>WNFC01010620.1_pt1 | contig 19747 bp, 16 predicted proteins | sample 5400541 | NCBI WGS metagenome assembly WNFC01 (sample SAMN13153342, study PRJNA577476) | soil metagenome | isolation source: 120 cm saprolite under Douglas fir tree site 2 hole 2 replicate 1 | place: USA:California | collected 2015-04-18 | reverse complement strand
GGCCACAATGCGGCTGCACCACAAGCGAGACGTTGACCGCTTGTGGAGTGTCAATGGCTCCAATCGCCGTAAACGTCAGTGTGCCAATATAGGCGCCAGGCAGCAGGCAATGGCTCTGCACGTTGACTGTGAGTGTCATACTGCCCCCAGGAGGAACGCTTCCTACCATGGGCGTCGCGCTCAACCAGTTACAGGTCAGCCCTTGTACAGGCGCGAGCGACCACTGCAACGTGCGTGACCCAGGATTGCTGATGGTCAGGGTTTGCCGACTGGTATTCTGCTCGCCATCCGTTGCGGTAAAGGAGAGCAGCGCTGGTGCTAAGGCCAGCACTGGCCCGGCATTGGGAGGCAATGGACTCACGGTCATGTCCACCTCAATCTGCTGAGCAGGGCTGACATTCGAGGAGATCGTGATCGTCCCGGTGTAATCACCTGGCTTGAGCCCAACGCGCTGCACCGCCAGCGAGATGGTTTGCGCCTGGCTGAAGATGCCCTGGCTGGGTGCGACCAACAGCCAGGATCGATTACTATTGGCCGACCAGGTGATCGAGCCACCGCCGCTATTGGCTAAGGTGAACGAACGAATGGTGTTTGCCCCGACCACACCGGCTCCCATGTTGATGGGAGTGGTATTGATCAGCAGATGCGGTGGCGGAGTCGGACCTTCCCCGATCGATGACCAACGAGAAGGTAGCCACACCCTGTGCATTCGTCATGACCGACGAACTGCCATTGATCTCCATTGGTTCCTGGAGATCATGGGTCAGGACCACACGCGTCGAGGGAGCAAAATGCTTGAGCGTAAAATTCACCGTGCTGCCAACTGAGGCAGCATTGGGGGAAAGCGTCAGGGTCGGAAATCCGCCCGGTGTAGTATTATCGTGGTGTGGATGGTTAAAAGCAACATTGATTAGTATACCATCGACTATTAGAGCGAGCAGTGCAAAGATGGCAAGAACAATAAAGACCATGCGTAAACGGGAAGAATGACGCCTGACAAATGGAATAGGGAATTGAGTTGTTGATATTCTATCCGCCCTAGCACGCCGCATATCCTCTTCCTCGATACTCGCTGATTCGGCGCTAGTAGGAATACGGCGAGATATAAGAGGGTCTGTACGATCGGCCCAGATATCGCTCTCTTTATCTTCAGTATCTTCATCGAGCCAGGGCCAGTAATCAGGCAAGGCGGAACCAGAGTCTACACGAGAAGGAGAGTTGCCATTGCTTTTCACTGTGCTTGAAATTTTTGGTAGAGGTGTGCTCTCTCGACGAATATCGGCTGAAATATCAACTATGGGCGACAAGCGTGAAGCGCGAGAATAAAGACGAGCTTTCCGATCGTTCTTACCCTGATCTTCCTCCTGCTCAATGAGGTGCGCGGCTTCACTAAGCCTGGTAACGGCTTGCTCTACAAGATCAGGTTGAGCCGTTAATGCAGGAGGTTGTGGTAGCTCATTAACTCTGTTGCTCGGTAAAGGACTGGTAATTCGTTCAAGCGGATCACCTTGCACGCCAATATGTTCGGGTAAGGTAGGAGGGTCAACGCTTGTGGATGAAGGCGCCTGCTGCGAAGCATACAAAGAAGGCCTCTGTTGAAGTTGATTTCGTAACAGCGACCGGCATTCTTCACAAAATACGGCAGTGGGTTCACATAGCTTGCTACAACGCAAACACTGACTCATACGCTCACTCTACTCACTAGCCACGCGATGCTCCTGTCCACACCCCATAAAAAATATGCTTCCAAGAACCGTCAAACAAATTTTCATCTCGATTCTTTCGGAACGAGCTATTTAACAGAGTTCTTGTACTAGTAAAACGTTGATACTACACAATTTGTCACATCAAGCAAGCAGAGTAAATACATGTTATTAGAGCTCAATATATTTCTCTTTCGCACATCTTAAGCACATAATCAGAGGTTATCCACAAGTTATCCACGTAATTGGGAAAAAATTGGTGGATAACACCCTTCTCTCCAAGCACCATATAATGTTATAATCCTGGTGGGGAGAAGTGGGGGATAGTGGTGAATTTTCTTCCAAAATGGAGAAAGTGACCTGTGAGTGGAGCTAGATGGTGTATAGAGCCGGTTTGTATGGAAGATGCCTGGCTCTTGCAGGATGCGGGAGACCGTCTTGCTTACACATAAGGCAAGGGGACGCAGGTCAGCAGGCACATAGTTGAGGGTCCTGATACATATGTTTCTTGGCCAATTCGATCATACAATCGATGCAAAAGGACGAATGGCTGTGCCTGCGAAATTTCGCGGACAACTGGAGAAAGGCGCAGTCATTAGCAAGGGCATGGGAACATGTTTATCGGTGTATACCATGCAACGCTGGGAAGAGAAGTCTGCAGAGTTGGTAGAAGGGAAAACAAGTGAGGAATTGCGCGATTTCGAACGACGGAATTATCCGAGCGCGAGCGAGATAGAACTGGATGGACAAGGACGACTGGTTATTCCAGCCAGACTGCGTACCTATGCAGGTCTGGATAGTGAAGTCACTGTTGCTGGTGTACGAGATCATATTGAGGTATGGGATCGGGAAACCTGGCTAGAATATCAGGCAAAACTTGACCAGGAGGGAAATGGAAGTCCCTTTTAGGTAGGATACTTTTTTCGATGCATGATGCGTAACATAGGCGCGCAGTGGCGTTTGTATCGATTTGGAACATAAATGCAAACAGGGCACATCCCAGTTATGCTGGAAGAAGTGCTGAACTTTCTTCAGCCAAAAGCTAATGGTTATTATGTAGATGGGACTTTAGGCGGTGGAGGACACGCCGAGGCTATACTTGAGCGATCTGATCCAGGTGGGAGGGTGCTGGGTATTGATAGCGATGCGCAAGCCCTGGAGAGGGTAGAGAGGCGTCTTGCTGAGGCAGTACAGAATGGACGATTAGTGCTGGTACACGGGAACTTCGCTGAACTGGCCCGTATCGTAGACGAGGCCGGTTTTGTGTCTTCTGTAGATGGCATATTATTAGACCTGGGTTTCTCATCTTATCAGATGGATGATCCAGATCGAGGGCTCTCTTTCAGCGCCGACGGGCCTTTAGATATGCGACTCGACCAGTCGCAGGAGCTAACTGCCGCCGATTTGATCAATAACGCAAGTGAACAGGAACTGGCGGATATCTTCTGGCGTTACGGTGATGAGACACGATCGCGCCAGATCGCCTGGCGAATTGTACGGGAAAGGGTGCACGGCCCGATCACACGTACATCACAATTAGCGCGGCTAGCTGCAGCAGGGGTGTCTTATAAGCCTGGAATGATCCATCCAGCGACGAGGGTGTTTCAGGCACTGAGGATCGCAGTGAATTCCGAACTGAAGCGTCTGGAAGCAGCGCTCCCTCAAATAGTGGAAGTATTGCGTAGAGGGAAGGAGGGTAATACAGGAGAGAATGGAGGAAGAATGGTAATTATCTCTTTTCATTCGTTGGAGGATCGGCTGGTGAAGCGATTTACACGGCGTGAGGCAATGGATTGTATTTGCCCACCTGGCATACCTGTATGCGTATGTAATCATAAAGCCAGCTTACGTATACTTACACCAAAGCCAGTGACACCAACGAAGCAGGAGGTTTTAGATAACCCCCGCGCCCGCAGCGCCAAATTGCGGGCCGCTGAAATAGTTGTTGGCTCGTAGTGCGTCACATGTCTTAAAACCGCTGCATGGCATCGGAACAACTGGTGTACTGGCGACGATTCACGAAAGCCTGAACCGGTGCCTCAGTAGTTTCTCACATATGTATCGGGTTGGTGGATCGACCATAGCGGTTGCCTATTTTAGTGCGAAGGAATGGGGATGATGTTTCGCAACAAGGATCAAAATAGCGGGGAAAAGCATCCCGGTGGCCAGGAGATGCCGAAACAACCTATTCTGGCTGCCAAACGACGCAGACAACTTCATCCGTTTTTTTTTCGCATAGGACCTGTAGCCTTAAGCATTTGTAGTGTGCTCTTAATCGGCTTAATGGCTGTACTCTATCTCTCTCAGTTGGGCCAGGCGGTAACTGCGAATCGGCAAATTCAGCAGTTTCATAGGCAACAAGCCACACTACAACGTGAGAACCAGGATCTCTTGTACACCATTGCTCAAGACGAATCACCGACCTATATTGCTGAGCATGCAAAATCTTTGGGCCTGGTTCCCGCCGACTCGAAAGTCGTGACCATACTGGTTGTACCACATCTTTTACCAATTCAGATTGGGCATAGCAAATAAGTACTACAGGAGGAACGTCGGTTAGCTAGCATGTATGAGAGGAAGGATGCAAGACGATGAACGCACAACTGCGGCGAGCGCGTAATCGGCAAATGTTCATTTTCCTGCTGGTCTGCCTCGGTATTTTTACATTGCTGGCAAGACTCTACTACTGGCAAGTACTCCAATCACAAAGCGGATACGAACTGGCGCAGCGTGCCAACACTGAGCACATTAAAAACTTAACATTAGATGCACCACGCGGACTGATCTATGACATCCAGGGAAAGCTCCTGGCAACGAATGTTCTGCGCGATGATGTCTACGTTGAGCCACTACAGTTCACTTTAGATCACCCTGACGCTGCTCAAAGCGATTTGGAGTCGTTAATTACTACCTTACATCAGGTGCTGCCAAAGGTACCGGTAGAAAAGCTACAGCAGGCTTTTGCCAGTGGCCAATATACGGCACGTATTGCAATTGGTATCGACCCATCTCAAAGTGAGCAACTGCGTACATTGCAATTGCCAGATGTATTTCTGGTACCACGAACATGGCGAATTTATCCCGGCGGGAGTTTAGCTGCGCAAATCCTGGGATTTGTCACGCAGAATGACTCAGACAATCATGGTAATTATGGAGTTGAGGGAAAGTATGATGCTCTGTTAGAGGGCAGACCCGGGAGCTTCACAGCAGTAAAGGACTTGCAAGGCAATCCCCTGGATGTGGGATCAATCAACGAACAGCCTGCAATCAGTGGATCCAATCTAACGTTGACTATCGATAGCACAGTTGAGTATATGGTATCGGCAGCCCTGGCAGATACGATTAAGCATTTGCAGGCTGAGAGCGGCACGGTGGTAGTCATTAATGCTCACACCGGCGCAGTGGTGGCGATGGCTGGTGAGCCAACGTTCGATCCTAATCATTATGGCCAGTACGCAATACAACAGGGATGTCTGGGAAGCGAAGAGGTGTACTTCAATCCGGCACTGTACTGTGCGTATGAACCTGGTTCAACGATGAAGGTGGTCACCATGGCGGCGGCACTTAATCAAGGGTTGATTACCCCGAATACGACACTCAACGATACCGGGTGTATGACATTTACTGATGCGCCTGTAGTATGCAATTGGCAATACATGGCCTACGGTACAGAATCAATGACACAGGTGTTGATACACTCTGCCAATGTAGGAGCGGCGCATGTAGCACACGATATTCTCGGCGCCAATCGATACTATCCTTACGTATCGCGTTTCGGTTTTGGCCAGCCTACAGGTATTGACGGGCCTGAAGAAGCGGGGTTTTATCTATCGCCAAACGATCAGAACTGGACAATTAGTGATCTGACACGCCAGGCTTTTGGACAAAGCATTCTAGCGACGCCAATACAAGTTGCAATGGCCTACGAAGCGATTGCAAACGGCGGTGTGATGATGTATCCCTACCTGGTGTCTAAGATAAATTCTAATGGAAAGGTAGTAACAACTTACCCGAGAATTGAACGGCGTGTGATCAGCGTACATGCCGCGCAATTATTGACAGAGATGCTCACCCAGGCGGCGCAAGTCGGTTCGGCTAAGCTAGCGCTAGTTCCGGGTTACAGTGTAGCAGCCAAGACTGGAACGGCGACAACGCAGGGCATTTCTGCAGATCAAACCGAGGCTTCGGTAGCAGGTTTTATTCCTGCTTCGAATCCACAGTTTGTAATTCTGGTGAAAATAGATCGCCCTCGAAACGCGATTTATGGCAGTACAGCGGCTGCTCCACTCTGGAAGACAATTGCGCAACAATTGATGTGGTATTACGCTGTTCCGCCAGACCAGGCACAATAAGTATAAATTGAAGGAGAAGAAGCCTTGAGTAAGCTTCTAAACCACAAGAACAAGTGTACAAGAAAATTTGTTCTATGTCAAGTCTACAGGGCACTTATTCAGGGAAATTTACAAGACAGGGGTGCAGAGGGCATAGGGTCTGGGTGACCCGGCAAATGGCGGTCAGCCCCTTGGATCCCCGCAAAAAAAGAACGTGAGCACTTATGACACGCGATGTTCGTAGACAACCAAATAAGGAGAGCCAGCAGAGGACGAATGTACGCGATCGTTCAGGCTCCTACATGCGCTCGCCAGCATTGGAATCTGCAGAGGAAAGACGTGGGTCAGTAGCTCAAGGACCAAAATCGCGAGGAAGCAAAACATCGAAATCATATGTACGCTTCGCTGCTGAAGAAAAACTGGTTAATCCTGGTTTAGCGCGTAAACGCCTTCCTCGCCTGGATGCGAAGCGCGCTGCGCCTGATCCAGGAAGAGTCGATAGTAATGGCAAGCAGCAATATACCGGCCTTACAGCGGACTGGCACATGCGAACGCCATCGCAAGAGAATTATTCTCAGGTGGAGCGCAAGGAGAAGCCTGCACAGGGGACGAAACAGCGGGCAGCAACAGTACAGGCTATCACCGAGGAAGAGCAGGAGAAACTTGCCGCACTGGAAATGCGTCTGCCGCGTGTCGCGGGTAAGGTAGATGCCTGGCTATTGATTATCGTATTGACGCTGTTGTGTATCGGCATCGTCATGGTCTATAGCGCAAGCGCTTTTCAGGCAGCGCGCGAACAGGGCGACGCTTCGTACTATTTCCAGCGCGAACTGATGTGGACAATCCTTGGAACAGTGGCGATGTTACTTACGTTACGCGTAGATTATCGCCAATGGCGGCGTTTCTCGCTGGTTGGGATGCTGATTATCCTGCCGTTGCTGGTGATTGTGCTGAAGTTTGGCGTGAATGTGTATGGCGCATCGCGCTGGTTATCTCTTGGCTCGTTCTTTGCGTTTGAGCCGAGTGAACTTACCAAGTTAGTGCTGGCTCTCTACATCGCCGATTGGCTGGCGCGTAAAGGAGACCAGGTAGGCACGTTTCTCTATGGTCTGGCTCCGTTCATTATTCTGGTAGGGATTGTCCTGGGCCTGGTGTTGCTGGAGAACGACTTAGGGACTGCAATTATTATTGCCGGTTTTGCTACAGCAATGTTCTTTACTGCGGGCGCTAATATCACACAGTTCTTATTAGCGATGGCCTGTGGTGGGGTGATTTTTTTAAAAGAAGCGTTCAGTAGTTATCGTTTTTACCGTATAGCGGGTTTTATAAATCCTTTTAAGGATGTTACAAGTATTAATCTGCAACTGTACCAGGCATTGCTGGCATTGGGGTCAGGAGGATGGTTCGGCTTAGGGTTAGGAAATAGCCGTCAAAAGACTGGCTATCTACCGTTCCCTTACACCGACTCAATCTTTCCAATCATTGGCGAAGAGTTGGGCTTTGTTGGCAGCGCTGTAATCGTAATACTCTTTCTGTTTTTAGCTTTTCGGGGATTCCGGCTCGCCAGGCGCACTCCTGACCTGTATGGAGCGTTGCTGGCAACCGGCATCACAACCTGGCTGGTATTACAGGCAATGATAAATATCGGAGCGAATACTGGAACGATTCCATATACAGGAGTGCCGTTACCTTTTATCAGCTTCGGCGGATCATCGCTTGTTGTATCACTGGCTGCCGTAGGTGTGTTACTCAACATTTCGCGCTATATTCAGGAGCCTGAGACACCAGCTCTCTCGCTGCGCAAAAAGCGTGTTGGGTCGAGATATATCACATCTACGCAATAGTCCTATCATTCCTTCTGATCCGTAGGATAGGCGCGAAGCGACGTTGGAGGAATGGATTTCAATAAATAACAATCGAGAATGTTATGCGAGTGCTTGTATCTGGCGGAGGTACCGGAGGACATATATATCCCGCCCTGGCAATAGCGACACAGTTACGTGAAGAGTACCAGGCCGAGATATTGTTTCTGGGAAGTGATGATGGGCTGGAGACTGAGATAGTGCCTGAGGCGGGTTTTCGCTTGGCTACTGTTAAAGCTGGCAAACTGCGGAGATATGTCTCATGGCAAACAATAACGGGAGTGATGCGTGTACCTATGGGTATGATACAGGCAATCAACATTGTGGGAAAGTTTCGTCCGCAAGTAGTTTTTACGAGCGGAGGATATGTAGCTGTTCCGGCAGGATTGGCGGCGCGTCTCAATCGAGTACCGCTACTGATGCACCAACAAGATGTACTGCCGAATCTGTCGAACAAACTTGTAGCGCCACTGGCAACTCGCATCTCGGTGGCATTTACTGACTCGCTGGCCTATTTCCCAGTACATAAGACATTGCAACTGGGTAACCCGATACGGCAAGCTATGCTGGATGTACGCCAGATGTTACCGCAGAAAGCGCGTATGACGCTTGGATTTGAGGACCAGGAGCCATTATTGCTCGTCACTGGTGGTAGCCAGGGCGCAAGGCATCTGAATCAAATAGTGGGTGAAGCGCTGCCAGACCTGTTAGCGCACTGCCAGGTGCTACAGATAAGTGGTAAAGAGTTGTATAACGAGACTCGTGAGTTGTCGAATAGTGTATTGGCTCATCTTGAGGAGACGTTGAGGAGGCGTTACCGGTTGGTAGCATATCTGAAAGAGGAAATGCCTCTAGCATTGCAGGCAGCAGACCTGGTGCTTTGTCGTTCAGGGGCATCTACCTTGAGCGAATTGGCAGTTCTAGGTAAGCCGAGTATTCTGGTACCGTTAGCACCAGCTATTGGAAGTTCGCCACAAGAGGCAAACGCGGAGATGTTCGGGCGTAAGGCAGCGGCTGAGGTGATCAAGGATAGTGATCTGAAGCCGCAGGTACTTGTAGAACGAGTGAAATTTATTTTGTCATCTTCTATGCGTTTAGAAGCAATGGCAGAAGCTTCAAGGTCGTTTGCAAAGCCACAAGCGACGCAAGAGATCACAGCGGAATTAGTAAAAATTGCACGATGAACGAATCAGGATTTGAACAAATGAAAGATGCGCGGCTGCATTTCATGGGTATCGGTGGTCAGGGCATATCGGCGGTGGCGCAAATTGCGCTTCAAGAGGGTGCCAGGATCAGCGGGTGCGATCAATCTGCATCGGCTACGACGAGTATGTTGATGCAAAAAGGAGTACCTGTGGAGATCGGCCATAGTCCCAAACATCTTGCAAATGCTGATGTCTTGATTTATGTACCTGCAGTTGTGGCTTTCAATCCTGATAATCCTGAATTAGTTGCAGCAAAGGCGAATGGAATGCTGGTTATGACCTGGCAAGAGTTGATGGGCAAATGGATGCAGGGTAAGTTAGTTCTCTCGGTCAGCGGGGTCCATGGCAAAGGTACGACAACAGCAATGCTTGCACTAATGCTTGTTGAGGCAGGGCTTGACCCAACGTGTGAGATCGGCGCAATCGTCCCAAGCTTTGGCGTCAATTATCGTATAGGGAAGAGCCAGTATTTTGTCAATGAAGCCGATGAGTTCAATAACAATTTCTGGAACTATCATCCCCGGTTGGTGATCGTGACATCCATCGAATTTGAGCATCCAGAGTTTTTTGCGGACTACGAGGCCTTCCTGGAATCGTTTGAACATTTTATTCGCGGGATGGATATGCATAGTGACTGGTCTTTCCCACCAACGCTCATTTTGAATGCTGACAGCCCCGGCTGCCTGGAATTGCTCGGACGGCTGAATGGTTGGACAGGTCGTATTCTGAAGTATGCGGTTGATGGACTTTCGAATACAGAAGTGACACAAGTTGGCAGTATCCCGTCTCATGCACATATTCTGTCAGATTACACAGCATTTGACGTAAAGCTTGAGGGAGAGACAAGTTTCCGCGTAAGATCTCCGGAACGCGGGGGGAAGGCGTTCCCAACAGGTAAGGTTATCCATCTGCAGTTACCGGGAGTACACAACATTCAGAATGCCCTGGCGGCCCTGACTGCTGCTCACAGCACCGGCGTAAACCATGATGTGATTATCCGTACGCTGGAAAACTTTAGTGGTATTGAGAGGCGTTTCGAGATTCGTTATCAAGGACCGCTAGAGTTCAATGGAGTGACACAGGATGTCATATTAATTGATGACTATGCTCATCATCCGACGGCGATTACGGCTACCCTTGAGGCGACTCGGAAGAGATTTCATAGACGGCGACTTATCGCGGTTTATCAACCGCACATGTATAGTCGCACAAAGACTTTTTTTGAGCAATTTTTAACTGCCTTTGACAGCGCAGATGTAGTGATGATAGCGGACATCTTTCCGGGGCGTGAACATGATACTGGCTCTATACATGCGCGTGAACTCGTCGAAGCAATGGTTAAGCGCCCGCCATTTTCATCGTCAGAAAAACGTGTAATGTACAGTGGGAATGTTGAAAATACAGCAACGTTGTTGCGCAATACGCTGCGTTCTGGTGATGTGGCAATTGTAATGGGAGCTGGAGACATCTATACCGTAACTGAGAAGTTGTTACAAAGAATATAGGAAACCATCATGACGTTCGACGCTGAGACAATCTATAAAAAACTACAACCACATTTTCAGGAGCGTGTTCGCCTCAATGAGCCAATGGCACGACATTGTACTGGCCTTTACTGCTGGTGGGCAATGGTACAAATATCCTCTTCGCTGACACGGGTGTGCGAGGTATTGTTGCGCGTATTGACCTTGATAATTACACCATTGAAGATCAAAGTGATAACACGGCTCTTTTAGTGGCAGAGGCAGGAGTGAGTTGGCCCCGCCTTTTGAACGAACTGGCAGCCCAGAGTTGGGGGGGATTAGAGTTCGGGCCAGGCATACCAGGAACACTGGGCGGAGGTGTCATTTCTAACGCGGGAGCACATAACAGCGATCTCGGTGAGGTACTGGAATGGATCGAGGTATTGGATGCACGTGGTGCATCCACAACTCAAGATGGAGTATCGGTTCCAATCATACGGCGCTATCTGCACGACGAAATTGATTTGAGTTACCGGCATAGCCGATTCCGTAACGAGCGGCGCATTGGTTTCGACGTGCAGGGATATCCAATTGTCCCTCCACGAGGTCTGATTGAGCCGAGTGAAATCATCTTGCAGTTGGGAATTCTTCTTCGACATGAAGATCCCGAGAAGTTACGTACAACCATTGAAGAGTATAAGAAACATCGCAAGACGACACAGCCGCCTCAGAAGAGTGCAGGCTCAGTCTTTAAAAATCCACCAGGCGATTACGCCGGGCGTCTTATAGATCAGGCCGGGTTGAAAGGCACAACACATGGTAAGGCACAAATCTCTAAACGCCACGCCAACTTCATTGTCAACTTAGGCGGAGCAAGTTCAGCCGACGTTGTAGCGTTGATTGTAGAAGCTCGCAACAGCGTACATGAGCAGTTTGGGGTAGATTTGGAGTTGGAGGTCGAGTTGCGAGGCGAATGGAGGAAGTAATGATGGAGTACAAAAAGCCAAAAGAGCAGATTGCTTTCGATTATAGAACGAGAATATCTTCTCATCCTGCAAGCCAGAGAAAGGAGCAAGGGCGAAGAAGCGGGTCGAGTAGCGTAGCAGGGCAATCTACAGCTCAGAGCAATGTAAATGCTCGCAAACGGGTTGTCACGATGCCGAAGGAGATCGTGCAGCCAACGCACTGGGCTGATCGACAAGCCTATAAGCATAGCACTAACGTGGAACCACGTACCAGAAACAGATTTGTGAAGCGTACACTTGCTCATACGGGAGTACCTGCACCTGAAGGCCAGGTACGACTCATTCGTCCATTACCACGACAGCCTTTTGCTACGAATATACCGGTACGTAGTAGCCGGCAGAAAGCAAGAAGCGGGAGTTTCTGGCGACGAATTCTAACCACAATTGCTCTGTTAGTGATAGCTATAGTAGGGGTAAGTTTTGCTCTTAGCAGCACCAACTTCCAGGTTCATCAGATCGATATTACGGGTACGCAAAACCCCAGGCTGGTGGACAGCATCCAGCGTATGGGTATCCAAGGGCAGAACATTTTTCTATTGGATGTGGGCGATCTGACTACACGGATTGAAGCCTTACCGGTGGTAGACTCCGTAAATCTGTCGAAGCAGTTGCCAAATCTGGTGATAATAAATGTAGTAGAGAGAACGCCTGTATTACTCTGGCAGACACAGAAAGGAACTTTCACTGTCGATAGCAAGGGAGTGGTCATAGCGCCTGCCAGTAACACCACAGCCATAGATCATTTGATGACTGTCGTAGATGTGCGCGAAGAAGCAACGCAGCAGCTACATCCTGGAACTTTGTTGAACGCAGCCGACATAGCATTTGCAATGCAGGTAAATACGGGTCTTCAGCATTTGTCTGGAGTTTCCTCTTTTACGTTGCACTATGATGTTGTACCCAGGCAAGGGGGGCATGGGTCATTCATCGTCGTGAGTTCAAATGGCTGGTTAGCCTACCTGGGCGGTGCGGATGATACCAATCCATTGGATAATCGACTGATCGAACTCCAACAGATTCTTAGTCTTGCGCAGCAAAAACAACTCAATCTGGCAACGGTTGACCTGCGCTTCGGCTTGCGCCCCGTATATACATTGAAATCTTAGTCATGTTAACAGTAGTGATGTAGTTCGTAGTGCGCGGGCATCACAAGCGATGCCCATACAACCGCCTAAGGGAGCGTGTATCGTGCAAGAGCGGGTGATCGTCGGTATCGACGTCGGAACAACAAAAATTTGCGTTCTTGTCGGCGAATTGGATCGCGATGGGAAGCTGAATATTGTTGGCGTTGGCACCTGCCCTTCACAGGGTTTGCGTCGCGGGGTGGTGGTGAACATTGAGGAAACAGTCACTTCCATTGCAGCGGCGCTGGATCGTGCAGAACGCCTTTCAGGAAAGGACATTACTACCGCATACGTTGGGATCGCTGGTAGTCACATCGATTCTGAAAATAGTAAAGGATTTGTGGCCATCTCGCCAAGCCATCGAGATATTATGCAGAACGACATTAGCCGTGCTATTGAGGTCGCGCGTGCTATCGCGATCCCCGCGAACCGCGAGGTCATTCACGTTATCCCACGCGGTTATGTTATAGATGGACAAGAAGGCATCAAGAACCCTATAGGTATGTCCGGTTTCCGGCTAGAAGTAGAGACACACATCATTACCGGTGCAGTGTCATCTATTCATAACTTAATTAAGTGTGTTCATAAAACGCGTGTAGAGATCGAAGACCTCGTCCTTGAGCCACTGGCCTCAAGTGAGGCTGTACTGGCCGAAGGGGAAACCGATCTTGGAGTGGCGCTAGTTGACATCGGTGGAGGTACCACTGACGTGGCTGTCTTCACTGATGGGGCAATCTGGCACACGATAGTGTTGCCTATCGGGGGGAACCTGATTACCAGCGACATCGCTATCGGTTTGCGCCTGCCATTCGGTGTAGCTGAGGAGCTTAAAGTAACCTATGGTCATTGTGATCCCTCAACTATCGCCGATGATGACATGATTGACCTGTCGCATTACTTGCCAGATTGTAATGATCTTGTGCCTCGTAAGTTGCTCGCCGAAATTATTCAGGCACGAGTGGAAGAGCTATTTGAGATGGTACACGAGGAGATCAAGAAATCCGGTTTTGACGGACTATTGCCGGCCGGGTTGGTACTTACAGGAGGTGGCGCTGAGTTGCCAGGTATTCTGAACGCTGCAGGACAGATTCTCGATTTGCCCGCACGTCTTGGTTCGCCACTTGGTTTGCATGGACTTGCCGACTCGATTAGTCGTCCAGCCTATGCCACTTCGGTTGGTCTGTTGCTTTGGGGTTTACGTCATACCTCGTTTCTTACAGATGAGGATGAACAGGAGGAGATGGGGACAGGAGATGTGATATCTCGTTTAGGACGCTGGTTTCGCGCGTTCGTTCCATAGTATTGATTGTAGGGGGCAAGGAATTTGTCCCCGCCAGGATTGCCATCGCCTGTTTGTTTGTTTGGTACGGTAGTTTGTACTCAAACAACAAACACGAAAGGGGGCCAAAATGCTACCAATAGGAAATCATCAAGTTGAGGGCTTCGCCCAAATCCGTGTTATCGGTGTAGGAGGAGGAGGCAGCAATGCAGTCAACCGCATGATTCAGGCCAACATGATGGGCATTGAGTTTATCGCCGTCAATACCGATGCCCAGGCCCTGCTGCTGACAGATACGCCGCACCGTATCCGCATCGGTGACAAGCTCACACGTGGCCTTGGTGCCGGTGGCAACCCGAGCGTTGGGGCAAAGGCTGCGGAGGAGAACTCCGAAGATCTATATGAGGTGCTGAAAGGCTCCGATATGGTCTTTATCACAGCAGGTATGGGAGGTGGGACTGGCACTGGTGCAAGCCCGATCGTAGCGCAAATTGCACGCGAGTTAGGCGCTTTGACCGTCGGTGTGGTCACAAAACCATTTGCCTTTGAGGGAAACAAGCGTCGTACTGCGGCTGAGGAGGGTATCGCCAATCTCAAGCAGCACGTTGATACACTTATCACGGTACCGAATGATCGACTCCTGCAAGTGGCCGACAAGAAAATGCCGTTGAAAGAAGCTTTCCGTCTGGCAGATGACGTATTGCGCCAGGGTATTCAGGGCATCAGTGATTTGATTACAGTACCAGGGCTTATCAATCTGGACTTCGCGGACGTGAAAACGATCATGTCGGCGGCTGGCTCAGCATTGATGGCAATTGGAGAGGCAAGCGGCGAGTCCCGCGCGGTAGACGCAGCACACATGGCGATTGCCAGCCCTTTACTGGATATCGATATCAACGGTGCTTGCGGCGTATTGTTTAATATTACTGGTGGCCTTGACTTGACTCTGTACGAGGTGAATGAAGCGGCTGAAATCATCAGCAAGGCAGCACATCCAGAGGCGAATATTATCTTTGGCGCTGTCCAGGATCCTGCGTATGATGGGAAAGTCAAAATTACGGTGATTGCGACAGGATTTGATGGGCGAACACACCTGTCGACATCACCACAAGGCCGTGTGGAATACAATCGGAATATGTTCTACCAGGTGGCGTCATCATCCAACAATGGCAACGCTTCAATGCGTCAGCCACAGCAAAGCGTATCTAATGGATATAGTTCGCAACCGGTAACACCACCTATGAACATTGCGAAGCATCCAACGGGGCCTCTACAACCTGCGGGACGGCCTATGCAACCAGCGCCAGTTCCTGTGATGCAGGAACAAATGCGGCAGCCTGTTAGTGTTGGACGTACTGATATGCGTGAAGAAGATTTCGACATGGATAACGATTCTGGCGATGTGATGGAGCCGCTTATTCAGCGCACTCGACTTCCCGTGCCAGAGCCAGAGGCACAGCCATCACAGCGTCCAGCGGCTGATTCGCGTCCCCAGCGTCCAATCAGACGTATGGATCCGAAGGCGTTGGATCTACCAAGAGGTAATCATAACACTCCTCCGGGGGATGTAATCGATATTCCGGCATTTCTACGGAAGCGATAAGTAAAGGAGAGTGTAAGACAACAAAGAGTTCTGCCTGGCGGCGTGCCGCCAGGCAGAACTCTTTGTTGTCTTACATCTTTTAAATGCGGGCTATCCTATTGGTAGTTCTGCCCAGATTGCCAGGAATGTCCTCATCCAGGCCAATATGATTGATTACTACACGAGCGCCAGGGATGCCAGTAATCTCCCTCTCCAACAGGGATTTCATCTCAGGATTCGGGACCTCACCATACAGGCTGACAATATAATTCTCAACCAGCACCGAGAGGTTTTTCGCTCCCTCTAGCTTACCCGCAGCTTTCAAGCTTTCGATGTGAGCGTTGAGAGTATTCAGAAGCTCATCTTCAGCGACAAGGAAGTTCATGACATCGAGTACGCCTGGCATCTTTCGCAGGGCAGCCTCAACTTCCTTCTTTTGCTCCTCTAATTCAACCTTGCCATACAGCGAAAGTACAACACCCTCGCGCTCAACGAACACCTTGACGGGATGAGCACTCCATGCAGTAGTGGCGACTGTAACAGTCTGATCAACCACATCTTCTGCGTCCTGGAGAACTTTTGTTGCCAGAGGAGTCGGCTTTCCAGTGATCGCAGCCTCGGCAAATGTTGCCGAATACTCTCCGGGTTTGACTTCTTCCTCATGAGTTGCCATCGGATTTTCCAGTGCCCAACCCATGATGCCAATAAATACGAAAATTGCGCCAACGATAGTAATCCAGGGTACGGAGTTGATGACAACGAAACCTGCCATCGTGACAAGAATCGCTACGCCTACAATAATTGGCCAGAGACTGCCGTTGGGCAGGTGAATGTGGGCTGCTTCAATTTCAGCAAGTTCTGCTTCCTGGTCTGCCAGCGCAGGCACCGTTATTTCGTCTTCAGTGAGACTCGTATTTTGAAGAGAAGTATCCATGAGTTCTCGCTTTCCTTCGAGGATGTTTACGATCTGCCTGGACACTGTGAATAAATATATGACAGTTATCCTACTATAAGAATAACAGGTATAGGTCTCTCTTGCAAGCGGTCGAACGATTTTTTGTATCAAAGCGCCCTGGACTAAACTTCCACAAAACACCCCCTCTCCAAGAATGTACATTTGAGAACTTTTGTTCTATAATATCATTATAAGTAACTAGAACCAACCAGCAAAAAGCTGGCTAAGAAAGAGATATCATCACATGCTCCGAGACGTAATGAAGGAGACGTGGGCTTTTCAAAATACTGCCCTGGAAGGACATGAAGAGGAACTCCCACAGCGGTTTCAAATGGCATTTATGCAAGGGATTCATCAAGCCCACAAGGAAATATTGCATGAACTGCGCCAGACATTCGTGAAAATCGTGCGTTTGCGATTCCCCTATGTAGCGCGCCTGGCAAAAAAACAGACCGCTGGCATTGAAGATTCGGCAATATTGCGTGACTTGATTGTCAAGATGAGCATTGCGCAGACCGCCGAAGAGGCAGTCGTCTACTTGCTGGAAATCGACGAAGACGAGGACGAAGAGGATTAATTCTATGCCCCTAACAGAACCTTCAAATCTGAGGCCAACTGGCTGGAAGAGAAGCCGTTATCAAGCAAGACTCGCTCGTGACCCTGCTTGTCGATCACATAAATAGCTGAAGAGTGGTTGACAGTTCCACTACTGGTAGCTGCCTGAGCATCAACACTATATGATGCCCATACAGGCGCCAGCTCGTTGTGGGAGCCAATCAGGTAATGAAAGTAATCACCCAGTTTATGAACTTTGGAGAAATTTTGCGCTGCCGCGGCAGTATCACCTTTTGGATCCATGCTAACGGCCAGGACTACAACTTGTTGCGCGTTACTCCCCAGACTTTGCATTGTTGTATGCAGTTTTTCAGCAGTCAGCGGACACACATCCGGGCAGTGAGTGTAGAGGAAAGTCAGGACAACGGGCTTGCCTTTGAACTGTGCTAGCGATATTGAATGACCAAACTGGTCTTTTAGAAGAAAATCAGGAGCAGGAGTACTGCCAAGATTGGTGCCTTGCAGACTTGATTGGCTGGTAGGCGGGTTGTTGTTAGCAGCCCCGCCAGTGCCGTTGCGCAAACTGAAGATCGCTATAACTAACACAACCAGCAACGCAAGGGTTATAACTGATAAACGAGAGGCCAAACGCCAGCTCATGGTCATTGATTGTCCTTAGTGTACTACCCTATCTATTACCATAGCCGCAAAAATCAGGGCAAGGTAGCAGTTAGAGTACCAGAAAAGAGTGCGCGCCCACTTCTTCGATTGATCGCGTATCAAACGTATCGCCATGTATATCAGAATGCCACCGAGTACGAGCGCAACCAGCAGGTAAAAGTAGCCCATAGCATGCATTGCGAACAAGATCATGGTTACCGCAAGAAGTAATAACGAGTAGAGCAAGATCTGCTTGCGTGTCTCTCTCTCGCCCATTACCACTGGCAACATCGGTATACTGGCTTTCTCGTAATCTTTCTGAATCAGCAATGACAGAGCCCAAAAATGTGGAGGCGTCCAGTAAAAGATGATGGCAAAGAGCCAGATTGCTGGCAATGTGAGCGTGTGTGTTACCGCCGCCCAACCCACCAGTACAGGAACGGCTCCAGCCGCACCGCCGATCACGATATTTTGTGCGGAAGAGCGCTTCAGCCACATAGTGTACACAAATATGTAGAAAAGAATAGCTGAACATGCCAGTAACGCGCTGAGCAGGTTGACGAATAGCGTCAGAATGATAAATGAGCCGATCCCCAAGGCAATGCCAAAGATCAAGGCCTGGGTGGGCTGTACTCTGCCAGATGGCAAAGAACGGCGTTGCGTGCGTCCCATAATCTGATCAATATCGCGATCAATATAGCAGTTAATGCAGTTTGCGCTGCCTGCGGCCATTGCACCACCTAGTAACGTCGCCAATACAAGGCCCAGCGGGGGCAATCCCTGGTAAGCAATAGCCATCGCTGCCACCGTCGTACCGAGCAGTAGAACGGTCACATGCGGTTTCATCAGATCAACATAGCTTGAGATGGTCTGCCTGACCGGGCCTACTTCTTTCTTCTCTTCTGCCAGTTCTTCCAACTCTGCCCCTTGAGGCGCTGCTCGCAATTGACGCGCTGCCAGCACTGCCAACAATACCAGGCTGCCCCACACGGCTGTAGCTAGAGCTAAATGCAAACCGGCCACAAAGTCAGGTCTTAACAAGAGTACAACCAGGCCACCAACTACTGCCTGCACCACGAAAAGTATGCCAGCTACAAGTGCAACCCATGCCTGACCAGGCGCAACGTTACGCCTGCGCCATGCTGATATCAATGTCCAGATAAGTACGAGTCCTACGAACGTGGCAACCAGGCGATGAAAACTATTGATATCTGATAGGTGATATTGTACAGCCCATTGCGGCGCGGTCCCGCAGAGAGGCCAACCTGGACAAGCGAGTGTCGCACCACTTCCGACCACGTAAGAACCGCTGAGCATCAATCCGTAAACCAGTAGTGCGTTGGTCATGGCCAGGCGCACAAATTTACGAGTCTTAGCAGGATGTTCTTTACTGGGCTTCGCCTTACCCGACATAACTGCGACGGTAATCACCATTGCAAAAATCGCTAGCGCTGTTCCGAGGTGTGCCGTGATGATCGTTGGTGGCAGTTTCCATAAAACAGTGAGACCACCAAGCACAATTTGAATCACCAGGAAGAAAGGCGCCATGAGAGCCGGTATTAAGACCTGCTTCTCTTTGCGTGCCCAGATCAGGGCGCTAATCGCGAGTGCTATTATCAGAATGCTGACAATCGAAGCGGTATAACGATGCGATTCTTCAAGCAGGGCATGTATCTCAGGTGGAGCGTACGGTCTGCCATAGCACAGCGGCCAGTCGGGACAACTCAGACCAGAGTCAGAGACACGCACGGTGCCTCCGAGCGCAATGAGAAAATAGGTAAATCCGACCGTCACCCATGCTATGCGACGAACTATTTTCATTGGAGACTAAATCCTTTGTGGTAAATAGTATAAGGCTCCTACTATTGTCGATGGCGTTCCTGATACTGTCCTTGCAAAGGACGAGACAGGCCTTACAATTACCTGAATAGTAGGTACCTTGTGACACGCCTTGACCCTTGCTATACTATGTAACGAGAAGACACATTCGTGCGAAAGGTCAG
>WNFC01004324.1_pt1 | contig 19747 bp, 13 predicted proteins | sample 5400541 | NCBI WGS metagenome assembly WNFC01 (sample SAMN13153342, study PRJNA577476) | soil metagenome | isolation source: 120 cm saprolite under Douglas fir tree site 2 hole 2 replicate 1 | place: USA:California | collected 2015-04-18 | reverse complement strand
GCCTTATCGAGTTCTGCCGCGCCTTCTTCGGCGTCGATGACCTGCCGGTGCGCTTCCGGCCGAGCTATTTTCCGTTTACGGAGCCCTCGGCCGAGGTCGACATCGGCTGCTCGCGGGCCGGCGGCGAATTGAAGATCGGGGCCGGCGGGGATTGGCTGGAAATCCTCGGCAGCGGCATGGTCCATCCGCAAGTCTTGAGGAATTGCGGCATCGATCCCGCCGAGTATCAGGGGTTCGCCTTCGGCATGGGGATCGAGCGCGTCGCGATGCTGAAATACGGCATTCCCGATCTGCGCACGTTTTACGATTCCGATCTGCGGTGGCTCCGGCATTACGGGTTTCTGCCGCTCGACATTCCCTCGCCGGTGCGCGGACCCCTTGCGAGAAGCGCGGCGCAATGAAGACGACGCTGTCCTGGCTCAAGAGCCATCTCGATACCGAGGCGCCGATCGCCGCGCTCGCCGAGCGGCTGGTCATGCTCGGCCATGATGTCGACGGCATCGAGGACCGCGCCGCCGCGCTCGACGGGTTTGTCGTTGGGCGGGTGGTCTCGGCCGAGCCGCACCCCAATGCCGACCGGCTCAGGGTCTGCGTCGTCGACACCGGCACGAGCGAGACCCAGGTGGTGTGCGGCGCGCCCAATGCGCGGGCCGGGATGAAGGGCATCTTCGGTCCGGCCGGCGTGCGCATCCCGAAAACCGGCACGGTGCTTGCCGAAAGCGCGATCCGCGGCATCGCCTCGAAGGGCATGCTGATGTCGGCGGCCGAGCTGGCGCTGGGCGAGGACCATTCCGGCATCATCGAACTGCCGGCAGATGCGCCGGTCGGTACCCCCTATGCCGCCTTGCTGGGGCTCGACGACCCGGTCATCGACCTCAAGGTCACGCCGAACCGGGCCGACTGCCTCGGCGTCCGCGGCATCGCCCGCGACCTTGCCGCGTCTGGCATCGGGCGGCTTAAGCCGCTCGACACGACGCCGGTCGAAGGCCGCTTCCGCTCGCCGCTCGCCATTCATATCGAAGACCGCAAGGCCTGCCCGTTGTTTCTCGGCCGCCATATCCGGGGCTTACGCAATGGGCCGAGCCCGCGCTGGCTGCGCGACCGCCTCGAAGCAATCGGGCTGCGACCGATCTCGGCGCTCGTCGACATCACCAATTTCGTGACCTTCGACGTCAACCGGCCGCTGCATGTGTTCGACGCCGGCAAGCTTTCGGGCGATCTGACCGTGCGCTTCGCCCGGCCCGGCGAAAAGCTGCTCGCGCTCAATGGTCGCGAATACGAGCTCGACGTGGAAATCACCGCGATCGCCGACCCGGCCGGGGTCGAGAGCCTCGGCGGCGTGATCGGCGGCGAGGCGACGGGGTGCACCGAGGCGACAACCGAGGTATTTGTCGAGGCCGCACTGTTCGATCCGATCCGCACCGCCGCGACCGGGCGCCGGCTCGAAATCGTCAGCGACGCCCGCTACCGTTTCGAGCGCGGGATCGACCCGGCCTTCGTCGGTCCGGGGCTCGAGGTCGCGACCCGGCTGATCCTCGAACTGTGCGGCGGGGAGCCGTCCGAGGTCGTCGTGGCCGGCGCCGAGCCGCAGTGGCGGCGCGCCTACGGGCTGCGGCCCGAGCGGATGTCGGGGCTCGGCGGGCTGCACGTCCCGCCGGCGGAGAGCCGCACTATTCTCGAAGCGCTCGGCTGCGCCGTCGCCGATGCGGCCGAGCATGACGGCAGCCTCACCGTCTCGCCGCCCCCCTGGCGCGGCGACATCGAGGGCGAAGCCGACCTCGTCGAGGAGGTGCTGCGGGTCAAGGGCTACGACCACATCCCGGCGGTGCCGCTGCCGCGCGATACCGTGGTGTCGCGCCCGGCGATCGACGCGCAGCGCCGGCGCCTCGAATTGGTGCGCCGCACCTTGGCCGAGCGCGGGCTCGTCGAGGCGGTCACCTTCTCGTTCATATCGGCCGCCAGCGCGGAGCTGTTCGGCGGCGCCAAGCCCGAACTGCGCCTCGTTAACCCAATCAGCGCCGATCTCGACGCGATGCGGCCGAGCGTCCTGCCCGGGCTTGTCGAAGCAGCGCGGCGCAATGCCGATCGCGGCTTTCCCGATGTCGCGCTGTTCGAGCTGGGGCCGCTCTACCGCACCGACCGGCCGGACGGCCAGGCGGATGTCGCCGCCGGGCTGCGCGCCGGCCGGCTGGCCCAGCGCGATTGGCGCGAGCCGGCGCGCGACACTGATCTTTTCGACGCGAAAGCCGACGCGCTGGCCGCGCTCGCCGCCGCCGGCGCGGCGGTCGACAACATCCAGACCGCTTCGGACCCGCCGCCCTGGTACCACCCGGGCCGCGCCGGCCGACTGCGTCTCGGGCCGCTCGAGCTCGGCCATTTCGGCGAGCTGCACCCGGACGTGCTCGAAGCCTTCGACGCGAAAGGCCCGATCGCCGCGTTCGAGGTGTTTCTCGATACGGTGCCGCCGCCTCGTGCGGGACGCGCCCGGCCGCAGTTGCGGCTTACTGTGTTCCAGCCGGTCGAGCGCGATTTCGCCTTTATCGTCGATCGCGACCTGCCGGCCGAAACCCTGCTGCGCGCGGCACGCGGAGTCGACCGCCAGCTCGCGACAAAGATCCGCCTGTTCGACGTCTACGAGGGCGCCGGGCTCCCCGAAGGTAAGAAATCGCTCGCGATTTCGGTCACCCTCCAACCGCAGGAAGCGACCCTGACCGACGCCGATATCGAGGCCTTCTCCAAACGCCTCGTCGCCGCCATCGAAAACGCCACCGGCGGCACGCTCAGGGGTTAGCTGTCCCCTCCCTCGCTTGCGGAGGAGGGTTAGGGTGGGGGCTTACGGCGACTGCGTCAAATCCGGACCGTGACCCAATATCTCCATAATGCGCCGCCCGACCCCGTCACGGTTTTCGACGACGTCGTTGTTCCAAAACCGCAAGACGCGCCAACCCTTTTCTTCCAGGAAGGCATCGCGCCGGTCATGATCCCGGGCTCCGCATGTTGTCCACCATCGGCCTCAATGACGAGCCGAGCTTCCGGGCAAGCGAAATCGACTATGAACGGAGCGATACGAATTGCCTCCGGAAGCGCCAGCCCAGTTGTTTGTCGCGCAGCACTTGCCAAAGCGCGCGCGGTGTCGGTCGCATTGTTACGCAACTCCCGCGCGCGCTGGCTCCGCCGTTTGCCGTCGCGCAGTTTCGTTGGGATCCGGCATCGCTAGCCCCCACCCTAACCCTCCCCCGCAAGCGGGGGAGGGAACTAGGCCTGGCCGCCCATTACATTAAACACCGCAACCGCCTGGCTCAGACCCTTCAGCGCGAGGTCGCCGATCTCTTCGAGGCGGACATCACCTTCGACTGCGCCGGCCACCCGCTTCGAAATCAGGATCTGGCCGTCTGTCGCCTGGTCGCAGAGGCGCGAGGCGAGATTGCACACCGTGCCGATCGCGGTGTAGTGGACCCGCTCGGCAAAACCGATCTGGCCCAGGGTCGCGTAGCCCTGGGCGATCCCGACGCCGAACCCGATCTCGCGCCCGCGCCGGCGCCAATCGACCTGCAGCCGCGCCACCGCCTCGCGCATCTCGACCGCCATCCTGACGGCGCGCGCGGCCGGATCGGGGCAGGGCAACGGATCGTTGAAGAACACCATGATCCCGTCGCCGGCGAAATGGTCGAGCGTCCCTTCCGAACGCGTGACGATCGGCCCGAGCGCCGCGTGATATTCGCGCAGCAGGTCGCGCACCTCTTCCGGTTCGCCGGTCTCGGCAAACGAGGTAAAGCCGCGCAGGTCGCAAAACACGATCACGATGTCGCGGCGGTGGGTGTCGAGGATGCCCTCCTCGCCGCGCGACACAATCATCTCGGCGAGCTGCGGCGCCAGAAACCGCTTCAATACCCCGATGCGCTCGATCTCGCCGAGCTGAACCTGGACCCGGGCTTCGAGCTCCGTGTTCCACAGCGCCAGCTCGCCGGCCTGGTCTTCGAGGCGGCGCGCCTGCTCCTGCACGGTGTCGTGCAGCGCCTTGATGCGCAGCATCGCACGGGCCCGCGCGAGCAGCCCCGCCTGGTCGACCGGCTTCGTCAGATAATCGTCGCCGCCGGCTTCGAGCCCGGCCACCACATCCTTCGCATCAGCCCGTGCGGTGACCAGGATCACCGGGATGAACGGCAATGCCTTATCGGCCTTCAGCTGCTTCACAGTCTCGATGCCGTCGAGCTTCGGCATCTGGATGTCGAGAAGGACGAGATCGGGCAGCTTGTCGCGGATGACCGCCAGCGCTGCCTCACCATCGCCGGCGGTGACGACCTCGTAACCCTGGCTTTCGAGGCGCAGCTGCAGGATGTCGACATTGTCGGGCACATCGTCGACGACAAGGATCAGCGGCGGCTCACGCACTCACCACCTCCAAAAAGAACGCCTTAACGCAGAGGTCGCGGAGGATGCGCAGTGGACGCAGAGAGTCAGAGACCATTTGCCACCGCGCAGACCCGGCCCGTCATGGCCGGCCCTGTGCCGGCCATCCACGTGGATCCCCGGGACAAGCCCGGGGATGACGAAATTTATTGGTCCGCGTAGCGTCGATCCCGTCATCCTTAGCGTTCTCCGCGAATCCTCAGCGTCCTCTGCGGTAAAGCGTTGTTTTTTCCTTACGGCAGGAACTCGCGGACCTTGGCCAATAGCTGGCGTGGGCTGTAGGGCTTGGCGACATAGCCGTCGCAGCCGGCTTCGCGCGTCTTTGCCTCGTCGCCGGAGAGCGCATAGGAGGTGACCGCGATGATCGGCACCTTGGCGAGCGCCGGGATCTTGCGGATGCGTCTTGTCGCTTCATAGCCGTCGATGCCCGGCAATTGTATGTCCATCAGGATGAGGTCGGGCTGCTCGCGCTCGGCCGTCGCGACCCCTTCCAGACCGTCCATCGCCTCGATCAGCTCGTATCCGGCGCTCGACAACAGATCGCTGAGGATCACCCGATTGTCCTCGGTGTCTTCAATAACCAGGATGCGCTTTGTCATGCCGCCCCCATCAACTCGCCGGTCAGCTCGTCGGCCCCGCCTTCGACCCGGATCGGCAAGACGACCCGGAAGGTAGCGCCCTGCCCCACCTCCGATTCGACCGAGATCGTGCCGCCGTGCATCTCGACCATGCGTTTCGAGATCGCCAGGCCGAGGCCGGTGCCGCCCTTCTTGCGCGTGTTCGAGTTGTCGACCTGCTGGAACTCGCCGAAGATCTTGTCTTGGTCGGCCGCTGCGATGCCCGGGCCGGTATCGCGAACCGTCAGAACGAAATTGCCGTTCTCGGCCATCGCGCCGATCGCGACCTCGCCGGTATCGGTGAATTTGACGGCGTTGCCGACGAGGTTCAGCAGCACCTGCGACAGCCGGCGCGCGTCGCCATGCCCTGGCGGCAGACCCGGCATGATGTCGGCGGTGAATTTGAGTCCCTTGGTATTGGCGAGGCCTTCGGTGGCGCTGACCACCGACTGCACGACATCGGGCATCGCAAAGTCTTCGAGCGTCAGGGTCAGCTGTCCGGCCTCGATCTTCGCCAGATCGAGCACGTCGTTTATGAGGGCGAGGAGGTGCTTGCCGTTGTTTTGCACCCGCTCCAACACCCCTGCCGCGCGCGGCGGCAATTCGCCATAAATGCCGTCGACCATCAATTCGGTGTAGCCGAGGATGGCGTTCAACGGCGTGCGCAATTCATGGCTCATATTGGCGAGGAATTGCGATTTATGCTCGCTAGCCTGGGCCAGCTGCTCGCTCTTGTCGGCGATCTCGCGGAAGAGGCGGGCGTTTTGGATCGCCAGCACCGACTGGCTCGCCAGGGTCTGCATCAGCCGCACCGCCGCTTCCGGGAACTCGCCGACCGCGCGGCGCTGCAAGATCGTCACACCCATGATGCGGTCGGCGCCGACCAGCGGCACGATCAGCGTCGAGCGAAACCCGGCGGCAAGCGACGAATCGCGCAGCGGATTGGGCGGCCGCGTCCGCAAATCGGCGATCTGCAGCGGCGCGCGATGGGCGATGGCATCGCCCAGGGCGGTCACCGTCTCGCCGACGCTGAGATCGCGCACCTGCCCGACCGTCGCCGCGTCCCAGCCGACCGCGTCGACAAAGTGGAAGGCGCGCTCGGCCCGGCTGTAGCGGAAGATGGCGCCGGCATCGCTGCCGGTGAGGCTCACCGAGCGGTTGAGAATCGTCACCAGCACGGCGCGCAGATCGAGCGTCGCGCTGACCTCCTGCCCGACCTCGCCCAGCGCCTTCAGCTCCTCGACCGAGCGCGCCAGCTCGTCGGTGCGCGAGCGCAACTCGCCGAGCAGCCGCGCGTTCTCCATCGCGATCACCGCCTGCGCCGCGAAATTCTGCAACAGCGCGATCTGCTTGTCGGTGAAGGGACGCACTTCCTCGCGGTACGCTACGATCATGCCCAGCAGCGACTCGTCCTTGCGGAGCGGCACGGACAACAGCGTGCGGGTACCATTGAGTTGCGCCGCGGCCTGCGCGATCGGGTGATCGACCGCAGCCATATCAGGGATGTGGACGAAACGCTCACCGGCAAGCAGCGGCTCCGCCACTGGATTGTCGCGACCGGGGACGCCTTGTCGCAACCGCTCGGCAAATCGCTTCGCCAAGCCACGCTCCGCCACCGCGCGGAAATATTCGCCATCATAGATTGCGAGAGCGCCCTTCGCCGCGCCGCACAGGCTGGTCGCCTTATCCAGCATCGCGTCGAATACTGGGGTCAGATCGCCGGGCGAGGAATTGATGACCCCCAGTACCTCGGCGGTCGCGGTCTGCTGGTCGAGCGCCTCCTGCGTCTCGGCGATCAGGCGCGCGTTCTCCATCGCGATGACCGCTTGCGCCCCGAAATTCTGCAGCAGCGCGATCTGCTTGTCGGAAAACGGCCGCACTTCCTGGCGATAGGCGATGATGACACCCAGCAGCGCCTCTTCCTTGCGCAGCGCCACGACGAGAAAGCTGCGGATGCCGCCGAGCTCGACCGCGGCGCGGGGCAGCGGATCGTCGGGCACCAAGGCCGCGATCTCCGCCAAATCATGGATGTGCGCAAAGGGCGCGCCGCGCACGATTTGGCCGAACGGGCTCATGGGTGCGGGGCGCAACCCCTCCCGGATGAATTCCCGGAAGGGCCCCGGCACACCCTGCACCGCGACGGCCTGGAACTGCTCGCCGTCATAGGTCATCAGGGCGCCGAAAGCGGCGCCGCAAAGACTGTGCGCCTTCAGCAGCACCGCCTCGAACACCGGGGTGAGGTCGCCGGGCGAGGCGTTGATGACCCCCAACACCTCGGCGGTCGCGGTCTGCTGGTCGAGGGCTTCACGGGTCTCAGTCATGAGCCGCGCGTTCTCCATTGCGATGACCGCCTGCGCCGCGAAGTTCTGGACGAGGGCTATCTCCTTTTCGGAAAACGGCCGTACCTCCTGACGGTAGATTGTCAGCAGGCCAAGCCCCTCGGTTTCCCTCGACAGTGGGACCATCAGAATGGTCCGGATGCCGGCGCGGTCGGCCGAGAAGACAGCCAGCGGGACGCCCCGGCGGTACGGCTCCGAGTCTTTGGCATCCCGCACGTGAACCACTAAGCGCTCGCGTACCGCGCGCGCGACCAGCATGTCGGCGTCGGCCGGAACCCGCTCGCGCAGCAGGAATTCGGTAAAATCCTCGGCGGCGCCGCGAATCGCCGCGGTGCGAAGCACATCGCCGTCGCGGATCCACAACACGCCATAATCGGCGCTGCACAATTTCAGCGCCTTGTCCAGCATCGCGTCGAACACCGGGGCGAGGTCGCCGGGCGAGGAGTTGATGACGCCCAGCACCTCGGCGGTCGCGGTCTGCTGCTCCAACGCCTCGCGCGTCTCGGTAATCAGCCTCGCGTTTTCCATCGCGATGACCGCCTGCGCCGCGAAATTCTCTAATAACGCGATTTCTTTGTCGGCGAAGGGCCGCACCTCACGGCGAGCCGAGGCGATCATTCCGAGGAGCGCATCGTCTCGACGCAGCGGAACGCACAGTAGAGTGTGCACAGCCTCGGTTTCCGCCGAGCTTCGTGTAATCGAATACTCGGTCGCCGCCACATCGGGGATATTGGTGAAACGGCTGCCCTCAATCAGCGGCCGCGTCGCCGGATTATCGGCAGCCGGGTATCCCCGCCGCAGCATGTCCGCAAAGGCATCGGACAATCCGCGGGTCGCGACTGCGCGGAAATTCTCGCCGTCGTAAAGTTCCAGGCTGCCCTGCGCGATGCCGCAGAGGCTGTGCGCCTTTTCCAGGATCGCGTCGAACACCGGCACAAGGTCGCCGGGCGAGGAATTGATGACGCCCAGCACCTCGGCAGTCGCGGTCTGCTGGTCGAGGGCCTCCCGGGTTTCGGTGATCAGCCGCGCATTCTCCATCGCGATGACCGCCTGCGCCGCGAAATTCTGCAACAGCGCGATTTGCTTGTCGGAGAACGGCCGGACCTCCTGGCGGTAGATCGTGATAGCGCCGAGTAATGCGCCGTCCTTGCGCAACGGCACCCCAGCCACTGTGCGTGCGGCACCCAGCTCGATCAATGCGCGCGCGCCGAGATTATCGCCCTGATACGCAGCCTCGGCGGCAGCGTCCAGAATATGCATGGCGGCGCTTCCGCCGAGGATTCCGCCGAGCACGGCATTGGAGCGGCCCGCCGTCGGACGGACTGGTCCCCCCGCAAGAAAATCGGCGTAAGCCTCCGGCACGCCCCGGAGCGCGACAGCGTGGAAGAGGTCGCCGTCACAAATCCATAGGGTGCCGAAAGCGGCGCCGCACAGCTCCATCGCTTTTTCCAGCATCGCGTCGAACACCGGGGTGAGGTCGCCGGGCGAGCTGTTGATGACGCCCAGCACCTCGGCGGTCGCGGTTTGCTGGTCGAGCGATTCGGAGAGTTCGGCAGTGCGGTCGGCGACGCGCTGTTCCAATTCGGCGTAGGATTTCTGGAGGTCCGCGCCCATCCGGTTGAACTGCTCGGCGAGGGCTTCGAGTTCGTCGCCGGTGTGGATTTCGATGCGGCGGTCGAGTTCGCCGGCGCCAATGCGCTCGGCGCCGGCGGCGATCGCGCGGATCGGGCCGGTCATGCGGCGGGCGATGACGAGCGCCACCAGGGTCGCCGCGATCAGCCCAAAGAGGAGGAGCCCCGCGGTGCGCGCCGCCGCGCCGTAAAGCGGCGCGAAGGCTTCGGCGAGCGGCACCTCGACAAACACCTGCCAACCGACCCGGGCGATCGCGGCATGCGCGGTCAACACATCGCGTCCGGCGAGGTTTTGCGCGAGCGTGGCGGCCGACGTATCGCCCGTCGGCCCCGCAGCCGAGGCGAGGGCCGCCGCGACTTGCGGCAGCTTCGACAGGTCGGTGTCGCGCAGCACCAGGCTGATGTCGGGATGAGCAATCAACCGGCCACGCCCGTCGACGACATAGGCATAGCCGCTCTGCCCGATCTTCAGCCCGGTGATGACGTCCCAGATCAGCTTCAGGTTGATCTCGGCGACGGTGACCCCGGCCTTCTTGCCCTCGCGCGCCATCGCCAGCGTCATGTACGGCTCGGATTCCTTGCGGAAGTACACCGGGCTGAACCAGATGCGGTTCGCCCTCGCCTCGGTGAAGGCGGGGTTTTGCGAGAAATCCGCGCCGGTGCAGGGGGGATCCGGCACCACGTCCATCTTCAGGCGCGAGACCGTAAGGCACTCCTTGCCCTGGCCGTCGAGCTCGGTCAATTCGGTGATCGACGGCTCCTGGCGCTGCAGACGGAAATAATCCTGGCGGCGCTGATCGAGCGAGCCCGAGGCCCATTGCGCATGCGTCGTCCAGCCGATCTGGCGCTCGATCTCGCCGATGAACTCCTCGATGCGCCGGGCCGCCGTCTCGGCCTTCTCCTGCTGGATGCGGACCAGCGCCGTCTTGTTCTCCTGATAGGAGAACCAGAAATCAAAGGCGCTGTTGATCAAGAGCGCGGCGCCGACCAGGGCGATGAACAGCAACGCGTATTTGCGAAACAGCCGGCGCCGCGGCGGCGCGCCGGAAGGGGCCGCTTCATGGCCTGCCCCACCCCAGTGTGCGGGCGACAGCGATGTATCCTCGGCCCCACTCACCCAACGTACTCCGCCGGCCACCCGCCAATCTCGCGGCCCCGGAGTTTAACGCCGATTGCCCGGGCCGTCTGCCGCCTATTCATTGACCAGGTAGCTTCCAGAAGCTACTTTCCAATTCATGCGCACCGTTGGTCTGAAGACACTCAAAAACAAGCTGAGCGAATACGTTCGCCTCGCCGCCGCGGGCGAAACCGTCGTCGTTACCGACCGTGGCCGCACGGTCGCCGAGATCGTGCCCCCTCGCCGAGACCATAGCTCGTTCATTGAGCGGGGCGTGCGTGGAGGTTGGCTGACTCCGGCGGTCTGCGCCGGCAAGGGGCCGCTGCCGCGCAAGCCCGTTAAAGGATACTCCTTCGAGCAATTGATGGCAGATCTGGAGGGTGATCGGGAAGACCGGTGATATATCTCGACAGCTCGGTCGCTCTTGCCCAGCTCCTCGCTGAAGCCCGGCACCACCCGAATCGTTAGGTGATGAGCGACTGGTCTCAAGCCGGCTCCTCGAATACGAGGTCTGGAGTCGGATTCATGTGCGCGGGTTCGGTCGATCCCACGGGGCTGAGGTGCGCGCGCTGCTCGCTCGCGTGGACATGATGGAAATGAGCGAAGCCGTTTTAGCTCGCGCACTGGAGCCATTCCCGATCCCTCTGCGTACCTTGGACGCTCTTCACCTCGCGACCATCGAATTTCTGCGCAGCCAAGGCGATTCGGTAGAACTCGCCAGCTACGACAACCGCCTGCTGACCGCCGCTCGGGCGCTTGGGGTGCCGCTCGCTGCTTTGTGAGCGCGCCTGCGCGCCGCGTTGATCCGGGGCGCGGCCCACCCTATGTTCCGCTGCGCCCATGACACCGCTCAGCCACATCCGCAATTTCGCGATCATCGCGCATATCGACCACGGCAAGTCGACCCTCGCCGACCGGCTGATCCAGGCCTGCGGCGGGCTTGAGGCGCGCGAGATGCGGGAGCAGGTGCTCGACACGATGGAGATCGAGCGCGAGCGCGGCATCACGATCAAGGCCCAGACCGTGCGCCTCGATTACCGGGCGACGGACGGCGAGGACTACGTCCTCAACCTGATGGACACGCCGGGCCACGTCGATTTCGCCTATGAGGTCAGCCGCTCACTCGCCGCCTGCGAGGGCTCGCTTTTGGTGGTCGACGCCAGCCAGGGGGTCGAGGCGCAGACCCTGGCTAATGTCTACCAGGCGGTCGCCGCCGGGCACGAGATCGTGCCTGTGCTCAACAAGATCGACCTGACGGCGGCCGAACCCGATCGCGTGAAGGAGCAGATCGAGGATGTGATCGGCCTCGGCGCTTCGGATGCACTGTTGATCTCGGCCAAGACCGGGCTCGGCATCGAGGATGTGCTGGAAGCCCTGGTGCACCGGCTCCCGCCGCCGCAAGGCGACCGGGTGGCGCCGTTGAAGGCGCTGCTCGTCGACAGCTGGTACGATTCCTATCTCGGGGTCGTCATCCTGGTGCGGGTCAAGGACGGCGCGCTGACGGCCGGCCAGAAGATCCGGCTGATGGCGACCGGCGCGTCGCACAGCGTCGAGCGGGTCGGCGTCTTCACCCCGAAGGGGGTCGCGGTCGCCGAATTGGGGCCGGGCGAGATCGGCTTCATCACGGCCGGGATCAAGACCGTCGCCGATTGCCGGGTCGGCGACACGATCACCGAGGACCGGCGGCCCGCCGCCGCGCCGCTCCCCGGCTTCAAGCCGGTGCAGCCGGTGGTGTTCTGCGGGATGTTCCCGACCGATTCAGCCGATTACGAGCGGCTGCGCGACGGCCTCGCCAAATTGCGCCTCAACGATGCGAGCTTCATCTACGAGCCGGAAACCTCGGTGGCGCTCGGCTTTGGGTTCCGCTGCGGGTTCCTCGGCCTCTTGCACCTCGAAATCATCCAGGAGCGGCTGCAGCGCGAGTTCGACCTCGATCTGATCCTGACCGCGCCCTCGGTCGTCTACCAGGTGCATCTGACCAACGGCCGGGTGCTCGACCTGCACAACCCGGCCGACATGCCCGACCCGGTCCGGATCGACCACCTCGAGGAGCCGTGGATCAAGGCGACGGTGCTGGTTCCCGACGAATCACTCGGGCCGGTCCTGGCGTTGTGCGAAGAGCGGCGCGGGGCGCAGCTCGACCTGACCTATGCCGGCCGCCGGGCGATGGTCGTCTACCGCCTGCCGTTGAACGAGGTCGTCTTCGATTTCTATGACCGCCTCAAATCGGTCAGCCGCGGATACGCCAGCTTCGATTATCAGCTCGACGGCTATGCCACCGGCGACCTCGTGCTGATGAACATCCTGATCAACGGCGAGCCGGTCGACGCGCTGTCGATCATCGTCCACCGGAGCGAAGCCGAACGGCGCGGCCGGGCCTTGTGCGAACGGCTCAAGGACCTGATCCCGCGCCAGCTGTTCCAGATCGCGATCCAGGCCGCGCTCGGCGGCCGGGTGGTGGCGCGCGAGACGGTCAAGGCGCTGCGCAAGGACGTGCTGGCCAAATGCTATGGCGGCGACGTCACCCGCAAACGCAAGCTCCTCGAAAAGCAGAAGGAAGGCAAAAAGCGGATGCGCCAGTTCGGCAAGGTCGAAATCCCGCAATCCGCCTTCATCGCCGCGCTCCGGATGGGCGACAGCTAACCGTCGGCGCCTGGTCTCGGCCGCCGCTCCGCTGTTTTTTGCTGTTTTCTGCAAGAAAAATACAGCGCCACCTCGGCGCGAGCGTAGCTCACGAGGCGGGCGTGTATGGGTGCGCCTCCACCCGTCGCAGCCGGCGCTCGAAATCGCTGCACTCGATGGCGCGCATGAAGGTCTCGACGAGCCGGCCGATTTCGCCGGCCTCGCTCGGGGTGACGCGGCCCTGCGCCAGCGCCCTCATGACCGCCGCCATCGCGCCCGATATGTCGCCGGCGTCGCGGATCGGCGGCAGGTCGAGCCGGACCTCCGGCTCGCGGCGCGGCGCCAGCACGCGTTCGAGGCAGAGCCGCATCGCGCCCGCATCGCCGCTCATCGCCATCTCGACGGCCTTGCGCGTCAGCGCCGCCGCCTCGCCCTCGAGCAGCTCGCGCGCCGCCAGCGTCTTGCGGTTTTTCGAGCCGCGCGGCCGCCCGGCGGGATTGCCCGACCGGCCCTTTACGAACGGCCGTCCCCGCATTCGCGGTTTCGGGTGTAGTTGCAGCGGCATTTCAGCCATGGCTGGCTCCTATCGTTGCGAGAACAGCAGTAATCTGCGGCTATAAACCGACCTCTGACCTTGTATTATCGAGGGAAAATATAACATATTATTACATATTTGTCAAGATATTAAATGCGATAGAGACAACAGCAGTGGCCGGCCTCCGCATTCGCGGGGAGTGACGATGGACGGTGAGCAGACCGCAATTCGTTGCGAAGCGAGTTCTCACGGGGAGGATGCTCTAGGCTCAAAACCCAATAGGTCCGCGCATCCCAATTAGCTGAGCGCGCTTCTTCGCCCAAAAATCTCGCACTCGGCGAAAAACAGCCGTATACTTCTTCGAATCACACTGGTTGGACGGGTCTCCGTCCTTGCGCCCAAAAGCGTAATAACTGTAATCGGTGGATAGAATGCCAGACAGCATGACCCAAATACTTTCATCCGGACCGCCGGGAGTGAAAGTTAATATCGCCGTCCTGGGAGACGGGTTCGCAGACAGCGCGGACCAGACAGCTTACAACAACAAGGTCAATGACCTCCTGATCAATGGTCTATTCAAGAATGATTACTATTTCGAGGACATACAAGCTTTCAATGTTTACCGTGTTAATCTGATCTCGGTCGACACCGGCGTCGGTACAAAGACATACAACAACGGAACGCTTTTAAACACGGTCACCAGGAACACCGCGCTCGGTTATTACTACAGCGGCTCCTGGTCACATTGCTGGCTGGAAGGGGGCGCGAATACCTCGACGCTCGTCAACAATGCGCTCAACACATGGGTGCCTGACCACAACTTGGTCCTGATCCTGTTGAACAACCCTGGCTTCGGTGGCTGCGGAGGAGGAGGTTTCGCAGTTCTGCCGCTCGGCATTACCTGGGACACGATAGCTCACGAGTTCGGGCACGGTCTGGGCGGATTTTGCGATGAGTATTGCCAAGTCGATACGACCTACACGGGCGGCGAGCCGGGGTGTGTTGACAACACGATCAACACCAACCGCGCGACGTTGAAATGGACCAGATTCGTGAACCCGAGCACGCCGATCCCCACCGGGGTCGGCAAGTGCGCCGACTACACGCAAGGGGCACGACCGGCGGATTGGGACGACAACCAGAGTGTCGGATTGTTCGAGGGCGGCGGAACGGTCACGCTGGGCATATACCGACCGGTGATCAATTGCCGCATGCGGTCCAACCTCCCGCCGTACTGCCCGGTTTGCTACACGCATATGAAGTCGCTGAACGACGCCAAGACACAGCGAACGTTCCTACAGGTCTACCCGGGAGACTTCAACGGCGACGGGAAGTCAGACGCCCTAGTCCACAACGGCAACGGCATAATGCTGTACCATTCGAACGGCACGCAACTAGACGTTCAATCCAGTGTCGTGAATATCGTGCCCGGCTCCTGGCAGTTCCAGGCAGGAGACAAGTTCTGGGCGGGCGACTTCAATCATGACGGCAAGGACGAGGTGCTGGTATTCAACGGATCTAACTGGGTAATGCCCTATCTGGGGCTGCTCGCGGATGACGGCAGCGGTGGCCTGAAGCTCGTCGCCCGCTATGACGGTTCGATGCCGGGCTGGCAGTTCAAGCCTGGCGATCAGTTCTTTGTCGGCGATTTCAACGGAGACGGCTTGGTCGACGTCTTCGTGTTCAACGGTGGAGATTGGTCGATCCCTTATCTCGGGATGTTGCAGTCCCACGGGACCGGTCTCTCGCTCGTTCAGCGATACGACGCCAACCTGCCGAACTGGCAGATGCGCCCGACCGACCAGTTCTTCGTCGGCGACTTCAACGGGGACAGGAAAGTCGACCTCTTCGTTTACAACGGCAGCGCCTGGTCTATTCCGTACCTCGGTATGCTCGCGTCGACCGGCAGTGCGCTTTCGATGTCGACCCTCAACGGCGATGCTTGGTCGATAGCCTATTTGGGCATGCTTAAGTCGACGGGTTCATCTCTGACGATGACTCAACGCTACGACGGCAATGCCCCAGGCTGGCAGATGCGAAGCCATGACCGGCACTACGTTGCCGACCTGAACGGCGATGGCAAAGCCGACCTGGTCGTGTTCAACGCCAACGACTGGAGTCCTGTATATTTGGGTCGGATGATCTCGACGGGAACGGGCTTGAGTTGCGACTGGTCGGCGGACTGGATCGGAGGCTGGCATCTTGGCTCGGTGGATAACTTCGAACCGTGCAATTATCAGGGTGTTAGCGGGAAGCGCGACCTTCTTGTCCATAATACCGACTGGTTCGGTATGTTGCGTAGCGCTGCTCCGTGGGCACTCGACCAGATCTATTATCGCTGGATCCATAATTACAAATACGGGCACAACTTCTGAGAGGAGCCCTGGAGCCATGGCAATCCCGACATCGACCCGGCCGCCAGTCCTGCCCAACGAGCAGAAATCCATGGGACCGCCCGTGGTGCACGCCCCGGGGCTGCCCGCGATGGAGGAGGTCGGCGGGGTGAAGACAGTGTTGCGGAACATAGCCCTGCCGCTAATGGCCGCTGATGCTGCGGCCGCCGTAGTTCGGGGCGAACATCTCATGGATAAGGCGGGCGGCATGTCCGAGGTGCCGCCGTCACATGGCCTCGGCCCGCAGAGGCCGAAGGAGGGGGAGGGTCAGAACATGCCCGCACCATCCGACGGTTATCTTCGTCTGGAAGTCCACTTCGAGAATGGCCGGCTCTCAGTCATCGGCGCGAAGGATGTGGCGGGACCGCTGACAATTCCGACCGCGGTGATTCAGGGTCACGTCTATGAGGTTCTGCTCGGCGAGCAACAGATTGCGGTCGGATCGATTCCAGACGTTGGCGTTCGCCGCGCGTTCGCGAACCGCGACGTGCCCGATCCGGAGGGCAAGCACCGGTTCGTCGAGATTCCCACCTTCGACTTCTTCGTCCGGGTCCCGAAAGCTCATGTAACGGCTGAGAACCTGCAGAAGGTGGACATCGTTCTCCACAACGTGCGAGAGGCTCCGGACCGGCTTGCCCCCACCCTTGCAATGCATCAGCAACCTGGCGTCGAAGCCGTGGAGGTCGCCCGCCTTTCCGGCGTCAAACTTGAGTCGGTGCCTACTGTGGTCCGCTCGCAGTTGGAACGGATCATCAACGAGAACAAGATCGCTCCCTAGCTAGTGCTCGTCCATAAACAGTAGTGTTTACAGCGGTGTAAGGCGCAAGAATAGGGGGTGCGGATCGAGCGCGTGTGGCGGCCCTCGCGTTTTGCTGGTAGCGGCGGGCGGCAGAATCGTTTGACGAGTGGGACTAGGCGAGTTGAGTGGGCGGCTCGGAGGCGGATCGCGTTGGTGGCGAACTAAGCCGGTTTGAGACGGGCGAACAGCACTAGATTGTAGGCCACGACCGCGGACCAGATGTAGGTCTTGAAGTGATCGGGGCCGCGCCAGGTGCAGCGTGCCAAACCGTAGGCTCGCTTGAGGCAGGAGATCGCGGCCTCGATGCCGGCGCGGAAGTTGCGCAGCTTGCGATAGACCCAGCCGCTCTTGACCATGTCTTCGACGGCCAGGCCGCGCTTCTTGTGGAAGGCGACATCGTTGATGCCGCGGGCCTTGGCCGTTGTGAGATTGTCCTGGCTGGCATAACCGCCATCGGCGGCGACCTGCCGCGGCGGCACGCCGCAACACGCGCCATCAAGCCGTCGTGATTGACCCGGTCGAAAAATTTTTCGAGATCAAGATCGACCGCGACGCGCCCTCGGCAATGTATCGCGGCGCCTAGGCCACCGCCTGGTGGGCAGATCGCCTAAAGACGCTTTGCGTCGCGGTCGGGAAATAAGGGCTAAAGAACCTTCCTCGCTTCCTGTTGGAGCAGCTACACCGAGCTCTGTTAGCCGATCCGCTGATGGGACGCCGTCCATGACCATGACGTTGACAGGTAGCGCTACGCCATCGCAGATCCGACCAATCAGCGCATCGTCTCGCAACCCAGGAATGAAGAAGCCGGAAGCGCCCGCGGCCGTGTATGCCTTGGCCCTTTCCAGAGCTTCGCCGACAGATTGTGCCGCGTCGCGGCCCTGGCCAAGAAACAGGTCCGTCCGCGCGTTGATGAAGAGCGCGACTCCCTTCTGCTCCGCCGCCTTGCGAATGACTGCGACCCGGCGCGCCTGTCGGTCGATGTCGTAGAGTCCGGAGCCCTTGACGACCCGGTCCTCAAAGTTGAGGCCGACCACCCCTAGATCGAGAAGACGAGAAACGTTCTCTGCCAACTCGCCGTCATCCTCGCTATACCCGCCTTCGAAGTCCACAGTGACAGGGACATCAATGGTCGCTGTGATCCGCGCGATGATCTGCTCAGCGAGCTCGATCGGGATGGCCTCGCCGTCTCTGTAACCCTGCGTCTCCGCGACAGACCAGCTGCTTGTGGCGATCGCCTTTGCGCCCGCCTCGAGAATGGATTTGGCGCTGCCCGCATCCCACGCATTGTAGAGCAACAGGGGGGCTCCTTTTACGTGGAGCTCGGCGAAACGCGTGGCTTTTCCGGTCTGGTTCATTTCATCCTTCTCCGCTACACGACCGTTGCGGTCGAGCCGGAGAAAAGCCGAAAACGGCAAGCGGCGCTGTCAGGATCTTTAGCAACTTGCCGCCAATTGTGGGTGAAGCTCAACGAACTCGAGTGGAACGCTGAAACTCCGACGGTGTCTGGCCGTAGGCACGTTTGAATGCCGCGCTGAAGTGGCTATGGCTGGAAAAACCGAGGTCAAGCGCCAGGCGGGTCAAGTCGACATATTCGCCAAGCAGGTCAAGTGCTCGGGCCAGCCGCAGTTGAAGCTGGTAGCGATAGAGCGGAAGGCCTTCGACCTGTTGGAACACCTGGGTGAGATAGACTGGCGAGACGCCGACGTCAGCGGCGATCGCCGCCAAGGTCCAACGGCGCCCTAAATCCGACGAGAGCACGAGTTTCGCGCGGTCCACCAGTTTCTGGCGTCCGACACTTCCCGCCGCGGCTCGCGAGGTGCGTTCGCTCAAAGCTCGACGCAACAGCACAATGGTCAGGGTCTCGGCTTCAAGGGTCTCAATCACACCACGGGTCAGACTGTGACGTACCAGCGCCGTGTTGGCTTGGAGATAATCGGCTGGGGCCAGCTCAGACAGCGTCGCCGCGCTGACCCCAATCGACAAACTTGCATCGCCGCCTTCGACGGGATGGCTGACTCGATAGGATTCGTCTTCATTGATGAAGACGACTTGGTTGGCCTCCGCGACGGCCTCTGCTCGGCCGACATGATGTACGTAGACCCCACGATAGGGGAACACCAGATGCGTGGCCGCGACGCATTCCTCAGCGCTCTTGTGCTTGCATGTGCCCTGGCACACCACGTCCCATACCGCCACCGTGTCGGTAAGTAGGAGGGGATGAGCGTCGAAGCCGGCCATGCTGATCGTCGCGTTGTCAAGATCGTCGACCGCGACATCTAGGCATTCTTTCGCAGAGAACAATCGGGCGCACCGTCCTCTGAGCCCTAGGTGCGGCCCTCTCCCGCCTGCCGGCCGCGATTACCGGTTTGGCGGATCTCGATGATCCCTTCCACGCGGCTTCGCGACCACTCCTATCGGCGCAATGCCGGCGACCGGATCTCGGCGGCGGAAAGGCCCCCCTTCCACCCACCTGAGACAATTTCCGCTGCCGATGCGGACGGCAGGTTCGGGGGCAGAACCCGCCGTCTTGATCGATCCCGTGAGCGCGTGCTTAGGGGTTAAGGCCCGACGAGCCGATGGGGTTTTGATGCTACAGCACCGACCGAATTCCGATGACCTATGCCGGCTGGTTGCCGCTTCTGTGGGATAGGGCGGTCACTCCTTGATCGCCTCCGTGACCAGCCGCATGAAGTCGTCGCGTTCGGCCGGATCGATCCAGCGCAACACCGCGACGACGTCGTTTTGCGGGTCGATCCAGGTCAGGTTGCCGCCGGCGCCGCTCGCGCAATAGCTTGCCTCGGAGGCGTTCGGGTACATCTCGCGGCCGGTGTTGAGCCACCACAGGTAGCCGTATCGCGGGTAAAGCGGGCACGGCTGGCGCATGCGCTCGATCCACTCGGCGGAGAGGATGCGCTGCGTGTCCCAGACCCCGCCGCGCAGCAGCATCAGGCCGATCCGCGCCTGGTCACGGGCGTGGATGAACACCCCGCCGCCCCAATGCGAGCCGCCCGAGACCGACTGGATCCGCTGGCCGTCGATCTCGACATAGGAGTTGCGATAGCCGTGCCATTCCCAGTCTGGCGAGGCGCCGATCGGCTCCATCACCAGCTCATGGAAAATTTCGGGCAGCGGACGCCGCCACAGCCGCAGCAAGGCAAGGCTCAGCCGGTTGACCCGGACGTCGTTGTATTCCCAGAAATTGCCCGGTTCCTGAAGGTCGCGGTGCGTTCCCTTCCGGCCCGAAGCGGGACGCCCGCCGACGCTGCGATGGCGGTCGATCAGAT
>WNFC01006084.1_pt1 | contig 19751 bp, 13 predicted proteins | sample 5400541 | NCBI WGS metagenome assembly WNFC01 (sample SAMN13153342, study PRJNA577476) | soil metagenome | isolation source: 120 cm saprolite under Douglas fir tree site 2 hole 2 replicate 1 | place: USA:California | collected 2015-04-18 | reverse complement strand
CTACCCGTCCTCATCAGCGGAATCGTGACAAAGCGTGTATCTAGGCATTCCCGCCATTCTAAGCGGCTCTAACATCGCTGACCTGCGTGTTCGGCCCGGAACATGGACCAGGAAGCCGATTAACTGCGGAACCCAGGTATGAGCGTAAGGAATGGAAGGAGACCCTCCGCGCTCGGCTGCTTCAGGCGCAAATCGCCGCAGCTGAGCCAGGCCCCGTAGCGGTGAACATCGCGGTAACGACAGGGCCGGGCAGGAACTGGGCCAGCCTCTGGAAGCCACTCATCGACTCCTTTGGGCCCGTCCTAGGCGAAGACCCGGGCCGGCCCTTCCACCCCCCATGATGACCGCATCCTCAACCTCGGCCTGCACCACCACATCAACATCGGCATCGGCCACGACGTGATCATCGACGCATGGTGGCACAACCTGTAACCGATGAACTCCGACCATCCCTAGCATCACGAGGGGGAGCGTGACTCTGCCGCGGAGCGCGTGTGCGGCTGCTTCGTGATGCGAGCCCGATGGGCCGAGCGAACGGGGACTCGAGGGCACTACGAGGGGTTTAGGTCGGCCTCCTCAAATGACGCCGTGAATAGGTACGGTGATCGGCCGGTGTAGCCCGTGCGCGTGAAGAAGTACTGCTCGGCATCCTGGAGGATGGGGAGATCGCCGGGGCTTCTCATCCGGATTCATCAAGTCGAACTGCAGGTTGATCCACTCATGGCGCTCGCGCGACCACATGGTGAGGTGATCGGGATGCCAGAGTACCCATACGGTATCGAGGTCACCCACGTCCTCCAAGGGATCCAGGTACGGGCCGATGACGTAGTCGCGAAAGCATTCCGCGGTCACGTAGTCGAACGGGTGTATCACGAGGAAGGCGTTCATCGATGTACCGCCGCCGGTCTTCCGGCGGAGCTGGCTCCGCGCGTCAAGCAACCACGGGCGGGCGTCACGCAGAACATCCTTAGCAGCCCGGACCTGGGCTTCCAGGGAGCGGCCGATTGCATCCACACCGCGATCTTTAGCCTGGTCTATGCGGCCATCGAATTTCCGAAAGCCGCCCGGCAGGGACTTGACCTCGAATGCTGCGCTGGCGGCTCCGGCCGGAAGGATGTCTGCGGGCCGGGGCTCACATCTTTCGGAGAGGTCGAACCATAGGTCGCCGCCGCCTGTGGTGTCGACGGCGGCGGGGGCGGTTCGCAGGAAGGTGGTCGTCAGGATTGCTGCCAGGTGCTCACCGGCGCGGACGTCCAGCTTTCTCAGCTGCTCAGGTGCCAGCTTCTTCACCAGCTCATCGACGGCCTTCCAGGTCGGTCCCTGGCGAGAGTTCAACGACGGTCCCGCTCAACCTGAAGCAGGCAGGTCATCGGCCGCGCTGCTCAGTTCTAGCCGGAACGGACACTCGCTGTCTCATGTCATCCGGGTTCAAGCGGCGGGCTGATTGTGTCACTCAATCCGCGACACGCCGCCAGGTGTCTCACCCAATCTGAAGCAGTTCGTTTATCGATTACAGATCGTGATAGCCGTGGCAGCGCTTGCTGAGGGCTGCTGACCTGGTGTGGGTGGAGATCCGGTCGGCGGATGGCAGGGTGCGCTCGCACTCAGGTCCGTCATACGGGTGTCGAGGGCGAAGGCGCTAGGCGTCAGTGCCTGAGCTGCTGGGCAAGTCGAAGACCACTATCCCGAGTTCGGTGGCAACGACAAGGACTCGCCAGTCGGGCCATGCCAGGGCGAGTACATTGCTGCTCATCTCGACAGTAACGACCTCGTCCCATTGCCCGGACCCATTGTCCGCCGTCGAGAACGTCGAGGCCGCAGCCACGTTACCAGCTGCGGCTCCGACATGAATGGGTGTGTCCCGTTGCGCTAGGCGATCTCCTGCCCGGAGCACCAATGACCGCACCCAGCCGGCGCGGCCGTCGAGCGGGCTGCTGGCCGGAGTGCCTGTGGCCAGGTCCCAGACCCGCACCGTCCGGTCGTCGCTGCCGGAGATGACGACCGGGCGGCCATCTAGCTCTGCGGCCGCCACTGAGCGCACCCAGTCGGTGTGGCCGGTGAGCGGGCTGCCGACCGGGTCGCCGGTGGCCAGGTCCCATACCCGCACCGTCCGGTCACCGCTGCCGGAGATGACCACGGGGCGGCCCTTCAACTCTGCGGCCGCTACGGCGTTCACTGGGCCGTCGTGGCCGGTGAGCGGGTCGCCGATGGGGTCGCCGGTGGCCAGGTCCCATACCCGCGTCGTCTGATCGTCACTGCCGGAGATGACGATCGGGCGGCCCTCTAGCTGTGCGGCCGCCACGGTGTTCACTGGGCCGTTGTGGCCGGTGAGCGGGTCGCCGATGGGGGCGCCGGTGGCCAGGTCCCATACTCGCGTCGTCTGATCGTCGCTGCCGGAAATGACAAGAGGGCGGCCCTCTAGCTCTGCGGCCGCAAGTGCGAGCACTGCGCCGTTGTGGCCGGTGAATGGGTCGCCGATGGGGGCGCCGGTGGCCAGGTCCCATACCCGCGCCGTCCGGTCGCTGCTGCCGGAGATGACGACCGGGCGGCCCTCCAGATCTGCGGCCGCCACCGCGAGCACAGCGCCGTCGTGGCCGGTGAGCGGGCTGCCGACGGGGGCGCCGGTGGCCAGGTCCCATACCCGCACCGTCCGGTCGCTGCTGCCGGAGATGACGACCGGGCGGCCCTCTAGCTCTGCGGCCGCCACCGCGTTCACTGGGCCGTTGTGGCCGACGAGCGGGTCGCCGATGGGGGCGCCGGTGGCCAGGTCCCATATCCGCGCCGTCCGGTCGTCGCTGCCGGAGATGACGACCGGGCGGCCCTCTAGCTCCCCGGCCGCTAATGCGAGCACGTACCCGGTGTGGCCGGTGAGCGGGCTGCCGATGGGGGCGCTGGTGGCCAGGTCCCATACTCGCGCCGTCTGATCGTCGCTGCCGGAGATGACGACCGGGCGGCCCTCGAGCTCCCCGGCCGCCAATGCAAGCACTGGGCGGTCGTGGCCGGTGAACGGGTCGCTTACCGGGGCGCCGGTGGCCAGGTCCCACACCCGTACCCTCGTCCTCCGGTCGCTGCTGCCGGAGATGACGACCGGGCGGCCGTCCAGATCTGCGGCCGCCACTGCGAGCACAGCGCTGTCGTGGCCGGTGAGCGGGTCGCCGATGTGGGCGCCGGTGGCCAGGTCCCATACCCGCACCGTCCGGTCGCTGCTGCCGGAGATGACGACCGGGCGGCCCCCTAGCTGTGCGGCCGCCACCGCGTTCACTGGGCCGTCGTGGCCGGTGAGCGGCTCGCCGACCGGGTCGCCGGTGGCCAGGTCCCATAGTCGTCGCTGCCGGAGATGACGACGGGGCGGCCCTCTAGCTGTGCGGCCGCCACCGCGTTCACTGGGCCGTCGTGGCCGGTGAGCGGGCTGCCGACCGGGTCGCCGGTGGCCAGGTCCCATACCCGCACCGTCTGATCGGCGCTGCCGGAGATCACGACCGGGCGGCCCTCCAGCTCCCCGGCAATCACGGACCATACCCAGTCGGCGTGGCCGACGAGCGGGTCGCCGATGGGGGCGCCGGTGGCCAGGTCCCATACCCGTACCGTCCGGTCGTCGCTGCCGGAGATGACGACGGGGCGGCCCTCTAGCTGTGCGGCCGCCACCGCGTTCACTGGGCCGTCGTGGCCGGTGAGCGGGTCGCCGATGGGGTCGCCGGTGGCCAGGTCCCATACCCGCACCGTCCGGTCACCGCTGCCCGAGATGACTACGGGGCGGCCCGTCAACTCTGCGGCCGCCATCGCGTTCACTGGGCCGTCGTGGCCGGTGAGCGGCTCGCCGATGGGGTCGCCGGTGGCCAGGTCCCATACCCGCACCGTCCGGTCACCGCTGCCCGAGATAACCACGGGGCGGCCCCCCAGCTCCGCGGCCGCCACTGACCACGCATACCCGTTGTGGCCGGTGAGCTGCTGGTGGGGGCGTTGCGGCCGCCACGATGTCCACCGGGCCCGCCACGGGCCGCTGAGGCCTTCTGCGTCGAGGCGGTCGGCGAGGGTTTCGGCCCGTCCGCAGCGCGCGGCCAGTCCGAGGTAGGAAGGCTGCTCAGCGGCCGGCTGGCGGCGGAGCAGCGGGAGGGCACTACGGTAGGCACCGGCGGCGGTGCGTGCGGGTCTAGTGATAGTGGTGTCGAGCGCGGCGAGCAGCTGAGGCGGATCGGCGGCGAGCAGGAAGCCGGGGTCCTGAGCGAGGTCGTCGATGTCGCCGCCACGCCCGGCATGGGCGGCCAGGTGGGCACGAATGTAGCGGTGGCTGGCTGGCCAGTCGGGCCGCCCGTTGAAGCGACGGGGGACGTGTTCTGTGAGCGCAGTGGTGATGGCGTGCTCGTCCGCGGCCTGGTCCCGGTCGGCGATCAGGTGCTCGGCCAGAGACTGGTGGTAGAGCCGGTACACCGACCGGCCGGAGATGGTGCTGCCTTCGACAATGAACGAGCCGGCATCGGCGGCCAGTTGCAAGAGATCCTCGTTGGTGTAGCCGCGGCCGGGGGCCAGGGAGTTGGCTAGCAGCACCCAGATGTCTTCCCAGGGCAGGCCAGTACCCTGGGCGTAGGCCAGCGGCCGCAGCAGGTCGACCGCTCGCGAGGCCTTGTCGCGGAGGCGGATTTCCAGATCCCGCCGCATCGCCGGACCGGCAGCGCCGGGCAGGCTCTTCCGCCAGGCCCGGTTAGCCGGGTCGGGTACATCGGGCTGGGCTGCTTGGGTGGCCGCCAGGATACGGGCGACGAAAAACGAGTTACCCGCAGCCTCGGCGATCGCGGCAGTTACGGCGTCTAGGACCGCCGACTCGCAGGAAACAAATGGTGTCCTGCCCGTCGGCATTCCCGCGGCCGAATTGTCGCCAGCCAAGATCCGCCTAACGACCGCGGCGAGGGCCACCGGATCTGCGTAATCGCTGCTGTCAAGGTCGATGACCTCACACCGGTCTCGCCAGCCGCGGCCGAGATGCTCGCAGACGTGCCGCCGGGTGCCCAAAAGCGGCCGGATCGCGCCCCGGCCCCGCTCGATCAGCGGGCGCAGCAACTGCTCCGCGAGGTGCGGGGGGTCGGCTGCCTCGTCCAGGGCGTCGATCATCGCCACCAAAGGGCTGCCGCGCTGGCGCAGCCCGGACAACAACCGGGTCACCCCGCCGCCGAGCGCGGCCGGGTCTGGGTCAATATCGTCGATGCCGGCAGCCGTCGCCAGGCCGACCAGGATTTGCCCTGTGGTCAGGTTACCTGCGTAGATGGCGACGCCTATCGTGTCCTCGCCGGGTATGGCACCTGCTGGCAACCCGTCCTGCGGAACAGTGGGGCGGCGCCGCGGGTCGGCGAGCGCGGCGAGAAAGCCCAGGACCGCGGTCTTGCCCGATCCTGGGTCGCCGGTCACGATCAGGGGCCGAGCATCGGCCCGGGCGTCGAGCCACCGGGCGATGCCGACCAGCGCGGGGTGACGCCCGGTGAACCCAGCGATGCGGGGGATAAACTGGTTGCGCATCTCACCGGCCCGCTGGTGCTCGTGTTGCAATCGGGCCTGCCAGCGGCGGTCCTGCTCGGCCAGGTCCAGGTCCACCATGGCCGCATCGCGGCGGGGGTTCGGCAAAAAATCCGGGAACCCCCCACTGATAAGCGGCGGGGACAACAGCGCTTGCTGCGAGGCGGGCAGTTCAGGATCTGTCTTCATGACGCGCAAGACGGCGTCGATGTTTAGCTCTCCCGGCCCGTGCCCAGCTGTGGCCTGATGCCGAACAGCCCGCGCAAAGGCCGCCGTGAACGCTCCCGCGATGGCCTGCTGTTTCGGCTGGGTCGCTGTTACCACCACGATGCCGGAGCCGTCGTGCTGGCTGAACCGGGATGGTGACTCGATCCGGGCCAACGCATTCCGGGCGAAGTCCAGGCCGCCCTGCCCGGAGTAGCAGGCATCCACGATCAGCAGCAGCCGACATACCGGGGTCTCGGCGAGCATCCACTCGGCCAGATCGCCGCTTTTGATTGCCCGGAGGTGCAGATCGCGCGGAACCGCGTCGGCGGGCAGCAGCACATGCTCGACCCCGGTGTCCCCAACGCGCAGGATCTCCCCGTGCCCGGCCAGGTACACCGCGACGTAGTCATCGGGCCGTCGTTGCGGCGACTTGCAGAAGTTCCGTAGCGCATCATGGATCTGCAGCCACGTCGGATCCAGGCCCATCACAGGCACATGCTCATAGCCCAGATCCCTGGTAAACAGGGCCACCATGCGCTGAAGGTCCTCGGCCAGTTCCTCCCGGTTCCACGACGGATCGTGGTGATAGCGGCTGACCACCCCGGTGAGCAGGAACCGCCTGCCGCCGTCAGCCGAGAACCCCGATCCCGGTTCTGCGGGCATGATGCCGGTCACCGCCGCCGATCTGGCTCGCCCAGACCTGCCGCAACCGCCGTACCGGTCTCCGCTGCCGTGAGGTACTGCTGGACGGCATGCGCATGCGACCCGTTGTGCACCAGATAACAGGCCACCTTGCAGCCGAACAGCGGACGCAGGTCCTTGACTAGCGCCACCACGTCCCCAGCGTCGGCGACGTTCGTCCACGCCGCTACCGCTCCCGGCCACGCTCCGGCTAGCTCCCCGGACTCCCCGGCTGCAGGCGCGGGCAGCAGCCGGTCGAAGATCAAGTTGCGGAATCCCAGCGGGGACCCCAGCGTCACCAGTCTCCGCACCGGCCACTCCGGGTGGGCGCACAGCGCCTCATACGCCACCACCGATCCCAGCGAGTGCCCCAACAGCACCTGGGTATCCTCGTCTACCGCCGCCGCGACCCGGTCCTGCACCGCCCGACGGATTCCGGGATCAGCGAGGTAGCGGCGGACCTGCTGCAAATCAAACAGCATCGCCCGCTCTGCCAGTCCCGCGAAGAACGCTGACCCGCTTAACGCCCGAAGCGCCGCCTGCACGCCGCTCGGCGTACGCACCAGCGTCCTGGCATCCGGGTGGATGACCCGCGGATCCGACTCGGCTGCGCCCCGCCACCATGCCATCAGGAGTTCCTGATCGAACTCCGTCGCATCCGCGACCGTCAGCCAAAGGTCACCCGGGCCAAGCAGCCGCCCGGCCGGGCGGAACAAGTCCCCATAGAACACGCACTCAACATCGCCATCCGCCAGCAGGCCGACGGCACTGCCAGAACGCCGGACGCCGTCCCGCAGCGCTGGCGTCCACTCACGGCGAAGGGTGTCCTCGCCCTTATGCTGCTGGCCGATCCCATGCACGCAAAGCACTCGCGCCACCGCCCACCCCCCTGCCGCCAGCTAAAAGCCGCATGGCGCCGCGCTCAGCCTACGGCCCCAGCCACGCTCCGCACAGCCGGTAACGACTAGGAACGGGATCGTCAGCGCAACAGCGCCGACCCCCGGGACTGTACGAACAAGGGTGTAACTTCTAGGACAGGATGGACGGATCGGCCGTGTGCTCCGGCGCGGAGCAGAAATCGACCGCGCCAGCGAGCAGCTGATCCTCGAAGCCGAAGCCGAACATGGGCAACGGACGGCAGCCCAGCGCCGCAACGCCGAGCAGAACAACAAGCACCACAGCGCTCGACACCCCCGGGCGCGCTTCAGCTGAACCCCGTCTTACTGCGTTACCGCGTCGGCCAACGCTCTTGCAGCGAGAACCGCCGGAACCGGACCCTCTCTGCACCGGTGCGCAAGCCGCTTATGCGGGCGCACATACACGATGAGCCTCAGCGCCGGCCCGCCAGCATCCCCACTGTTCTCCTCACGCCAGTCCACGTCCTCGATGACGGTGTTCTCACAGCCGAGCAGTTTCCCCATAGCCTGGATGAGCGCACGCCGTCCCCTTTCCGCTGGTGCCTGTGATTCGACACCCAGACTCTACGGACGGGACGGCGTGCCCTGACCGGCCACGATTCCAGTGCGCTCGTTTTCTTCTGCTTCCGGCAGCCGTCATCTGGCGCTGGGCGGCGGCTGGTGTCCAGGCTGGCCGCAGGCCACCCCGAAGGGGCCGCAGGGCATTGCCTCCGGCCGTTCCCAGCGCATCCTGCTCAGGCTGGAAGCAGACCCCGGCACTGGTAAATCAGGTCGCCGCAAGCCGGCACCGAACACGACACCCCGGATCAGCTCCCGGCAGCCCGCACCCGCTGTCCTGCACCGCATCCCGGCTCCTGCTCCCACCAAAGCCACCCACGTGACCGGCAGGGGAACCGCATATGACCGTACGACACCTCCGCAGCGATCGCGGCCAGCAGCACGACACTGCCAGTGGTGGCTGCTTGAGTCCATGCCAGGTGGTGCCACCCCCTGGTAGCGCTGGACTGCCAGACCTTCCTATGGCAGGGCCGGGATATTACCGTCTGGGATATGCACGTTGGGGTGTGTGATTTCCCGGCCCGTTACGCCTTTCCGCCTGTGGGTTATGCCGGCATTGAACGCTGGCTGTGGGCTACCGCCGTGGGTGCTCGCCGTGCCGGAGCCACTGTGCGCCTGCTCGGCTATCAATGGCGCCCGGAACTTGCGGGTGACTGGAATATCGACCGCGTCCGGCTGGAGGATCTCACTAGCAGATCACAACTGGCCAGGCTCCGTGACGTCGGTTACGACCTGCTCATAGCCTGGCATGAGTACCCCGCCAGGCCTGCGTGGCGACGAGTCTGGCAGACGCTGGACTGTGATCTTGCTGCCTTCCAGCATGGCACCAATATGGGGCATCCGGCGGGGACGTTTGACGGCGTGAGTTCTCGGCTGTACTGCTACTCGCCGGAGATGATGGCGCTGTACGGCGACCACCAGCCGAGGCAGGAACTGGCCGTGAGCCAGGGACTCGATGAGGGCGAGCCGCCCGCGAAAGACGGAGGTGACCTGGTGTGGGTTGGCCGCATCGACGCCGTGAAAGCGCCGCACCTGGCGATCATGGCAGCCCAGCGACTCGGTCGCCGAATCCGGATCGCCGGGCCGGTCTTTGACGCGGCATATTTTGAGCGGCACCGCAGGCTCTTCACCGCTGCCCACGTTGAGCTGGTAGGCGAGGTTGGCGGCGCGGCGAAGACGGCCGAGTTCCACCGGGGGCAGGTATTCGTTTACACCTGTTCCAGGGATTACGTCGAGGCGGGCGCGGCGGTCTTCGGCGAGGCACTCCGGGCAGGTACCCCCGTCGCGGCGCTTGCCTGGAGGGGCGGCACGTGTTCTGAAGCCGCATTGTGCGCGGAGACGGGATGCGTAGCGCTGGTCGATCCGCTGGATTCCGACGACGGCGCCGCGACCGCGGTGGCTGCAGCCATTGAGCAGGCCAGCACGCTGCGGGCGACAGCGGTCCAGGAGATCGGGATGACCCGCTTCGAACCAGCCCGGCATTTCCTGGCTCTCGCGTCGCGGCTTGGCTGAACCCATGCTGACCACGAAGGCTGCAGTCGGCCGCCTGGTGACGTCCGGCGGCACTGGCCGCATGCTAGGCACAGCGTTCGCCGTCAACGACCGCACGCTGCTGACCGCATTTCATTGCATAGGCAATCGGGTCACCGGACAGGTCCGGCTTTCCGATGCCATCCTGGAGTGGGACGGTGTCCTCCTGGCCTGTAGCTATCTGGCCGGGGATCCGGCATCTGATTGCGCGGTGCTGCGTCTCGGTCAGCCGCTGCCACCCGCGGCCCGGCCGCTGCCGCTGGCCAAGCATGTCACCGCAGGATTCTGGCGGGCGACAGGATTCCCGGCCAGCCTTGCGGACCTGGGACTGGTGACCGTGTCCGGGAGCATCTCGAATCTCGATGGTGAGTTCCGAGGGGTGCCCGCCATCCAGCTCTATGCCGAGCAATCTGCTGCAGGGCTCGCACTTGGCGGACTGTCCGGTGCGCCGGTTTTCGCTGGCAGCGCTCCCGGTGTGATCGGGCTGATCAGGTACAACCCACCAGATCCGGAGCTGGCAGGTCGGGGCATCGGCGGCATCGTGTATGCCTGCCCGGTCGGGCCGCTACTCGCGCTTCTCGGCTCCGCCGGGGTCAGCCCGGCGCTTGATACCTCCCTGGCCGAGATCCCCGGCCATGTCATTGGCGTCGCGGCGGCCTCACATGCAGCCTTGCCTCCGGACCGCGCGGAGTTCACTGGTCGCAGCGACCAGGTCGGCAGCCTCCTGACTGCACTCAGCCGGCGGGATGCCCCCGCCGTGGTCGCGGTCCACGGCCAGCCCGGCGTTGGCAAGTCTGCTCTGGCCGTGCACGTCGCCCATATGCTCGCGTCTGAATTTCCGGATGGTCGCTTGCACATCGACCTGCGGGGCGTTGACCAGCGCCCGGTGGCGACGGCGGATGCCCTTGAGCGGCTGCTGCTGGCGATGGGATTGCCGCCCGACTTGGTGGCGGCGACCGAGGCCGAGCGGGCCGGGCAGTACCGGGAGCTGCTGCTTGAGCGGCGGGTACTCATCGTCCTGGACAATGCCCGTTCGGCGGCCCAGGTGCGGCCGCTCCTTCCCGGCACGCCGAGCTGCGCTGTCCTGGTCACCTCGCGCCAGCCGATGAGCGCGCTCGACGACGCAATCCTCCTGCCGCTTGGCACGCTGACCGCGGACGAGGCGACCCGTCTGCTCATCGCCGTGCTCAGGGACGACCCGCGCGGTCATGACCTGACCGGGATGGCTGCTCTCGCTCGGCTATGTGACCACCTTCCGCTGGCCGTCCGCATTGCTGCGGCCCAGCTTCGCTCGCGTCCGCATTGGGCTGTCGGGCACCTGGTTAGCCGACTCACTGACGAGCGCCGCCGACTCTCCGTCCTCGAAGTAGACGACCTGGCTGTCCGCACGAGCTTTGACAGCAGCTATCTGGAACTGCCACAGCACACCGCGCAGGCGTTCGCCGCCCTTGGCGGACTTCGCGGACCGGATTTTCCAGCCTGGACCCTGGCCGCGCTCCTGGACATAGATCAGCTCGACGCTGAGGATCTGCTCGATGAACTTGTCGACGCTCAGCTCGTGAGCTTTTCTCGGCGGGATGTCATCGGAGCGCCCCGGTACCGCTGCCATGACCTCATCCGCGTCTACGCCGCCGAGAAGGCGCTGCAGCGGTTCGACGACGCCGCACGCAGAGCGAGCCAGGAGCGGCTGCTCAGCGGGTATCTGACCTTGCTGCTAGCAGTGGCGTCGGGTCCCGGCATGGATCTGTTTCTTGCTGAGTCGGTTCCGATCGTGTGGCTGCTGCCAGAGGAGGTGACAGCGGCGACCCACGCGGTCGGCCGGATCGAGTGGTTCGCGGACGAGCGTACCGGCCTCGTCGCGGCGGCCCGGCAGGCGTATCAGGACGGGCTGTGGTCATACACCTGGGGCATCATTGATGTCCTGAACGGCTTGTTCGTGGCTCAGCGACACGGCGAGGAATCGCTAGAACTCAAGGATCTAGCGCTGAAGGCAGCACAAGCGGCCGGGGATCCGGTTGCCGAGGCAGGCGTCCTTTACTCGTACACGAGCTATTACCTGACCACGGGAGCGCACGATAAGGCTGTCGCCGTGCTGCGCGATGCGCAGGCTCGGTACAAGGCGCTGGGGATGCGCGACCGACAGATGCGAGCGCTGGTGTCCGTAGGCGTCGTTGAACGCGACCGAGGTCGGCTCGCGGTTGCGGACCGCATCAATCAAGAATGCCTCGATTATTTCCGGGGCGGCGATGACGAACTGTTCTTCGCCGCTATCCAGCACAACCAGTCAATCATCCTGCGCGAGCAGGGCCGACTCGCGGAGACGGACGAAATCATCGCCCAATGCCTGCCAGTCTTCCACGCCCATCAGGACGCCGGGGTCGGCCGGATCCTGCATACCAGGGCTGTCATGAATCGTTACCTGGGCCGTTTCGCTGCAGCGGAGGCTGATCTGGATGAGGCACGTCCGCATTGCGTCATCGACGGAAACGTGCGCTGGACGGGGATTGTCGATCTCACCAGAATGAGGCTGCTCGGTGACGCACGCCGCTGGGCGGAACTGCTGGACCGATCGCCGCAGTGCGAGCAGCTCTTCCGCGACAGCGAGGACGACCTGGGAAGGGCCCAGGTATGGCGCACCCGGGGCGCTGCGCTGCGAGCGCTCGGCGATCTGCCCGGCGCCCTGTCGCAGTACGCCGATGCCGCCGCGGTGTATGCGGGAACGAGCGACGTACGGATGCAGGCGCGCCTGAGCTTCGGAATCGCGCTCACCCAGCTGGCTGGAGGTGATCTGCCGAAGGCAGCCGCTGGCTTTGCCGCCGCAGAGAAGGTTTTCCTCGAACTCGATGACCAGTGTTGGCTGCTGCGCACCCGGCGCCGCCTGGCCGGGATGGTCCCGGCTGCCGGCTCCCTGGCCGCACCCGGCCCCGCATGGACCGAGGTCCAGCGGCTTGCCGAGGCCCTGATCGAACGCGCCGGGCCCGGGTATTCCCCTGAGTGGGTGCGGCCAATTCTCGCTGCGGCGCGGGCCGGTGCCAGCTGATGCGGGTCGCGTACGCGTGTCGTGACCTGGCCTCTGATTGCGCCACCGGACCTGGGGCCCGCGCTGTCGCCGCGGCCATGGCGATGGCCGAGGTGGGTCACGAGGTGTTTCTGGTCAGCGCCGAACTGGCCGGTCCGTGGCGAGAGCGGCTGGCTGACAGGGAGCGGCTGAGCTGGCAGTGTGTGCTACCCGAACGGGCCGGCCATGTGTATTTCACTGACTCTCAGTCTTACGCCGACCGGCTCTACGATACGGTCCTGGCGCTGCACGCCGAGACTCCGCTGGATGTCGTTGACGTGCCGGACGCCGGCGGCGAGGCGCTGACCCTACTGCGAGCCAAGCGTCTTCTGGCTCAGTTCCCGCGCACCTGTGTCGCCGTCTCTCTCGAGCCCGCGCGGACAGTCCGGCACGGGGCGCCGGCCCATCAGCCGGCTAGCTTCGCCGCCGAGCTGACGGCATACGCAGAGCTCTATGCCCGGTCCCACGCCAGCATTGTGCTGTCCGTCGGGGTGGCGGACGAGGAGGCCGCCGCCGTAGGAGACGGGCGGCTGCGGCGGTATCTGCCGGGCCTGCCGGGCCTTGAGCCTGATCTGCCCGAGGTCGCGCAGGACGCGGCCTTGACCGTCCTGTGGTTTGGCCCCATCCGCCCGGGCGCTGGACTAGTCACGCTGTTGCATGCCCTCGCGCTGGCCCGCGAGCAGGCGCCTGCCCTGCGCCTGGTTCTGCGCGGTGCTGATACTCCGACGGATCCCATCGGGCGGTCGTACTGGCAGCATCTGCGCGAACATCTTACCGAACCGCTCCGTCGCTCGGTGATCTTCGAAGGCCCGCTGCGCGCGGACGAGTTGAGCACTCTCCCGCCAGCTGGCACTCAGTGCGTGCTGGCCGCCGGTGTAAGCGGTACTCCTCTGGAGGCCCTGCTGGCGATGGCCGCAGGTCATCTCGTCATCGCGCCGGCAGGCAGCATCGGCGCGGACCTGATCCGGGACCACGAAACCGCGCGGCTGATACCGGCCGGGGACTCGGCGGCTCTTGCTGACAGCCTGTTGGCAGGGCTGCGGCACTTCAAGATCGGCCCGCGATCGGGCCGCGCAGCCGCCGAAGCGGCCAGGGGCCGGTTTTCGCCCCAGCGGGTCGGCGAACGGCTCAGTGAGGTGTACACATCCGGACCGACGCCCAGACCGGACGGTGTTTTGGCACACCCGGATGAGCCGGTATCGGTCGTCATCCCGCTTTACAACCAGGGAAAGTTCCTGCCCGCCGCGCTGGACTCAATCCGTCGCAGCGGCCTCCCGGACCTGGACATCGTGGTGGTGGACGATGGCTCGACTGATCCCGATACCAACGCCATCCTGGCCGCTACCGACGGAGTCACCAGCATCCACCAGCCACACCGCGGCCTTTCAGCGGCCCGTAACGCCGGGATCCATTGCGCCAGGGGAGGCCTCATCCTCGTCCTGGACGCTGACGACATGATCCATCCCGGATTCCTGCCCGCCGCGGTCGACGCCTTGCGGCGTCGGGACGACCTCGCGTTCGTCGGCGGATACGTCCGGTACTTCGGCTTACTCGACCTGGTCTATGTGCCGGCCGGGCCGGCTGGCGACCTCAACCTCGTGCTGCACACTCACCTCAAGTCCGCGGTGCTATACCGCCGGGAGGCGCTGGTGCGGATCGGCGGGTACGACGAGAACCTGCCCGCGTTCGAGGACTGGGAGATTCAGATCCGTCTGGCGCAGGCCGGCTACGACTCTGACGTGGTGCCGCTGGTTGGCCAGCTCTACCGTCGGCACGCCGACTCGATGTCCTTCAGCGCGAGCAACGGCATGCGGAGCGAACTCATCCAGTACCTGGTGCGCAAGCATGCGCACGGCCTCGCCAAGACCCAGCTGGTCGCTTTGCTGCAGACCCTGGTGGACTTATGGAAGACAGGATACGAGCCGAGTACGTCGGTGCTCCTCCAGCGCGCTGAGTGGGCCGGATCAGATCCCGGCGCCGCCGACCGTGCCTGGGTCATCGGGGAGGGGAGCCAGACTCAACCTCGTCGGACGCAGGTCCAGAGTCGACGGATGGCTGCGCCGCGGCAGGGGCCCGGCGAGACCAGGTCAGCATTGCCTGAAAAGCCGCCCCCGTCTTGGCGCGAGAGATGATCACACCCGCCTCGGCCTCCAGGTTGATCGACATCTGCAAGCTCACCTCGGCCAATCCCCAGCGACCATCGGCCGGTTCCGCCAGCTGGCTTTCGAAGGTCTCGCGCAGTTGGGAAGCCACCGTCGCAAGAGCCCGGCCCAGCTCGCCCACCCGACCGGAAAACCTGTCGACCAGGTCAGCGGGACTCAGGTCCCCAGCGACGCCGGGGTCCGGGACAACCTCGACATGAATCTCATTCTCAACTGCCATGTCGACCACCCTCGCATCGGGAATGCGGACGCCGGTTCTCCGGTGACATCTGAGCGCCCAGCTCAGGCTCGCGCGGGCCAGCCGGCCGCCAGTCCAGTATGACGATGAGATCGTGGGCAGGAGGATCGCGCGGTAGTATCCCGCCGGCTTCTGGCGCCCGATCGAGCGACATACGAGCCGCGCACGGCAAGCCTGTCCGGCTCCAGCCTGGCGCACGCCCGGAACCGCCCGCCCTGTACGTCACGCTCGGTGGTCGGCCGTGTCGCCAGTTGCCGAACAATTCCCGCCTGATTCTAACGCGCGAGGATGATGAGCTGGGACGCCGACGGTCATAACGGATATTCGGTGCGGATACCGGCCAGCTAGATGCCAGACTTGAACTAACCCCCGAGGATGATCCCACATGCCACTATTTACGGTATGACTTCGGCAATTCGTTCCTAAGTGCGCTTGAGTCTGTGGGAGTTCTTATGATCGTGACGGGGTTAGCCTTGCCATCCGGGTCCGAATGAATGAGAGAGTTGAATCATCCTGCATGCACCATTTCGGTTTAAATGTCCGATGTCCAGCATGCCAGCGACACGTTATTTATGAGGGGCTCCAGAAACGTAGATATCATCGATGCAGGGCTCCGATACTATGACCCCGAGATTCGGCGATCCACACGGATGGATGCATGCCATGAGACTAGCCCGGCGGCCATCCGTCGCCACGGTCACGGTTCTGCTATCGCTATCAGCCGCAGGACTGGCCGCGTTGGCATGGAAGAAGTGGCACGCCGATGCCATTGGTGGCATTGCTTCGGCGGTCTCGTTGTCGGCGGCAGTGGCCGCCGCCTGGGTGCAATGGGCGTCATACCGGATAGCGCAACCCCCGGGACATCAGGTCGACTGTCCAAGATTTGGCGGCTATATGGCGCGGCGGTCCGCCCGGGATGCGTGGCGATCGTGCTGAGCAGGAAGGAACCAGTGATCTGATCAGATACGCTGGCACGATGATGAGAGGCCCGAGGGCGAGGCTCGGTAGTCCCTGGTCATAGTCGGTTAAGAACCGGAGAGCAACCGCAACGTGAAGTTCGGCTGGGAAGATCTAAACTCGGCGTGGAGGTCGAGCGCCGGGCTCGGGCTTGGCTTGATGACGCTTTATCTCGCCTTCTCCTGCGGCCAACCACATTTCCAGGGTTCGAGGTTGCTTCTCCAGCTTTTCGACTGCCGGCAGGACCACCTCGATGAGTAGCCCGCCGCCGCGTACTGGCCTTCAGTCTGCACTGGCCTGGCTGTGGAAGATCACCGGCCATCAGGTTATCGGCGGACTCGTGACAGCTGGAAATCCTCGCCGTGATCGGCCTCCTCTTCGCCACGAGCGGCAACGGCAACGAAGTTCCTCCCGTCAAGGCTCACGCCAGTGCACCCCCGAGTACGACCTCCTCGAACAGCACAACGACCCGCGATACGACGCCACCGACCGCGCCCGCACGTCAGACCAAGCCATCGATCACAGTGACCAGCTGCGTCACCCGCACCCAACCCAGTGCCTACTCGAATATGATGTACCGCATCAGTGATCAGGCCAGCAGCAGCGTGCTGGACAGTGTTCCCTTCCAGGGAAGCGGCGACGGAAACCCGCCTCCGAACCAGATCAGCAGGCTCATATCAGTGGTGTGGGACGTCGTTCCGCAAGCCACCCGCCTGACGATCATCGTGCATAATTTTTTCCTGCCCGACAGCAGCGACCTGATCCTGCGGAACGTGCGGGTTCCGTCCGGCAGCTGATCGTGTTGACTGTGCTGCCTGTGGGTGCCGAAAACTCGACCACCGGTTGTGACCTGGGATTCCCGTTCAGCGGACAGGAACAGGCGGGGCCGGCAGGATCGGGGCTGCGGCCCTGAGGCTGTTCTATCTGATCTTCGTTCGCCTGGTTGGCGGACTCGTCCTGCTCACGCGGTCGGACGCCGCCAAAGACATTCGACCTGAAGGTGCCCGGCGAAATGAGCTTGCTTTCGCCAAGGCACCCCGAACTGGCCACGGTCCTCTGGTCGGCGGGGCTGATCTCAGTACTCGCCACGCTGGCCGTCCACCTCTACCGCCGCAGGTCCCTGCGGTAGAGATGCCGGTGACGAGCACCGGCCATCCTTCCCTGGCTGAGGCTGCACAGAACGACGGCGCCGCTCCGGCTCCGGGACGTCAGCCTTTGCGCCTGATTCGGCGTCTGTCGCTGTTGGAGGACGCAGGACACCTGCATCGCGCTCACCCTACGTAGCGATTAGGTAGCCGATGGCTGCGGCGGGTCACCGCGGGCCGCTGACGAAGCTACGGCGCCGAAATCATGGCCGCTGTTACAGGCATCGTGCGGCCGCGGGACCGTCGAATGTATGGTCTATCACTGTCAGATCAGGCAGTTCGACGAGTCACCGGGAGATCATTCCGGGGGGCATTTCGAGGGGCAGAATGGCGCTAGCGAGCGCTAGTCTGAGCTAGCCACAGCTAGTGTGAGCTAGCGTCCGGCCTGTTCGGGCCGTATATGGCCTGTTCAGGAAACTTGCTGGTGTTTCATGGCATGCAAGAGGTCAGCGGTTCGAGCCCGCTTAGCTCCACGTTTCCCCAGTTCAAAGCCATATTGAGATCTTGGAATCGGCCTCCGGGGACTTGCCGCTGGCGCAAGAGTTCAAGGGTCCGGCCGACCGGGGCCTGCCGTGAGGCCGCAGGTCAGGGCCTCTCGGGCCGGTGTCATGGCGGCCGAGCTGGGCTGAGGTGACCCAGCTGGGAGGAATCTGGGAGATCAGCCTGCCCACCGGGGGGCGGCGTAGCAGCGGTCGTGGCCGGGTGAATCTTGCCCGGCTCGCCAGATCCGGGCCCCTGCAGGGCCGGCACGCTCATCTCGTGCACACGCGCAGGAGGTCAGGAGGTCCGCCCGACCGGGCTCCACTGCGGCACCGCAGGTCAGAGCCTGCCCGGCGAGTGTGATGGCAGCCGATACGAGGTGCGGTAACCCGGCCGGGAGGGAACTGGGAGATCAACTTGCCCGCCCGGGTCCTGCGGGCGGCCGTGGCTGGCTGGCTCCGCGCGGCAGAGCGCAGTGCACACCAGGGGCCCGAAGCCAGCTCCCGCGACGCCACCCGTGCCGGTGCACGACAGGGCCGCCGCCGACGCCGTGCGACGCTACCAGGCGACGATTGAGACCTAACCGGACAGGGCAGCACGTTTCTGAAGCGAGGCCGCGCCGCGGGGGAAGGCAGGCACGGGAGACCGGCCTGGGGGCGCTGGCGCGCCGGGCCGCAGGCGTAGCACCGGCTGGTGGAGTTCAGCCGGGATCTGCGGGAAGCGGTGCTGGCGGGCGACATCACCGTGTCCTTCCGGCTGTGGCGCCGGCCCAGGGTGCGGCCGGGCGGGCGGTATTGCGCCGGCCCGGCGCAGATCGAGGTCGACTCCGTGGAGCTGATGCCTTTGCCGCCATCACGCTGGGCGACATCCGCCGGTCCGGGGAGCGCGACCGCGAGTCCCTGGGGCAGCGGGCGGCCCATGCCGGCCCGATCGCCGAGGGCACGCTGTTGTACGGGTGGAGCTCCACCTTGCCGGGTGAGCGGCACGGTGAGCACCTTCGGCCGGGAACGCTTGGCCACTCGGCCACCGCGCTGCCCAAGCGGCATGACGTGTCAATGACATGGCGACCGGCCGCGCTGATCACCCAATCCCGGCCGAGCATGCGGGCGCGCCTCTCCAGTCACGCCCCGTAACTATGGTCGAGGGCAACTGAGCAGCAAAATCCGCCTGATTGGACGGCGACCCGGCCGCCGCAGTCGCCGCTCAGTGCCACGCCGAATGGTTGATCTGCTGCCCCTGTGTTGATGACTTCCCTTCGGGCCTGCTTCGGCCACCGGGTTGCAGTGTCCCTGGCCCTGAGCCGGCCCGAGCTCGGCTGCGATCCCGGACTTCTTCCTGCCATGAGGCCGGATGGCCCGGGCACACCGATGGAATGCCCGGTGACCTTGTTGTTCCGGTCGATCCGGAGTCGAGGTGATGCTCGTGCCGCGTCAGTCAACGCTCAAGGGCGGTGATGAAGCCGTCCGGATCGACGAGGCTCACGATCAGTTCCTTGACCTCCATCCGGCGGAACAAGGTGCTAAGGCAACGCTCAGTGCGACAGGGCGGATCGATCTCGATCTCCACGAGACCGTCAGCCGAACCGTTCGCCAGCCAGCTGCCTCCCTTGGCGTGCACGCCAATCGTTCCCCGGGTCCGATGCGAGGACCGTGCGGCCCGGCGAACGGAGGCGCGCGGCGCATCGACCTTGAAGTCAGCCATGCGGAGCCGGAGCTCATCGGCGCCGATCTCGACTCGTCCTCCCGCCGGGCCCCCGCCGAGCAGGCTGTCAGCCCAGGTGGAGATCGGGCCCATGCCGTCATAACTGATCGCGAACCGCTCCGGCTCCCCGGCCGGATCGTTGTTCCCCGCTGCCTGGAACTCCCTAATGACCATGCGCCGGGCGGCGGCGTAGGACTCACCGGTTTCCGCCATGCGCCTGCGTGCTGCCGACTTGATCTTGTCGTGCGACATCGCTTCCTCGATCCGATGGCTTCGTCCCGGCGTCCAGCCACCAGAGAGTGGTCGCGATGATAGGGAAAGAACTCACACGAGGGCTGCGCCGCTCTTGTCCTCAATCGTCACTGCCGGCGCCGGGCCAGAGCGACTCAGATCAGGCAGGTGTGATGGCTGCCACGACAAGTATAGACCTTTGGAAAAGACGACTGTCAGATCCCGGTCACCACCCGTGCCGAATGCGGCAATCTGCGCGCCTGCGGCGACCATGCCGGTGCCCCGCCGAGCGTCAATCTCGCAAGTTGGCGACGCCTGCTGGCTGATCACCCTACGTAACAATTGCGATCCTTTAGCCGAGCATGTGCCTGTGCCTGTGCC
>WNFC01014038.1_pt1 | contig 19752 bp, 19 predicted proteins | sample 5400541 | NCBI WGS metagenome assembly WNFC01 (sample SAMN13153342, study PRJNA577476) | soil metagenome | isolation source: 120 cm saprolite under Douglas fir tree site 2 hole 2 replicate 1 | place: USA:California | collected 2015-04-18 | reverse complement strand
TCGGCAAATCGCGCGCGGAGAAGACGCCGCCATCAAAGAAACTCTCGATATCCTTGCTTTCCGGATACGCATCTTTCACCCGCTTGTAGTCAATGCCGAAGCGCTCAAGCAGGTCTTCGTATCCCCGCGTGAGCCGCGCTTCTTCTACGCGGCGGTCATTCCAGAGGATCACGACCCAGCCGCCAGGTTTAAGGATGCGCGAAAATTCGCGGCGCGCGGACCGCGGGTCGAACCAGTGGAAAGCCTGGGCGGCGGTGATGAAATCAACACTGGAATCGGCGAGTGTAGTGGATTCGGCAGATCCTTCGATGCTCGAGAAGCCGTCGTAGGAGGCGAGATATTCTTCGCCGGCCTGGCGCATTTCCAGGTTGGGCTCGATGCCGAAGACGCGGTTGCCGTTTTCAAGGAAAAGTTTGCTGAGAAGGCCGGTGCCGGAACCGATGTCAGCGACGACGTGGTCGGGGCGCAGGCCGCAATCCGTGCGCAGAAGATCCAGCACGGCCGGGGGGTAGCTGGGGCGATAGCGGACGTAATCCGCGACGCGATTGGAGAAGCGTTGTTTGGCGTCGGTGAAAGTCATGGTCGTCTTGCAAACATCCGCTCTTAGCAACGGCACATTGTGCTTGAAGCGCACATTGAGATCCTTCGCTTCGCTCAGGATGACAATGAACTGCGACCGAGCAAAAGCAAGAGCCGGGCTAAAGCCCGGCCTCTACAACTGCTTCCTACGGGAACTGGCGGAGGAAGCGGACGTCGTTCTGGAAAAAGACCTGGATATCGTCGATGCCGTACTTGAGCATCGCCAAGCGGTCGATGCCGATGCCGAAAGCGAAGCCGCTGACTTTTTTGGCGTCGTAGTTCACGAAGCCGTAGACGGCGGGGTCGACCATACCGGCGCCGAAAAGTTCGATCCATGCAGCGCCTTTGCATTTCGAGCAGGTGCTACCGTTCGAACTGCCGGTTCCGCCGCAGAAGGGGCAGGAAACGTCGAACTCGACGCTCGGCTCGGTGAACGGAAAATAGCTCGGGCGGAAGCGCGTTTTGACGCTGGGGCCGAAGAACTGCTTTACGAAATATTCGATGGTGCCGGTGAAATCGCAGAAGGTGATGTCCGAGTCGACGGCGAGGCCTTCGATCTGGTGAAAGGCGAAGGAATGCGTGGCGTCGGGATTGTCGCGGCGATAGACCTTGCCGGGAACGATAACGCGCACGGGAGGCTTTTGCTTTTCCATGGTGCGGATTTGCATGGGGGACGTGTGGGTGCGAAGGAGCAACGGCGTTTTCGCGCCTTTCGGCAATTCCAGATAGAAAGTGTCCATGTCGTCGCGGACAGGATGGAATTCGGGAATGTTCAGCGCTTCGAAATTATAGTAAGGCGTTTCGATTTCCGGGCCTTCGACAACAGAGAAGCCGATGGAAACGAAGATGTCTTCGATTTCCTGGAAGACCTGGCGAATCAAGTGATGCGAGCCGATGGGGCGGTGGACGCCGGGGAGAGAGAGATCGATGCGGTCACGGGCGAGTGCGGATTCTTCCGCGCCGGATTCGATGGCTACGCGGCGCGCTTCGATTTGCGATTCGACATGGGCGCGCAATTCATTCAGGGACGCGCCGACGGCACGCTTCAGTTCGGGCGTTGCGGGCTTGAGCCAGTTGTCTGTGATTTGGGTGAGCACGCCGGACTTGCGGCCGAGCCATGAGTCGCGAAAGATTTTCCATTTCGATTCATCGTGAACCGTTTGGAAACGGCCATCGAAATGTGCGCGAACTTCAGCGAAGCGAGCGGTGACTTGCGCGGCTTGCGTGATGCCGAGAGCCGCGAGAGGCTTGTCGAGACCGAGATCAGAAGTTGGCATGATCGCGAAGTAGATTACACCGAAGGGCACGATTTATCGTGCCCCTACCGGAGAAAAATTGCCGGCAAGAATGCCGGGCGCTACAAAGCGAGTGCCCGAGGAGCCGGCACCTAAGCCGACGACAGGGAAAAGCCTCACCCCTAAAGGGGTGAGCTACAGCGCTACGCCTTCTTCGCCTTGGCGGGCGGCGGGGCGGCGGCGCGAGCCTTTTCCACGAGTTGCGTGAAGGCAGCGGCATCTTTCACGGCGATATCCGCGAGCACCTTGCGATCGAGCGTGACGCCCGCGGCTTTCAAGCCGTGAATCAGCTGGCCGTAAGTCAGGCCGTTGTTGCGGGCGGCTGCGCCAACGCGCTGAATCCACAGTTTGCGATACTCGCGCTTTTTGACGCGGCGGTCGCGCTTGGCGTAACGGTCGGCGCGATTCGCGGCTTCCTGAGCGGATTGGTAGAGCTTGCTCTTGGTGAGGAAAAAGCCTTTGGTCCTTCTGAGGTACTTCTTGCGCCGAGCCCGGCGCTTGGTGCCGCGTTTTACGCGTGCCATGGGTTTTCTCCTTCGATTTTTGACTGCGCCGAGGATTGTGAAACGAGGACTTTTGTTCTAACGGGTCCAAAGACCCGCCACTACAAAGCCCGGCATTCACAGGACCGCGGTTCAATGCTCTTGGGAGACAAACAGGATGCAGGGACACGCAAAATGCGAGTACCGCAACGGGTTTGTCTCAGGGGTGATGCGTTTGCAGCGTTCGCCTTGCGGTGAACGCTCCTCGCGGAACCATTACGGGGCCACGAAGAAGGGCGAACTGAAGTTCGCCCCTACAGAATCGGGGCGGATCGGCCGGCAGGCACCCGTGAAGCGCTGCCTAGCACGAAATCATTGCTTGAACGTTGAAACGTTAGAACGTTTGAACGTCCGAGAAAAAGTCTAGCCGTAAGGAAGCATCTGCTTGACGCTGGCGACGTCGGCTTTGTTGACCAGCGTGAGCTTCTTGAGCTTGCGCATGCGGCCCGGAGCTTTGGTGCCCATCAAGTGACGCTTTCCGGAGTGCCCGCGCTTGATCTTGCCGTTGGCGGTGAACTTGAAGCGCTTCCTGGCGCCGCGATGGGTTTTCAATTTCAATTTGGGTTTCGATCTGTTCCTGGGCATTGCTGGAAATCCTCTCGTGATCATGACTCGCCGCACTTGTACAGACGCGACTTGAAATCCGGACTTGGCTGCCAACAGGGGCGCAGCATGCTGCGCCCCTACAAAAGACCTTTTGCCCTTTTGATGGCGCTGATTACTGCGACTGCTGGGCGCTGGACGATTGCTGACCCGCGGGCTTGGCGACGCTGACACCTTTTTTCGGGGCCAGCAAGGCTACCAGGACGTTGCCTTCCATGCGCGGCATGGTTTCGATCTGACCCTGGTCGCCAATCTCCACGAGCAAGCGGTTCATCTTGGCGCGGCCCACTTCCTGGTGCGCCATTTCGCGCCCGCGATGAAAAATCATCGCGCGCACTTTGTGGCCTTCGCCGAGGAAGCGGATAATCTGGCTCTTGCGAACCTGATAGTCGTGTTCCGCGGTGGCGGGCCGAAACTTGACTTCCTTTAACTGCGAGCCACGGCTGCTCTTGCGCTGCTCGTGGGCCTTCTTGTTGGCCTGGTAAAGATACTTGCCGTAGTCGGTGATCTTGCAAACCGGCGGATCGGCGGTGGGCGAAATTTCCACCAAGTCGAGCCCTTTTTCCTTGGCCAGCTTAATGGCTTCAAACGGCTGCATGACGCCGAGCTGGCCGCCTTGATCATCAATCACCCGGATCTCGCGAGCCCTAATTCGTTCGTTAACGCGAATGCGGTCGCTCTGCCGGAAGCTGCGTTCTGCGATAAACCCCCCTTAGACGCTTTGTTCATCGCGGGTGATTTGCACCTCGCCCCAAAGCGGTGACCCCGTGAATCCACTCCACCCCATACAGCGCAAAAGCGCCAGAGGACGGGCTTCAAAGTATAGCACGTGGCCGGAGCCGAACGGCAAGAGGCAAAAGGATGCGGACAAGAATCGAAGCTGGCCCCTCACGCCGTAGTAAGGCCGAGGTCGCCCTTGGGGCCGGAGATTAGGGCGCGGAGGCGGGCTTTGTCGCTACGCTCGACGGGGAGGTCGAGCCCCATGTGTTTGAAAGTGGTGGAGAGTTCGTCGGGATCAGTGCTCATGATTTGAAAATACTCCAGCGTGCAATGCGCGGGAGCGTCCTTGGAAGGGTGGACCGAGTCGGCGCTCCATTCGATGAAGAAGGGGAGAAGGCCGTGGCGGTCGTCGGCGAGGTTGATGGTTTTCCAGTTGAGGACGCCGCCGTCGGGACGCTTTCGGGAGCCGTCATCGGGGCCGGTGAAGGCAATTTGATGTTCGCGGAGGAGTTTGGCGGTGGCGGCGATGTCCGGAGGGTGGACGGCCCAGCCGATGAGGCGCGGCTCGGCCATGCCGAGGATTTGCGGGAAGTGAACTACCGGCCCTTGAGCAGAATCCGGGGCGATGATTTCGAGATAGCGGCGCTCGCCCAGCGAAAGTAGCGCGTTGCGCGTGCCGCGGCCGGGATGGACGCCGCCGAGCGTGGCGCGAACGCCGGTGTTCTCTTTGACAAGGTCGATGCCCCGGTCGAGATCGTTGCAGCCGAGAATGATGTGGTCGAGCAAGGCGGGCACCTCGTCATCATCTTCCGCGTGTGCGGGGCGCGCGGCCCAGGATAGCGAGGGCGCGGCGAGCGCGCCACCGGTTAGCGCGAGAAAGTCTCGGCGTGAGAGCGGTTGCGACATTCGTGCCTCCGAAGAGTGAGCCATAGCCGCTACTGGGCTAGAGCGAAACTGCCGTGCTGCGCTGGCCGCGCTTGCTCAAATAATGATGCCAGAACAAGCGGGCGGCAACGGCGCGCCAGGGACGCCAAGGCGCAGACATTTTTTCGAGGCGTTCGGGCGACGGACGCTGGCGAAGGCGTTTTACTTCTTGAACTGCTGTGGCCAGGGCCAGATCACCGGTCGGCCAGATGTCCGGGCGGCGAAGCGCGCTCAATAGATAGATGTCGGCGGTCCATTTGCCGATGCCTTTGAAGGCGATGAGCATTTTGCGCGCGGCATCATCTTGCAGGTCGTTGAGATAGCGAAGATCGAATTGCCGCCGCGCCAAAGAATCGGCGAGCAGGCGCGTGTAGAGAGTTTTCTGGCGGCTGAAGCCGATGCGCAGCAGCTCTGCATCGGTAAGCTTAAGGAAACGGCCCGGCGTGAGCGGGCGGACGAAGGCATTCAGCCGGTCGAAGGCCGCTTTCGCGGAGGCCAGAGAGACCTGCTGCTCGAGGATGATGTAGACGAGCGTGGGAAAACCAGGCTCGCGGACCCACAGAGGCGGCGGACCGAAGTTCCGTACCACCTCTGCTAAGTACACGTCGCGCTTCTCGAGCACACGCACACCTTCGCGAAAGACATGTTCCGTCAGAATCGCCTTGTTCATTTTTCTTTCAGAATGTCGTATCCGAGCGGCGGAAAAACGGTGTCGCAGTTCGGGCACTGACAATCGCCTTCGAAATCCAACAACATGTTACCGAGAGCAATGTGTCCACGGAAGATCGCCAGCGCGCCCAGAACTACTCGATAGTCATCTTCCGGCCAGCATGCAACTCATTGCTAAAGGGGCACCAGCTCGAACCGTGTCTTCATAGGCGCGTTTTAGATCGGCCGGCATTTTAGGTGCCCTCTTGGCGTGCCTCATTGCTTCTATCTTTGCCGCAATCAAGAGGAAGTCCGTTCTTTCCGAAATCGGCCTTTCTAGCCCTATAGCAACAATATGCGGAACCGCAGCGTAGGAAGCCGTGTAGACATCCCCTTGGTGACAGAGTGAGCTCCAAAGAGAAAACCATGGTTCCGACCGGTAGTCCTTCTTTGGTGCAGCGGTCTTCAGTTGTGAGAGGAGGCCGGGAATGTCTTGTGCTGAGCCGTAGGCGTGCGACAGCTCTTTCCAACGCGTGCTTTGCAGGTCCAGCATGTCATTCCATCAGGATGTGGCGCGGGAATCGACTTCGCGGTGGAGCGCTTCGACGAGTTCGGCCAGCGGCTTGGGGCCGAGGTCGCCTTTGCTGCGATGGCGGACGGAGACGGTGCCGGCTTCAGCTTCCTTGGGCCCGACCACAAGCATGTAGGGAACTTTCTGGAGCTGGGCGTCGCGGATTTTCGCAGGCAGCTTTTCGTTGCGGTCGTCGAGATGGACGCGAAGATTGTGGCGCTTCAGAGTTTCAGTGACGTGCTTGGCGTAGTCGGCCACTTTTTCGCTGACGGGGCAAATTTCCACTTGCACGGGCGCGAGCCAGAGCGGGAAGGCGCCGGCGTAGTGCTCGATCAAAATGCCGAAGAAGCGCTCGACGGAGCCTAGCAGCGCGCGGTGCACCATGAGCGGCTGATGCTTAGCGCCGTCGTCGGCGACGTATTGCAGGCCGAAGCGCGCGGGGAGATTGAAATCGAACTGCACGGTAGTGAGCTGCCAGGAACGGCCGATGGCGTCGATGAGCTTGACGTCGATTTTCGGGCCGTAGAAGGCGGCTTCGCCTTCCATCTTTTTGTACGGGATGTTCATGCGCTTCATGGTGTCCGCGAGAGCGGCGGTGGCGCGGTGCCAATCTTCGGGCTTGCCGGCGTAATTTTCCGGATGCGCGGGATCCCAATCGGAGAGCTCGACTTCAAATTTGTCAAAGCCGAAATTTTTCATCACGGCAAAGGCGAAATCGACGCAGGCTTCAACTTCGGATTCGATTTGCGAAGGCATGCAGAAAATGTGCGCGTCGTCCTGGGTGAAGCCGCGGACGCGGAGCAGGCCGTGGAGCACGCCGCTGCGTTCGTAGCGATAGACAGTGCCGAGTTCAGCCAGGCGAACAGGAAGGTCGCGGTAGCTGCGAAGCTTTGACTTGTAAATCAGAATGTGGCCGGGACAATTCATGGGTTTGAGCTGGTAGTCGGCTTTCTCGACTTCGACGGCGCCGAACATGCTGTCTTTGTAAAAATTCGTGTGACCGCTAGTTTTCCAGAGGTCACGGCGCATGATGTGAGGCGTGTAGACGAGGTCGTAGCCGCGCTTGAGCAATTCTTCGCGCAGCCAGTCTTCGACGATCTTTCGAATCAAGCCGCCCTTGGGATGCCAGAAAATCAAGCCGGGGCCAGCTTCTTCTTGAATGCTGAAGAGGTCGAGCTCCACGCCGAGCTTGCGGTGATCGCGGCGCTTGGCTTCTTCGATGCGGTGCAAATGCGCATCCAGCTCTTTTTGGGTGAAGAACGCGACGGCATAAATGCGCTGGAGTTGCGGATTGCCTTCCTGGCCCTTCCAGTAGGCGCCGGCGACGTTCATCAGTTTGAACGCCTGGATGCGTTTTGTTGAAGGGATATGTGGGCCGCGGCAGAAATCGATGAATTTTCCGGTGGTGTAGAAGGAAACCATCGGCTCGGTGGCTTTTTCTTCCACCAGCTCGCATTTGAAAGTCTGGTTGGTCTTTTTGTAGAGGTCGAGAGCTTCGGGCTTGGGAATGAGTTTGCGCTCGTTGGGCAGATCCTGCGCCGCCAGCTCGTGCATTTTATTTTCGATTTTGGCGAGGTCTTCCGGAGTGAACGGCTCATCGCGCAGGAATTCGTAGAAAAAGCCAGTGTCAATCGGTGGACCTATGCCGAGTTTTACTTTGGGAAAGAGTTCCACAACGGCAGCCGCTAACAGATGTGCGGCGGAATGGCGAAAAACAAATAGAGAGTCGGGATCCTTCTCTGTGAGAATCTGCAGCTTGACGTCATGATCCAGTGGGCGGCGCAAGTCGACCAACTCGCCTTCACTATCATTTGGCGCGGCAACACGCGCCACCAGCGCTGCATCCGCCAGCCGCGGCGATATGCTCCGGGCAACATCCGCCGCCGTGGTGCCTTTGGGGACATCCTTGACGCTGCCATCCGGCAACGTGACGTGAATCTGTTCCATGTGCGCGTCCACCTTGGAAGAAGAAACAATAAGCTTATCGGCGGCCTCCCGTCGGGTCAAGGCGCGGCGGGGCGAGACGCTCTATGGAATAGCTACAACTCGAAGGTCCAGCGGCCGCCGGCCATGGTGCGCTCGACGGGAATGGTCACGAGCGTTGAAGGATTCTCCTTCAAGGGGTCGCGGCCCAGAACGACCAGATCGGCAAGCTTCCCCGTTTCGATGGAACCCTTTAGATTCTCTTCGTAGGAAGCATAGGCGCCATTGATGGTGCCGACGCGAATGGCTTCTTCCACGGTAATTTTCTGTTTTGGTCCCCAGACGTTGCCCTTGATGTCGGTGCGGGTCACTTCGGATTGCAGCGCCATCATGGGGATGAATTCTCCCGGCGGATAATCGGAAGCCTGCGTCGCGCGAATGCCGGCGTCCAAAAAACTGCGGAGAGCGAACATGTGATTGAGGCGCTCGGCGCCGTAGTAGGGCATTTTTTCGCCGTGGTAATAGACGTACGTTGAAAACGGCGTGGGAATTGCGCCGAGCGCTTTGATGCGGGCGATTAAATCGTCGTTGATGACCGTGCAGTGTTCGAGGCGGAAACGCGGATCGTGGCGCGGACTTTCCTTTTGCAGGCGCTCGTAAACACGCAGCGTGGTATCAATGCCGACGTCGCCGTTGGCGTGCGTTCCGATTTGCCAGCCAGCGAGATGCGCTTTGCGGCCATAGGTATACAGCTCTTCCTCGGTCATCACCAGAATGCCGTTGTCGTTGGGACGGCCTTCATAGGGAGTGGAGAGGCGCGCGGTGCGCTCGGAAATCGAGCCGTCGCAAACCAGCTTCATGGCGCCGACGCGGACCCACTCATCTCCAAGACCGGTGCGGTTGCCCGCCGCGATCATCGCATCGATGTAGCGGTAGTTGATCAGGCAGTAGGCGCGAAAGAGCAGGTCGCCAGAATCGCGGGCGTCCTGATAGGCACGAAGATCTTCCGGGCTGCCCTGCGCCTCATGGGCGGACGTGATGCCCGTCTTAGCGAGCATTTTGGAAATGAGTTTCACGCCTTCGCGATGATCGTCACGCGTGAAATTGTGCGGGATGGCTTTCTCGAAATACGCATTGGCGCTCTCGGCGACGCGGCCGCTCAGCTTTCCGGTTGCCGGGTCGCGATCGATTTTCCCGCCGGGCGGGTCGAGAGTTTTTTCGTCGATTCCGGCCTTTCGAAACGCGAGGGAATTCGAATAGGAGGTGTGGCCTCCACGGTGTTGGATATGCACTGGATGATCCGGAACGGCTGCGTCCAGATCGGTGATGCTGAGAGGCCGGCCATCTTCCGTTTTCGTGTCGTCGTATTTGAAACCGAGGACCCATTCGCCAGGCGGCGTTTTCGCAGCGCGCTCGCGAAGCGCGGCTTGGATGGCTGAGATAGAGCGCAAGTCGCAATCCACCATGCGGAGATGCATCAGTCCGGCATCGGCGGGATGCGAATGGGCGTCGATGAATCCCGGGAGCACGGTCTTTCCGGCGAGATCCATTTTTCGAACGCCAGGCGCCGCGAGATTCAGGACGTCGGCGTTTTTTCCAACGGCAAAAAAGCGGCCGCGTGCCATGGCTACCGCTTCCGCAACTGGTTCAGCAGGATTCATGGTCACGATGTGGCCGTTATGAAGGATGAGGTCCGGTTTTTCTTGTTCGAGAGGGAAAAGGGAGAACGCAGCAAGCGTTCCGAGAAATTCGCCGCGAGTCGTTCCGTTGGTCATAGCGCCCCTTTAGGTTTGTTTGAAGATTGAAGCGGATGCTACGCTGCGCGGGAGCGAACGTCAACGTGGCGCACAAATTGAGAAATAAAACAAGAGAGACCAGTCTGCGAGCTAGAGAATCGTCACGCCGGGCAAACCCGTGAAATGCGCGTCCGAAGTGACTAACTCCGCTCGGTGGCTTCGCGCGCTCGCGTAAATGATTGCGTCGGCCATCGGCAGTTTGTGGTCAATGCTCAGCGAGGCGGCAGCCAGAGCAATAGTATCGGTGAGGTCGACGACAGTCCGCCGCAATGCCTCCGAAAGAAACACATCTGCATCGGACTTGCCGGCTCTAAGAAGCATGATCTTCAGAACTTCGTAAAGAACGATTGTGGGCACCAGCACCTGAACGTCACTCTGCAAGACCGCCCCGAACGTCAGAATTGATATCGATAGTAAATCTATACGTCTAGACATCAATTGATTTTGTAAGCCTCTCTAATATAAAGAGTTAGGGGCCTATCTGTTCAGGTGGATTAGTGCTGGGAAGCCGTTTGGAGGAGAGCATCGAATTCTGGAGTGCCGTGGAATTTCGCAAAGGCAGGCTCATTTTTCAGCCACTCGGCAAAGCGCTCGGGATTTTTCGTATTGACGCGCGCGCGGCGCAAAGCTTCGAGCGCGCCTTTTCGGTCGCCGTTCGTCGCTTTGACTACCGCCACATTAGACAGCGCCCAGACGGAATCTGGATCGGCGTCGCAAGCCAGCTCGAAGTAATCAAGAGCGCGAGCCAGATCTTTTTGTTCCAGGCGAGCGAGCCCCGTTTCCATGGCCTGCCCCAGCACGCCTGCAAGAGCTCTTCGCATGACACGGCGACGCTCTTCGCGCTTTTCGTTCTGAGTGTGATTGCGCAAGTCGACGATCTTCTCCGAAACGACGCGCCGAACTTCCTGGCGATTCTCCTGATAATCCTGCAACGCCGCGAGCCCCGCGTAAATGTCCCGGGACAGCTGTTCCTGTTCGTCGAAATCGCGCTTTTCGAGTTTGGCTCCTTCCCGGATGGCTTTGTCTTTTTCGAGTTCCGCGGCTCGCACGCGTAGTGCGGTGCTGTCGCCCAGGCCGTCGATCGATTCGGCGGCTTGACGATATTCTTTCCAAGCGGCATAGAGGTCGCCCGATTGTTCCAGTTGATGCGCACGCTCCGTTTCCTTTGCGGTTTGCTCGACGATGAATGAATCGCCTCGCGCTTCCCGCCCTGTCTTCATGGCTTGCAAGCGCAACCAGGCGAGCGCTTCCTGCATGGCATTCTCCGGGGCCCACTGATGCGGCCCATCGAACCGCCTCAGAAGGTGGGCGTACCCGAGCCGCTCCAATTGGTCGTCGAGCTGGACCATCTCCCCATAATTGAAGTCGTATGTGCCCACGGCCGCGAAGACCGCGAACCTCGCATCCGGAGACGTGGAAGCTTCTGGCTGGAAGCCTGCCCCATTCAAGATTACACCTGCGGTGCATTTGCAAATTTGCGCGAGCCGCGCGGCCACTCGCGCGCCTCCCGAAAATCCCGCGAAATAAACGCGGCGGCCATCAATCGACAAGCGCTTCTCCGAATCCCGGAGCATGGCTTGTGCTGCTTCGGCTTCGATTTTCCAGGAGCCGTTCCGGGAATTGTTAGAGCCTGCCACGATGTAGCCGTAGCGTTCGGCGCTATCTTTCATCAACTCGACCGGGCGGCCGCCATTTGCGCCGGGATCGAAGGCATAGATGATAGGCGAGAGCTGCGTGGCCGAATAGGACTTCGGAATGTAGAGCGCGTAACTCTGTTCGGGATTTGCTATGGTCACCACTTTCGGAATAAGCGCCCCGACAGGAAAGTCCCGCGGAGTTTCACCGGTTGCGGCAGGCTGCTGCGCAGAGAGAGGCACCGCAAGAACGAAGGCGATAACAAAAAAGAGGAGCAATTTGCGCACGCTTCTACTATAGACGCGCCAACCGGGGCTTGGGAGAGTCTCGCCCGGCGTGTAGTACACATCCCCGAAACAGAGAGTTTTGTCCGACGGACGCTACAAGGTAGACTCTCTTATTTCTGCAACGTGTGTTGGAGCGCTCCGGGGAAAATGGGATGAAAAAATTCGGCAGAATTATTAGTTTGGGATCCGCGTTGCTTTTGTTGGCAGCAGGGAGCAGGGTGCAGGAGCCGAAGGCGCTTCCTCTGCCGGATGAACGCTACAAAGCGGACATTCTTCTGGTTGTGGCGCACCCGGATGACGAAGGGGCGGCCACGCCTTATCTGGCGCGGGCGCTCGACGATCACAAGCGCGTAGCAGTCGTGTTTGGCACGCGTGGCAGCAGCGGTGCAAACGAAGCCGGAGCGGAGCAAGCGGCGGCGCTCGGCGCCATCCGCGAGATCGAAGCGCGGAATGCCTTAGCGAGGCTTGGCATCACCAACGTATGGTTTCTGAGCGGCACGGATACGGCCTCGCAAAATGTATTGCAGTCGCTGGCGAATTGGGATCACGGCGTTTCGCTTGAGCAGCTAGTTCGTCTTGTCCGGCTGACGCGCACGGAAGTCATTTTGACTTTTCTGCCGGGAACATTTATCGGCGAAGACCACGGGGACCATCAGGCTTCCGGCGTGCTGGCATCCGAAGCGTTCGATCTTGCGGGCGATCCTAGCGCCTTCCCCGAGCAAGTCGCCGGCCCGACTAAACGTCTCGAACCTCTGCTCGAAAACTTGCAGCCCTGGCAGCCCAAAAAAATCTATTACTTCCCCGATGCCGACCGCGAAGATATTTTTCGTGGTAAAGGCCCGAACTACTCCGTGAAGGAAATTTCCAAGTCGAGCAAGCAGGCCTACTGGCGGATGGCGCTCGATTCGTTCCGCGCTCACCAGACGCAAGCCAAATCCTTTCTCGATAAGCTCGCGCAGATGGACGAAGCACAAATCGAAAAGATGGCCACTTCAGACAACTTCTGGACGGAGGCGTTGCATTTCGTGCTTGGCAAATCGCTGGTTGGCGGAAGCATGACCGGAGACATTTTTGAAGGCATGACGCCTGACGCGATTCCGTTCGTTCGCCCCGAGGTTTCTCCCGAGCCCTCACGGCCGGAACTTTCCGTGGAACTTGGCGGACCGTACAGCTTTTACGCGGAATTTCGGCGCGCTCATGGGCTAACCAATCTTCCGCATCCTGAGCCGCCGGAGATCGCCTTGCAAGGGCACACCACGATGGTGATTCCATTGTGGGTACGGAATCGGACGGGGAAGACGCAGGAAATCTCGCTGGCCGCCACGCTGCCGGCCGCATGGACGTTGCAAGGCGGCACGGGAAAATTCACCGTGGCGGCGAAACAGGTGGCGGCGGCGCGAATCGAAATTATGTTGCCCGCGTTTCCCGAAACCGAAACGAAGAACCCGGAGCCGCAGGAAATCAGCGTTCATGCGGAATCGAATGGGCAGTCTATTGGCGAGATCAAACTTAGGGTTGAACTTCGAAAGCGGGCCCTGCCGCAGTAAGCAGCTCTAGGATTTTTTCTGCCGCGCGACTTCCATGGCTTCCCAGGCTGCTTCCGGCAGCAATAAGAGATCGTTGAATTCGCCGGCGCCGCGCAGCCATTGCGCGCCGTCAATGACCACGCATTCGCCGTTGATGTACTCCGCCATATCGCTAATAAGAAACGCGGCGAGATTGGCGAGCTCCTCGTGCCGGCCGAAACGCTTCATAGGATGCTTGTCCTTGGCGTGCTCTTCGAATGGCTTCGAAGGCATTAGCCGCGACCACGCACCCTCTGTCGGAAAGGGCCCCGGCGCGATGGCGTTCAGCCGGATGTGATACTTCGCCCACTCGACGGCCAACGAGGTGGTCATCGCCAAAACGCCCGCCTTCGCGCAAGCCGACGGAACGACAAACCCCGAACCACAGTTGGCAGCCGCATACGTGGTCACGATATTCAATACGTTTCCGCCGAGCTTTTGGGAGATCCAGCGCTTGCCAAAAACCTGCGTACAGTGAAAGGTTCCGTTCAAGACGATGCCGACCACAGCGTTGAACGCGTTGGGACTCAATTTTTCGGTGCGCGCCATGAAATTGCCGGCGGCATTGTTGACAAGCGTGCTGATTTCGCCGAATTGTTCCTCAGCTTTTGCTGCCGCGGCTTCGACAGCGCCATAGTCGCGCACGTCACACGTTGTGAAGGCAGCGGCTCCGCCCCTGCGGTGGATCTCGTCACATGTTTCGCGCAGTGGCTCTTCCCGGCGGCCAACAAGAAATATCCGCGCGCCCAACTCCGCGAAGCGCAGTGCCATCGAACGGCCGAGCCCCGTCCCTCCACCGGTTAGAAAAACCGCCCGGCCCTTCAATAAGTCCCGCTGGAACACGATTCACCGCCTCACGTACAGATGACAAACTGCGCGCCCTTCGCGCGACACGCGATTCTAGTCTATTCGAGAATAGGCAGATGAATTTTTCGACGAGCGTCCGGGAGCGGGGCGGAAGGCATGCAAACTATAAAGGTGATTAGGGATGCATCTCCGCGGGAATCGGCCGGCCCATCGCTTTCGCATACTCGGCGGCGTAGAGCGGGCTTTCCGGGAACTCTTCGCTCAGTTCCAGGAGCTCCGAACATCAGCAAGAAGCGCGCACCGCCCGAAAGACTTCCGATAACGTAATTGGCCGTACCCAGGGCGACATACGCATCGTTCGCATCTGGCTGCTCCGCCAGCAGTTGCTTGGCGTGTTCGTTTGCTTCCTTCAGGCGCTTCAAACTCTCGATATGCTGCTTCTTGAGCATCATGTCGGCGTTCGATTCCATTCCCGCCGCCAGAGTCAGGGCAAAAAAGCCTTCCGGATCCCTGCCGTTCTTTGCCAGGCGCGCTTTGGCCAGCTTTCGCGCCAAATCCAGCGCGTCCTGAAAGCTCTTCATCCGCTCGGCATCGGGCTTGCCTTCGATACCGTGTAGGAATCTTTTTTCATTCAGGAAGAAATCGCTGGAGAGCACACCTTGCCGGTAAAGCTCCTCGAAGAGATAACTGGCCGCGATGGCGACCTCGCCAAAAGGTTCTTCGGGATGCTGCGTTTCCCAACTGCCAAATTTTTCGCGCGCTTCTGAAAAATTTTGCGCGTAGAGGGAATGAAATCCGGAGGAGAGTTCCGCCACGGTTGTAAATGCCGGAGTCTTGGCAATCTCGTCGGGCCGGGCCGGGCAGGCGGCTGCGATGAACAGGAGGAGTGACGCCGCGCTGTAGATTCGCCAACGCATTTGAGGCCAGCTCTTCAGAAAAGCCCTGGCAAAAAACGCGGCTTGCCGGTCATTGCTGCGCGATAGTCCGGATTGGCGAAGAGCACGCGCTCTTCCGTGGAGAGCCGCTGCGCCAGGACTCCGATGTGGGCGATGGCGCCCGCCACTGCGGTGATCCAAGCTGTGTGAATCAGCGGAAGGGCCAGCATCTCCGCGAAGACCGCCGCATAGTTGGGATGCCGGACGTATCGAAATGGCCCGGACGTTACCACGCCGAAACGAGTTGAATCCACCACCTGAACGTTCCAATGCTCCCCGAGCGAACGTATGACCCACCAGCGCACGGCATTCGCCGCCAGGAATACAGCAAACATCGGTGCAGCCAGCCAGGGGAAGAAGGGACGCCGCAGGAAAACAACTTCCAGCGCAGCGCCCAGCAGCACCGCCGTGTGCAGCAGAACCATCCAGCGGAATTTGGGCTCATCGACTTGTGACGCGCCGCGGGCGGCCATTTCCTGCTGGTGCCGCTTGGAGATGCGCAGCTCGACCAGCCGCAGCAGCGCCACGGCAAGAAGCAGGCCGAGAAAAGCGTCGACCGTCATACGGTCGCTCAGCAAATTGTTGCTCACGTCCATTGCAGCAGCAGGAATTCCGCGCTAAAGCCTGGGCCAAAGGCGGCGGCCAGCGCGTATTCGCCGGTCTGGAGCGGTCTCTTGTCCAGCCATTCTTGCAGAATAAACAGAATCGTCGCGCTCGATAGATTTCCTACGTTTCCAAGAATGTCCCAGGAAGGCTGCGTGTCGCACTTGCACAGGCCGAGCTCCGTTTCGATGTTTCCGAGCAAGCGTGCGCCGCCTGGATGCAGAATCCAGCCTTTAATCTCCTCGCGCTTCCGGCCGTTGCGAGCGAGGAAGCCTTGCACCAGCCCGCCGATCTTTCCACCGATCATTTCCGGAACATCCTTTGCCAGTAGGATGTGGAATCCGGAATCACGCAGGTCGAATCCCATCGCGCCCAGCGAATCGGGAAACGTGTAGGTTTCCGTGACGAGAATCTTCGGCCCCGGCATCGGCCTTCCGGTGACCACCACCGCCGCAGCGCCGTCGCCAAAAAGGATTGAAGATATAAGGTTGGCCTGCGAAATGTCCTTGCGCTGAAACGTGAGCGAAGGCAGTTCGACCGCGATGATCAGGACGTTTCCGCCGGGTTCAGCCTTCAGGAAATCGGCGGCGCGTCCCAGCGCCATCGCCCCCGCCGCGCAGCCCAATTCGGTAAAAGGCATACGCCGGACATTTGACCGGAATCCCATCAGATTGATGAGGTGGGCGTCCAACGACGGGATCATGAAGCCCGTGCAGGACACCGTGATGATCATATCGATGTCATCGGGCTTCAATCCCGCGCGCTCCAGGCACTTTTCCGCCGCTTCCCGGCCGAGCTTCACCGCATGCTCGATGTATTCGTTATTCGTTTGCGAAAGGGGGCGCGGTTCGATGGTGTAGTCGAGCGGGAAGATAGCGTGCCGGTTGTGAACCTGCGCGTTATCAACGATGCTCATCATCGCTTCGAGGCGGCGCTCGGGAATGTCAAAGACGCGGCCCATGTAGACCTTCACGTCCTCGCGCGTGATGGTATACGGCGGCAGCGCCGTGGCCGTCGCGGCAATGGTGGGATGGGATGCCACGTCAGATTTTATCTCTCGAGAGATCACGGATTCCATCAGTCTCCTTGCGCACAAAAGTGTCGCATGCGGTTTCGTCGCCGCGTAAGCCTTTTGGATACAGCGTTCCCCTGGGCGGGTTGCACTCGCGGCCACGACTTTACATCATTCTTCGCGCGGAGCCAATGTTTTGCAACTTGGCTTGTGCGGCTCCCAGCAACGAAACGTGCGGCCACCGCGCTCATACGCGTGCCGCCGTATGGAAACAATACTTGGCAGAACTACTCGAAAAATCAGCGCACTAAGGGGCTGTGCTCTTAGGTGGTGGTGGCTTGGCTGGCGCGGATTTCCTGCCAGCGGCGCGGGCGCTTGTTGGCCTGCAAAACTTTCTTTCGCAGGCGAATCGACTTCGGTGTGATTTCCACGAACTCGTCGTCGGCAATAAATTCGATGGCTTGCTCCAGACTCAGTTCCCGGTGCGGAATCAGGCGGATGGCTTCATCAGCGCTGGACGAACGCATGTTGGTCTGCTTCTTTTCCTTTGTAACGTTCACGTCCATGTCCTGCTCGCGTGAATTTTCGCCAACGATCATTCCTTCGTACACTTCGATGGCCGGCCCGATGAACAACTCGCCGCGTTCCTGGATATTCCACAGCGCAAACGCCGTGGACGGTCCCCCGCGGTCGGCCACCAGTGCGCCGGTGGGACGCAGCGCCATCTCTCCGCCGTACTCCATCCAGCCTTCGAAAATCGAATGAATCAGCGCCGTGCCGCGCGTGTCCGTAAGCAACTGGCTGCGCAACCCGATCAATCCGCGTGAAGGAATCTTGAAGTCCATGCGCACGCGGCCCGAACCGTGATTGCTCATCTTGATCATCTCGCCGCGCCGGCTGCCGATCGTTTCCATGATGATGCCGATAAAATTCTCCGGAACATCGATCACCAGACGTTCCAGCGGCTCGAGTTTCTTGCCCTTCTCCGCGCGCACGACAATCTCGGGCTTTCCAACCATCAGTTCAAAGCCCTCGCGCCGCATCGTTTCGATCAAAATCGCCAACTGCAATTCGCCACGCCCCAGCACGCGAAAAGACTCTGGCGTGTCCGTGTCTTCCACGCGGATGGACACGTTGGTGAGAAGTTCTTTTTGCAGACGATCGCGGAGGTCGCGCGAAGTGAGAAACGTTCCCTCTTTGCCGGATAGCGGACCGCTGTTGACGGTAAAAATCATCGCCAGCGTGGGCTCGTCGATCAGCAGCGGCTCCAGCGGCATGGGGTTGGCCAAATCCGTGATGCTTTCTCCGATGTTGATGCCCTCGACGCCCGCAATCGCCACAAGATCGCCCGCCGGGACGGTTTGCGCTTCATCCCGTTCCAGACCTCGGAAGGTATACAGCTTGGTGATGCGCGTCGGCGTCAGCCTCCCGTCGAGCTTGCTGATGCCTACCTCCGCGCCGCGCTTCAGCGTGCCGTTGAATACGCGGCCGATCGCGATGCGTCCCAAAAATTCGCTGTAATCCAGGTTCATCACTTGAATCTGCAGAACGCCTTCGGGGTCGCCTGGAGGGGCCGGGATGTGTTTTACGATAGCCTCGAACAGCGGGAGCAAATCCTTTGAGCCGTCACCTGGGGTGCGATGCGCCACGCCGTCGCGCGCATTGGTATAAATGATCGGAAAATCGAGCTGGTCTTCGGTGGCGTCGAGATCGATAAAGAGATCGTAGATTTCGTCGAGGACTTCCTTGGCGCGCGCATCGGCGCGGTCAATCTTGTTCAACACGATCACCGGAGGCAGTTTCGCCGCCAGCGCCTTCTGCAGAACGTAACGCGTCTGCGGCAGTGGTCCTTCGCTGGCGTCAACGAGCACTACGACGCCGTCCACCATGCGCAACGCGCGTTCCACTTCACCGCCAAAGTCGCTATGGCCTGGCGTGTCCACAATGTTGATCTTCGTGTCGTGGAAGAAAAGCGCGGTGTTTTTCGCGAGAATGGTAATGCCGCGCTCGCGTTCCAGGTCGTTGGAGTCCATCACGCGCTCAACGACGGCTTCATTGGCGCGAAAAATCCCGCTTTGCCGCAGCATGGCGTCAACCAGGGTAGTTTTCCCGTGGTCCACGTGCGCGATGATGGCGATGTTGCGAATATTTTGACCCATAATTCCTGCTTATCGTGATCCCGGCGCGGCCGGAGTTCAAGTCCTCTAAAGACAAAAATAGCTGCTGAAACAACCAGCAGCCTTGACGAATGTACCTTACTGTAGGTCGACCGCCTGGCGGTCACACATCCTTAGGTGCGGTGCAGCAGACTCTAGTTTAGCAGACTCGCTTGTTCGCGGCCAACAAAGTAAGACAGGCGTTCCTGAGGGTACGCAATCGGGCTTGCTGTCTTGGACGGCCAGCGACACAAAGCGGCACTCGGTTGGCGCTATAAAACTCCACTAACTCATATAAAGAGCGTCTAAATTTAGACGCTTTCATCCCTTGCTATCCCGATTCCCGGATTCCTCAAGCCTTCCTCGTCTAACAGGCTCGGACTCCATGGTTTCTTTGGAACTAAATGATTAATTTTTTCGTAGGAATAGAAAACGCTCGACTGGCTATTACGTCTATACACCTTATAGGGTGGGCGTCCATGTCACCGGAAGTGATCTCAATGCGAGAACCGGATGAGCCGACGACTTCGGAGCGGGTAATCCTATCTTCGGGCCGTTACATTTATTTCGGACCTTTTCGCATAGATCAGCAGAGACAGGAGGTTACCCGCGGCGGGGCCCGGCTCAAGCTCCAAGGCAAGGTTTATCAGGTTCTCCTGACGCTTCTCGAAAAGCCAAGCGAAGTCGTCACCCGCGAAGAGCTGCGCATGCGGCTCTGGCCCGCCGACACGCACGTCAACTACGACGCCAACGTAAATACCACCGTCAACAAACTGCGCCAAGCGCTTGGCGATTCGTCCGATAAGCCGCTCTATATCGAAACCATTCCTCGTAAAGGCTACTGCCTGCTGGTACAGCCCGAAGTCTCCGACAAGCCCGGCACTGCCCACTTCAGCCAGACCGAACCATCCGCGGTTTCGGCACAGGAATCTTCTCCACACCCAGGCGGCCTCGGGTTTTCAAAATCAGACGTTTGGATTGTCCTCGGCGTGATCGGTCTGATTCTTGCCGGGATGCTGCTCGGGGCTGGGATTACCCGCCTCTGGATTTCCCACGCGGGGCCTGTCGCCCCTTACCCCTTGGGGGGCCTCTTCTCTCCCACGTCCACCTATTATTTTTAGGATTTGCCTTTTTCCTTTGGCGTTTGGCCT
>WNFC01002504.1_pt1 | contig 19755 bp, 14 predicted proteins | sample 5400541 | NCBI WGS metagenome assembly WNFC01 (sample SAMN13153342, study PRJNA577476) | soil metagenome | isolation source: 120 cm saprolite under Douglas fir tree site 2 hole 2 replicate 1 | place: USA:California | collected 2015-04-18 | reverse complement strand
CGAAGAAGCCGTGCACGTTGCTCGTGGTGGCGTACGGGTAAGGCGAGTAGTACAGGTAGGCCATGAACGCGTCATTCGCCGCGCCGGTCTGGACGACGTTGTAGTACTGCTGGCGCTTGGCCGGGTCGGTCGTCGTTTCGGCGAGGTGGGTGTCCTTAACCACCGTCGGGTTGTTGTAGTTAGTGAAGAAGGACTTGGCGCCCGACTTGGGGTCAACCGCGAAGGTCGCCAGTTCGTCCGGGTCGGGGATGTCCATCGTCCACAGCGTGAGCACCATGTCGTACTTGAGCGTCTGCTCATCGCTGTTGACCACGTTCGTGTCGAGCTGGGTGATCTTCAGCTTGATGCCCAGCGGCTTCAGCTCGGACTGCAGGATCGTGGCGATGGTCACGTAGTCGGAGTTGCCGGCCGGCACCAGGATCGTCGTGGTGAAGCCGTGCGGCACCGTGGACTTGGCCATCTCGGCCTTGGCCTGCGTGAGGTTGAATTGCAAGCCAGGCGTGCTGGCCTGGTAGAACGGCACCTGCGGCGGGAACAGCGAGTTCGCCGGCTTGCCGTTTCCGAACAAGACGGCCTTGACCAGGGCGTTCCTGTCGATGGCCAGTGAGATGGCACGCCGGACGTGGACGTCCTGGAATGGCTTGCGCAGCTCGTTGAACGCCAGGTAGTTGGTCTGAGTGGAGGGGAACAAGAACATATGCACGCCCGACGTACTCTTCAGGCTGGAGACAGTTGACCAGGCAGGTGTCTGGTCAATCTGTGCCTGGCCGCCCTTGAGCTGCAGTTCCCTGGTGTTGTCGCTGGTCACGTCCGTCCAGGTGACGCTGTTGAGGTAGGGCAGACCCTTCTGCCAGTAATTGGTGTTGCGCACCAGCTTGAGCGCCTGGCCCTTGTGCCAGTAGTCCCATTTGAACGGGCCGGTGCCGATCGGGTGCGTGTAGAACTGGGTCTCGGTCTGGCCTTCGTAGTTATTCGGCACGATGCCGTTGGCGAAGATCGACAGGTCGGCCAGGAGCGGTGCCCACGGGAACTTCAGGTGGATGACGACCGTGTCGGGTGACGGGGCGTCAACCGATTGGATCGCCGAGTCCAGGTACGCCCAGCCCTGCGTGGCCTTGCGGTTCTGGTCGATGGAGAACTTCACGTCGGCCGATGTCATCGGCTTACCGTCGGAGAACTTGACACCCGGCCTGAGCTTGAATGTGTAGGTCTTCTTGTCCGGCGAGATCGTGTAGCTCGTGGCCAGCTGCGGCGTCACGCCCTTGCCGGTATTCGTCACCGTGTAGAGGGTCTGGAAGATCTGCTCGAAAATCCAGATCGAGTTGTTGTCGAACACGGTCGTGTTGTTCATCGACTGCGGGTCCGAAACAGCCGCGAAGACGAGGTTGCCGCCGTGGACAGGCCCACTATTGGCGCTCTTGCCGCCGCCGGAAGATCCACCTGACCCGCAGGCAGCCAGGACGATGACGGCGCTGACCGAGATCAGGGCCTTCCGCACTGAGAATCGGTATGTCACGAGTAAGCCCCCTAGGGTGCCGAAGGCCGCGCTGCGGCCGGTTCAACGGCAAGCCACGCCGCTCGCCCGACGGTGTTCTTTGGAGCGCGCACGTCGGACGAAGCCGCCGCGCGGCCTTGGACAAACCTTTGTTCCCGCCTAATCTGGCGAGGATCCGACGAGTTGTAAATAGCAGGCGATACCTAGACCGACGGCGTTATCGTGTTGTAACGTTCCGAGCCGTGCGTTACGTGGTGCTAGGTTGCGGAGCGATCGGCGGCACGATCGCCGCCGGACTGGCCCGCGACGGCCACGATGTGCTGGTCAGCGACGCCAGTCCGGATGTGGTCAGCGCGGTGGGCGCGCGGGGGATCAGGATCACCGGACCGGTCGAGTCTTTTGTCGCGCCCGTGACCGCTGTCGCTCCCGCGGGTCTGCCTGAGCGGCTCGACTGCCCGGTCCTGATCGCCGTGAAGGCCCATCACACCGCTGCCGCGGCGGCTTCGGTCGCGGGGCGCCTGACGGACGGCGGCTTCGTGGTCTCGCTGCAGAACGGGCTGAACTACGCGGTGCTGGGCGACGCGGTCGGGCCGGAGCGGGTCGTGGAGGGGTGCGTGAACTTCGGCGCCGACGCGCTCGAACCCGGCGTGATCTTGCGCGGCAACCGGGCCACGCTCATGATCGGCGAGATCGACGGAACGCTCAGCGATCGGGTGCGGGCGCTGGTGGCCGACATCGCCGACGCCCAGGTCACCGGCAACATCCTCGGCTACCTGTGGGCGAAGGAGGCCTACGGCGCGATGCTGGCGGCGACCGCTGTCAGCGACCTGCCGATCGCCGAGGTGCTCGAGAATCCGCGGTGGGCGCCGCTGCTTACCGAGATCGCACGGCAGGTGCTCGCGCAAGCGCCGGTGCCGCCGGTGCCGCTTGACGGCTTCGACCCGGCCGACCTCGACGGCTCGCTTGAGCGGCTCGCCGAACTCAACCGACGCTCGGCGAAGACGCACTCGGGGATCTACCGGGACCTGGCCATCCTGCACCGCCCGACCGAGGTGCCTGCGATTCTCGGCGGCCTGGCCGGGGAACAGGCGCCGCTGGTGCGGCGGGTGGTCGAGCTCATCGCGGCGATCGAGGCTGGCAACCGCGTCTGCAGCCGGGCCAATCTCGACCTGCTCGCCGCGTACGAGCGGCTTGCCCGGCTCGGCCAGCCGCTCAACGCGGTCGCCGCCGTGATCGGCGCTCCGGACCGGGCAGCCGCCGGCCCGCTGGCCGGTCAGCCGGTCGCGGTCAAGGACATGATCGCGATTCAGGGCGTGCCGACGCGGTGCGGCAGCCCGGCGAGCGATCCTCTTCCGGCGGCCGCGGACGCGTTGCTGGTCCGCCGCCTGCGCGATGCCGGGGCCGAGGTCTTCGCGGCGTCCCAGTGCCTGGAGTACGCGGCCGGGTTCGCGCATCCTGACATCGGCGGCACCCGCAATCCCGCCGACCCGGCCCGGACCTCTGGCGGGTCCTCCGGCGGGTCCGCGGCCCTCGTGGCCGCGGGCGTCTGCGACCTGGCGGTCGGCACCGATACCGGCGGGTCGATCAGGATCCCCGCCGCCTACTGCGGGATCGTCGGGTTCAAGCCGAGCTACGGGCTGGTCCCCACCGGAGGGATCTTCCCGTTGTCGCCGCGCTGCGACCACGCGGGCACGCTCACCGCCACGGTTTCCGGCACCGCCCGGCTGCTCGCCGTGCTCGCGGGCCGCGCCGATCTCGCGGGTGCGGCCGATCTCGCGGGCGCGGCCGGCCTGCCGGGCGCGGCCGATCGCGCCGGAGCGGGCGGCCACGCGACCTTCACCGTCGGCGTCCTCGCCGCTCAGCTCGCCGATCCGTCCGTGACCAGCGAGGTCGCCGACTCCCTTGGCGCGGCGATCGCCGCGCTGACGGCCGCTGGCTGGGACGTCAGGGAGGTGAAGGCGCCCTGGCTCGACCGGCTCGCGCGGTGGGAGGAGACGCTGACGGTGATCGTCGCGCGGGAAGCGCACCTGGTTCACGCTGGCCGGGACACCAGCAGGTACAGCGAAGGCACGCTCGCGCTGCTGCAGTACGGGGCGAAGGTGACTGACGAGCAGTACGCGCTCGCCATGGACGAGCAGTCGGACCTGACCGCGGCGATCGAGTCGAGCCTGTCGGGTGTCGACGTCCTAGCCGGCCCGACGGTCGGCTACCAGGCCCCCGATGAGGACCCGCCCTTCGGTCTCGGCGACGACAACGCCGAAGGCCGGTTCACCGGGCCGTACAACCTGACCGGCCACCCGGCCCTGTCGCTGCCCAGTCCGGCCGACGGGCTGCCGGCCGGGCTCCAGCTCGCCGGGCGCCGCGGGGCTGACGGTGCGTTGCTCACCGTGGCCGCCGCGGTCGAGCGAGTGATCGGCGTCGCCAATGCATCCGCGAGAGTTCAACCCAGGAAGGTCTGACCCATGCCCACCACGCTGAACCGCCGCATGCTCGACCTGGCCGGCATCGAGGTGCCCGTGGTCGAGGCGGCAGGGTCCGGCCACGGGCCGAAGCTCACGGTCATCGCCGGAGTGCACGGCTGCGAGTACGCCTCGATGGCGGCGGTGCGGCAGTGGTCGGCCGGCCTCTCGGGGCTGGACCTGCGCGGCAGCGTCCGCGCGGTGCCCGTGCTGAACCTGCCAGCGTTCCGGGCGCGCAGCCCGTTCGTCATCCCTGAAGACGGCAAGAACCTCAACAGGTGCTTCCCAGGCGATCCGGACGGTACCCTCGCCGATCGGCTGGCCCACGCGACGTTCACCCAGCTCATCGCCGGGAGCGACGCGCTGATTGACGCGCACTGCGGCGACCTGCCCGAGGCGCTTGAGCCATTCACCCTCTACGAGGCCGGGCCAGCCGAGGACCAGGCGCTGGCACTCGCGCTCGCCTACGGACTGGGGTATGTCATCAGGCAGCAACAAGGGCCGGGCCGGGCCGTTGGCGGAACCACCAGCGCCGCGGCGGCAGCAGTCGGCATTCCGGCGATTACCGCCGAGGCTGGCGGGTGCGGGCTGGTCGAGCAGGCGGCGATCGATCTGCACGTGCGAGGACTCGACCGGGTGCTTGCCGCGCTTGGCATGATCGACGGGCCGGCCGCGAAGGAAGGCGAGGCTGGGACGCAGGGCCCGGCCCGGTCGGAAACAGCGCCGGAGTCGGCGCCGACCATGCTGAGCCGGTTCATCTGGCTGCGCTGCGATAACGCCGGATGGTGGGAGCCGGCCGTTCGTCCGGGCGACACAGTGGCCGAAGGACAGCTGCTCGGGACGGTCACCAGCATCGACGGCGGGGCGGTCATGCAGTCGATCACCGCGCCGGTCGCGGGCGTGCCGATGTTCATCACGAGCTCGCCGGCGGTGGAGGCCGACGGCCTGCTGCTCGGTCTCGGCGCTCGCTGACCGGATCAGCAGCTCAGGCGACGGTCGGCGCCGAGCCGGAGTCGCTGATCATCGGGCGGCCCGCTGCGGCCCATTCCTGCATGCCACCACCGACGTTGATTGCCTGCCAGCCTGCCTCGGCCAGGGCGAGCACCACCCGCGCCGAACGCGATCCCGATCGGCAGATCACGTAGATCGTGTCGTCACGCGGGATCTCCGAGCTGCGATGATTAAGCTGCGGAAGCGGGATGTGGTTGGCGGTCGGCGCGTGCCCGGCGGCCCACTCGTACGGCTCCCGCACGTCGAGCAGCCAGCAGCCCTCGGGAACGTCCGATGCAGGTACTTCCGGCACCGACTGAGCTGTGGTCATTCATCTCCCCTCGCAGGTTCTCGGCTGCCTCCCGCGACGTTGCGGCGGCGAGCTAGGAAAATGTTAGGTCACCCCGGGGACGCGCGGGGCCACGGCATGCCACCAGGCAGGGAGAGCTGAGCATCAGCCTGGACCCTGCATTCCCTGATATCCCTGATATGCCCGATATATGGGCATTCCGGCATTCTCTGATATATGGGTGAAACACCCATCCCTGAATCCGGTATGGGTGGACCACTCAAACCTGGCTGGGGCGGCAACCGCCCAGCGAACCTAGCTCGGCTCAGCCGGGCGCCTTGGCTGCCCGCCCGCCGCCGCGGCCTGCTCATCTGCCGCTGCCTGGGTATTAGCCGCTGCCTCAGCCTCGGCCCGCGCCGCCATGTTGATCTTCCGCAGGTGCTTGGCCATCGACCTGAAAACGAAGAACAGTATGACGCCCATGCCGAAGATCACGAGGAACGCGACCGTTCCGGGCTGAGCCAGGATGCTGTGCGAGGCGGCCAGGAATGTCACAGCCGCACCTTCTCTCGGATTCCGGCGAACAGATCATCCTCTGGCTTCTCAGTATCCACCAGGGACCTGGCGAGATGATAATCCTCGGTCGGCCACGCCTCGCGCTGGATTTCGACCGGGCAGGCGAACCAGCCGCCGTCCGGATCGACCTGGGTCGCGTGCGCCAGCAGCGCCTGATCGCGGATCTCGAAGTAGTCCGCGCACGGTATGAACGTGGTGATCTCGTGCTCGGGCCCGGCCGGTTCGTCTTCCTCGTCCGCCCATGCCTTGAGCCGCTCCTCGTACGCGGACGCAAGACCGTGCTCGATCATCTTTTCGTGCAGGGCACTGAACCGAGCACGGTGGAAGGTAACGAAATAGTAGAGCTTCAACGGCTGCCACGGCTCACCGCAGTCCGGATATCGATCTGGATCCGCGGCCGCCTCGAAGGCCTCGACCGATACGCGGTGGGTCATGATGTGATCGGGATGCGGGTAGCCGCCGTTCTCGTCGTAGGTGAGAATGACGTGCGGCCGGAACTCGCGCACCGCCTGGACCAGGGGCCTGGCCGCCACCTCGAGTGACTGGAGGGCAAAGCACCCCTCAGGCAGCGGCGGCAGCGGGTCGCCTTCAGGCAGCCCCGAGTCGACGAAGCCAAGGAACTGCTGGCGCACGCCGAGAATGTCGCGCGCCATCGCCATCTCGGCGCGCCTGATGCCGGGCAGGTTGGCCCGCACCTCAGGCCTGTCCATCGCCTGGTTGAGTATGTCGCCCCGCTCGCCGCCGGTCAGCGTGCAGACCAGGACGTCGGCGCCCTCGTGGACGTATTTCGCCATCGTCGCGGCGCCCTTGCTTGACTCGTCGTCCGGGTGGGCGTGTACCGCCATCAGCCGTAGCGGCCCGTCACCGCAGGCGAGCCCGGCCGGAGGCGCTGATTCCGGCTCAGGCTGCGCAGGCGCAGAAACTTGGCCAGGGCTTGCTGATGACATCCCGCGTTCCCTCTCGACGGCTTGGCTGAAAGCGGCAGATCACGCTGCCCGCCGGCCGTCCCTGGTCTCGCGGGTCACGCAATTGCCTCGAGTCAGAACACGCCAGACCGGTACCGGCATTCCGTAGCGGACCATGCTCGGCGGTGCTCGCTTATCACCACTTTTCGTGGCCTAATGGTCTGCCCGCTGTGGCCTGATGTGCAGCGCGAACGGCACTATGTCTCAGGAGTGTGTTCGAAAAAAGTTTCTGACCTTTATATGGTTGAGTCAGTCGGAAGGACAAAGTAGTCTCGATGGATTATCCCCTCACGAGGGGCCCGGATGGCGGGCCCGGCGGATTAGTTCAGGTCCGCACAGAGGATGCGAGGAGTACTTGTGACCGAGACCCGTGACGACACTGTCACCTGGCTGACGCAGGAGGCATTTGACCGGCTCAAGGCTGAGCTCGATCATCTGTCTGGCCAGGGCAGGATCGACATCGCCAAGAAGATCGAGGCGGCTCGGGAAGAGGGCGACCTGCGGGAGAACGGCGGATACCACGCGGCCAAGGAGGAGCAGGGCAAACAGGAGGCGCGGATCCACCAGCTCACCCACATCCTGACGCATTCCCGGGTAGGTGAGCCGCCCAGGACCGATGGTGTCGTCGGCCCTGGCATGACGGTCACCGTCCGGTTTGAGGGTGACGACGCCGAGACCACGTTCCTGCTCGCCTCCCGCGAGGAGAGCGGGGCTCCGATCGATGTGTACTCGCCGAAGTCGCCGCTTGGCGAAGCGATCGCTGGCAAGAAGGTCGGCGAGACCGCCAGCTACAACCTGCCCAATGGGAAGCCGCTGACCGTCGAGATCATCGACGCCGTGCCCTACGGGGGCATGTAGCCGGCCCAGGACGACGCGAGAGCGAGAACGGCCCGGGCCAACAGGCCCGGGCCGTTCTCGCGTCTTCGCTCTTGCGGGCAGTCGTGGCTAGGCGACGAGCTCCGGTTCGGGGGCTGAGGCGCCTGCCTGCCCCGGCATGTCGGCCCGGCCGCGCAGCGGGATCTCCTTGACCAGCCAGGCGAGCCCGAACACGATCACCGAGGCCGGCGCCGCCCAGATGAACACGGTCTCGATGCCGTGCGAGATCGCGAAGTACACCGCCTCGCGCAGCTGACCCGGCATGTGCTGCACGACCGGCGGGCTGAGCTGGCCGTTCGCCTGGAACGGCACGCCAGGCAGGCGCGCGTGGATCGTGCTGAGCAGCGACCTCGTGAACAGGACCCCGAAGATCGAGACGCCGATCGATCCGCCGATCTGCTGGAAGAACGCCCGCGAGCTGCTCGCCACGCCCATGTCTCTTGGGTCCACGCTGTTCTGCGCGATCAGCGTTGTGACCTGCATCAGGAAGCCCATGCCGACGCCCAGGACCAGGAAGAAGGCCATCGAGGTCCAACGTGAGGTAGCGGGACCGAGGGTGGACAGCAGCAGCATGGCGACGGTCATCACCGCGCCTCCGAGAATCGGCAGCGCCTTGTAGCGCCCGGTCTGCACCGTTACCCGGCCGGCAATCAGTGACGTCACGGTCGAGCCCAGCATCATCGGGATTAGCATCAGCCCGCTGACCGTCGGGGAGGCGTGCTGCACCGTCTGCTGGTACAGGGGCAGGAAAGTCATCGCCCCGAACATCGACAGGCCGAGCAGGAAGCTCATGCTGCTGGCCAGCGTGAAGTTGCGGTTCTTGAACACGTGCATCGGCAGGATCGGCTCGACGGCCCTGTTCTCGACCCAGATGAACGCGGCGACCGCGGCGACCGCCACGGCGATCAGCGTCATGATCGGCGCCGAGCCCCAGCCGTACTGGCTGCCGCCCCAGGTTGTGACCAGCACGATCGCGGTCGCACCGACGGCAAGCACCGCCGCGCCCAGGTAGTCGATCATGTGCTGGATCTTCTGCCTTGGCAGGTGCAGCGTCGCGAAGATGTAGGCCAGGGCGACGGCACCGATCGGCATGTTGATATAGAAGATCCACCGCCAGGACAGCGTGTCGGTGATGTAGCCGCCGACCAGCGGCCCGGCGATCATCGCGACCATCATGGCGGCCATCATGTAGCCCATGTACTGACCGCGCTCGCGGGGCGAGACCAGGTCACCGATCGTGGCCAGGGCGCCGACCATCAGGCCTCCGGCGCCGAGCCCTTGCAGCGCGCGGAACGCGATCAGCTGGTCCATCGAGTGGGACAGGCCGGACAGGGCCGAGCCGGCCAGGAAGATCAGGATCGCGGCGACCAGCAGCCGCTTGCGTCCGTAAAGGTCACCGAGCTTGCCGTAGAGCGGCGTGGTGATCGTCGCGGCGAGCACGTAGGCGGTGACCACCCAGGACAGGTGGTTAAGCCCGCCGAGATCGCCGACTATGCGCGGCAGCGCGGTGGAGACGACGAGCTGGTCGAGCATTGCCAGTATCAGCGCCAGCAGCAGCCCGGGCAGCACGATCATCACATCGCGCCTGCGCCCGAATGCTGGCGCGGATCGCTCGCCAGCGGCGGCCTCAGCCTCAGCCATTGTCAGGCTCCTCATTTCTGCTATTCGTAACCTACTTGCCGACCGGCTAGTATGGTGCCGGGAGGTAGGATAAGCTCCTTACTAACCGGTCGTCAAGTAGGTTACAGCAGAGGGTAGGCACCACGATGAACGACATCGCCGAGGCCAGCCTGGCCGCGGCGTCCGACCCCGAGTCGGAGAGTGCCCGGCCCGACGGGCGGTCACGCACCGACACGCGCGCCAGGATTCAGCAGATCGCCGTGGAGCTCTTCGCCGAGCACGGCTACGAGGGCACCTCGCTGCGCGAGATCGCCGAGCGGCTTGGCGTGACCAAGGCGGCCCTGTATTACCACTTCAAGTCCAAAGAAGACATCATCTTGAGTCTCGTCGAGGACTATCAGGCGCAGATGGATGCGCTGATCGCCTGGGCAGGGTCGCATCCGACCAACGCCGAGACCAGGCGGGAGATCCTCAGCCGCTATATGCACATCGTTGCCGAGCGCAGTCAGGTCTTCCGCATGCTCCACCAGAATCAGGCCTCCCTGAACACGATGGCGTCTGCGCTCCGGACCCTGAAGACCGCGCCGCTCCAGCTGGCCGATCAACTGGCCGGGCCCGGCGCGACGCTGCGCGAGCGGGCGCGAGTCATGATGGCGCTCGGCGCGATGAGCGTCGGCTGGATGTATCTCGCCGACCAGGTTCCCGACCGCGACGAACTGAGCGAGATCATTTCAGGCATCGCGAACGAGCTGGTCGGCTGCTAGCCGCCCGCGGCCGGGACCTCCGGGTCGCGGTAACCGCTCACGCCCGTCCCGTGGCGAGGACCAGCGGCGTCGTCCGGTAACCGACGGCCGTCGCGAGCGCGATCACGGTGGACGTGCGCAGGACTCCAGGGACCTCGACGATCGCGTCGATGACGCGCTGCAGGTCCGCGTTGGTCCGCGCGACCACCCGGCACAACATGTCACCAGGCCCGGTGATGGTATGCGCCTCCAGGATCTCCCCGATCTCAGCCAGCCGCCTGGCCGCCTCGTCCCGGCCGCCGGACTGCACAAGTTCTACCGTCACGAAGGCCGTCACCGCATGACCGAGCGCGGCGGGGTCGATGTCCGGGCCGAACCCGGTGATCACGCCGCGGGCCAGCATCTGGTCGATCCTGGCCTGCACGGTGCCTCGCGCCACCCCAAGCCGCCTGGATGCCTCGAGGACCCCAATCCGCGGCTCGGCAGTCAGCAGCTCGATCAGACGAGCGTCCAGCTGGTCGATCACCCGTGTGCCTTCCGTTGCATCCTGTTCAAAGTATGCCCGGTCCGAACGCCGCTGGCTACGCAATCTGCCTAGCGTCAAGCGAGACAGTTGCACATCTTGTATCCCTGGTCGATGCTGCGAGGTAGACGCTGCGAGGTAGCAGCCATCATGGTTCGCCGACCGCCGTCAGCAAGGAGCGAGATCATGACCACGCAGACCACCGCCGCTGGACGATCGAGCAGGCAGGCGGACGAATTCCCGGTCACCGGCATGGATGCGGTCGTCTTCGCTGTCGGCAACGCCAGACAGTCGGCGCACTTTTACTCAAGCGCCTTCGGCATGACGGTCACGGCGTACCGGGGGCCGGAGACCGGCTGCCGGGATGAGGCAGCCTATGTGCTCGAGTCCGGCTCGGCCCGGTTCGTGGTACGCGGCGCTGTCCGCGCCGGAACCGCTCTGGCCGCGCATGTCGCAGCGCACGGTGACGGTGTCATCGACCTGGCCATCGGCGTCCCATCGGCGCGCGAGGCCTTCGCCTATGCGGTCGCACGCGGCGCCAGGCCGCTCGATGAGCCGCACGTCGAGGAGGATGCCCACGGGAAGGTGGTGCTCGCCGCGATAGCCACCTACGGCGACACCAGGCACACCCTGGTGGAACGCGCCGACTACGCGGGGCCCTACCTGCCGGGCTACGTCGCCGCTGACCCGATGCTTGCTATGCGTGCGCCGTTCTTCACCGCGGTCGACCACTGCGTGGGGAACGTCGAGCTCGGCAAGATGGACGAATGGGTGGACTTCTACCACCGGGTGATGGGGTTCACCAACATGAAGGAGTTCGTCGGCGACGACATCGCGACCGAGTACTCAGCCCTGATGAGCAAGGTCGTCGCCGACGGGTCGCGCAAGGTCAAGTTCCCCATCAACGAGCCCGCACCCGGCAAGAAGAAGTCGCAGATTGACGAGTACCTCGATTTCTACGGCGGTCCCGGGGTGCAGCACATCGCGCTGACAACCGACGACATCGTGGCGGCCGTCCGGCACATGGAGCAGGCCGGCGTCAGCTTCCTGGCGACCCCCGACAGCTACTACGACACCCTCGGCGAGTGGGTGGGCGACACCAGGGTGCCGCTTCCGGAGCTCAGGGAGCTGCGGATCCTCGCCGACCGGGACGAGGACGGTTACCTGCTGCAGATCTTCACCAAGCCGGTGCAGGACCGGCCGACCATCTTCTTCGAGCTGATCGAGCGACACGGTTCCCAGGGATTTGGGAAGGGGAACTTCAAGGCCCTGTTCGAGGCGATCGAGCGCGAGCAGGAGCGCCGCGGCAACCTCTGAGCGCATTGGCGGCGGGCCGAGGCGAACTGAGGCTGCCACCGGCCCCGGGCCCGCCGACCGGTCATCGCGCCCTCAGTCCACCCGCCAGTAGCGCTCGCCGGCTGAGACCAGCGCTGCGGCGCCGACCATGCCAGCGTTCTGGCCGAGTGCCGCAGGGACGACGCGTACCTGACGGGTGAATTCGAGCCTGGCGTGCAGCGTCAGGGCCTCCTGGAGCGGCTCGAACAGCAGCGCCCCGGCCTGGGACAGCCCGCCGCCGACCGCGACCACCTCAAGATCGCACAGGCTGGTGGCCGATGCGATCGCGATGCCGAGCGCCCGGCCCGCCCGGAGCAGCGCGTCCCGCGCGACCCCGTGACCCTGTGCCGCATCGGCGGCCAAGTCCCTGGCGGTCACGCCAGGCCGGTCGGGACGCCAGCCTGCCGCCTGCGCCCACTCCACCAGCGCGGGTCCCCTGGCGATCGCCTCCGCGCATCCTCGCCCCCCGCAGACGCAAGCCGGGCCGTCCGGGTAGACGACAACGTGCCCGATGTGACCAGCGTTGCCTGAGGCTCCGTCGATCAGCCGGTTGTCAAGGATCAGCCCGCCGCCAACGCCGGTCGACACCACCATGCCGAGCACGTTTTTCGAGCCGCGGCCTGCGCCGCGCCAATGCTCCCCGGCCGCCACGCAGACCGCGTCGTTGTGCACCCGGACCGTCAGCCGCCCGCCGCCGAACCTGGCCGCCAGCCGCTCCCTGAGCGGGAACCCCCGCCAGGCAGGGATGTTCAGCGGCGAAACCCGCCCGGATGGCCACTCCATCGGACCGCCGCAGCCGCAGCCCAGGCCGGACAGCTCGGCGGCGTCTTCGACCTTGGCGACGTCAAGTACCTCAAGCAGCAAGTCCTCGAGCGTGCGCCACAGCTGCTCGGCGTCAACATCGCGCGGCGTCGGCACCTGCGTCCATGTGATCAGGCGGCCGCCTGGCTCAGCCACGCCGGCTGCGATCTTCGTGCCGCCGATGTCGGCGACTAGAACAGGTCCGCGGCTCCCGAGGCTCCCTGCGTTCCCGTTTTCTACCATTTGCGTATTCCGTCCATTTCCATGCCCCTCCCGAGATGCGGACCACGCCACGCGGGACATAGTGTCGGATGGTGCAGCCACAGAGCCAGCCCTCATCAGTCACCGGCACAGCAGCCGCCCCAGCAGTCAAGACCCTCGGCGAACTCCGCGCAAGCGGCCATCTGTTCCGGAGCGTCAAGGACGAGGTGCGGCAGAATCTGCTCGCCAGGTTGCGCGCCGGTGCGGATACCTTTCCCGGAATCCTCGGCTTCGACGACACCGTGCGCCCGCATCTGGAGCGCGCCCTGATCGCGGGGCACGACGTGATCCTGCTCGGCGAGCGCGGCCAGGGTAAGACGAGGCTGATCCGTACCCTGACCGGCTTGCTCGACGAGTGGTCGCCGGTCATCACCGGGTGCGAGATCAATGACCATCCGTTTGCCCCGGTCTGCGTCAGATGCCGCCGCCTCGCGGCCGAGCTCGGCGATGACCTGCCGGTCAGCTGGCACAGGCGGGACCAGCGGTACGGGGAGAAGCTCGCGACGCCCGACACCAGCGTGGGCGACCTGATCGGCGACATCGACCCGGTGAAGGTCGCCGAGGGCCGTACGCTGGGCGACCCGGAGACCATTCACTACGGCCTCGTCCCGCGGACTAACCGCGGGGTGTTCTGCCTCAACGAACTGCCCGACCTGGCCGAGCGGATCCAGGTCTCGCTGCTGAACGTGCTCGAGGAGCGCGACATCGCCGTCCGCGGCTACGCGCTGCGCCTGCCGCTCGACCTCGTGCTGGTCGCCAGCGCGAACCCGGAGGACTACACCAACAGGGGCCGGATCATCACGCCGCTCAAGGACAGGTTCGGCGCCGAGATACGCACGCATTACCCGCTCTCGCTCGACGACGAGCTAGCCGTGGTCCGGCAGGAGGCCGAGATCGCCTGGGGCGGCGAGAACCCCGATGCGGTGCTGCCCAGGCACCTGACCGAGGTGATCGCCAGGTTCACCAGGCTGGTGCGAGCTTCGCCGGCGGTGGATGCCCGCTCCGGCGTGTCCGCCCGGTTCGCGATCGCGGCGGCGGAGGCAGTGGTCGCTGCCGCGGTTCGCCGGGCGGCGATCAGCGGCGAGGAGCAGCCGGTCGCGAGGATCTGCGACTTGCCCACTGTCGTGAGCACGCTGCGCGGCAAGGTCGAGTTCGAGGTCAGCGAGGAGGGCAGGGAGGCCGAGGTGCTCGAGCACCTGCTGCGGCGCGCGACGGCAGAAACCTTCCGTGCCCATCTCGGCAGCGCCGACCTGTCCGGCCTGGTGGCGAGGTTCGCCGAGGGCAGTAGCGTCGAATCGTCCGACCTGCTTCCGGCCGCCGACCTGCTGCGCCGGATCGGCGAGGTGCCAGGGCTGGCCCGGATCATGGAACGGCTCGACGGCGGCGGCGAGTCGTTCGGCCAGGCGGCCGCGGCACTCGAGTTCGCCCTCGAAGGGCTGTACCTGATGCGGAGGCTGTCCAAGGACGTCGTCGACGGCGGAGCCATCTACCGCAGCTGACGGGTGGATCAACGCGTGGCTGAACGGAAGGGCGGCAGCAGATGACCGGCTACCGGTATGGCCAGTACCTCGGCGGGCCCGATCCACTCGAGCCTCCTTACGATGTGCGCGGCGCAGTGGACGCGCTCGGCGAGTCGGTCCTGAACGGCGACGATCCGGCCAGCGCCCTGCGCGACCTGCTCAGGCGCGGCTTGTCCGACCACCGCGGCCTGGACGACGTGCTGAGGCAGGTCCGCGAGCGCCAGCGGGAGCTGCGCAGGAGCGGCCGTCTCGACGGCATACTCGAGCAGGCCAGGGCGCTGCTCGACACCGCCATCGGGCAGGAACGCGCCGAGCTCTTCCCCGACCCCAGCGATGACGCCAGGCTGCGCGAGGCCGAGCTCGACGCGCTGCCGTCCGACACGGCTGGCGCGATCAGGCAGCTGTCGGACTACCAGTGGCGCAGCCAGGCGGCCGCGCGGACATTCGAGCAGCTCAGAGAGCTGCTGAGGCGCGAGGTGCTTGATAGCCAGTTCCGCGGCATCAAGGAGCAGATGTCCGAGTCGGATGCCGAGGGCATGCGGCGGGTCAAGGAGATGATGGCCGCGCTCACCGACATGATCGAGGCCGATGCCCGGGGGGAACACACCCAGGAGGACTTCGACGCGTTCATGGCCACCTACGGCGAGTTCTTCCCAGACTCGCCAGAGAACCTCGAGCAGCTCGTGGACTCGCTGGTGCGCCGCATGGCCGCGGCGCAGCGCCTGCTCAACTCGCTGACCGACGAGCAGCGGGATGAGCTATCCGGCCTGATGGCCCAGGCCATGGAGGACGCCGGGCTGGCGCAGGAGCTGGCCAGGCTGGCCGGGGCGCTGCGGGCCAGGCGCCCCGACATCGACTGGGACGGCCAGGGCAGCGAGCGGATGACGGGCCGCGACCCGCTCGGGCTCGGCGACGCCACGACCGCGCTGGCAGAACTCGCCGACCTGGCCGAGCTTGAGGACGCGCTGCGCCAGGACTACCCGGGCGCCCGGCTCGACGACATCGATGAGGAGGCAGTGCGGCGCGCGCTCGGCCGCCAGGCCGTCGACGACATGGAGGCGCTCAAGGAGATCGAGCGCGAGCTGCAGCGGCAGGGCTACCTGACTAGTAACGAGGGCAAGCTCGAGCTGACCCCGAAGGCCGTGCGGCGGCTCGGTGACACCGCCTTGCGCAAGGTGTTCGCCAAATTGGCCGAGGGCGGATACGGCGACCACGATCAGCGCGACGTCGGTCAGGCTGGCGAGCTGACTGGCTCCACCCGGCCGTGGCGGTTCGGCGACGAGCAGGCCATCGACACGGCGGCGACAGTACGTAACGCGCTGCTGCGGGGCGGCGTGCCGGGCCTGGCTACCGGCGGCGGCGAGGACCTGCGCACCGGCGCCGGGGCCGGGGCCGGGGCCGGCGGCGGGGGCGGCGGCGGCATCCGGACGGCGGTCAAGCTCTCAGTCAGCGACTTCGAGATCGGCGAAACAGAACGCCGGGCGTCGGCCGCGATCTGCCTGCTGGTCGACCTGTCCTACTCGATGGCGCTACGCGGCACCTGGAGCGCGGCGAAGCAGACGGCGCTCGCGCTGTACTCACTGGTCAGGACGAGGTTCCCGCAGGACTCGCTGCAGGTCATCGGATTCTCCAACTACGCGAGAGAACTCAGGGAGTCGGATCTGGCGGGGCTCGGCTGGGACATGGTGCAGGGCACTAACCTGCATCACGCGCTGGTGCTCGCCGGTCGCTTCCTCGACCGCCGACCCGAGCACAATCCGATTGTGCTGATCATCACCGACGGCGAGCCGACAGCGCACCTGCGCCGGGATGGCAGTTTCTGGTTCGACTGGCCGCCATCGCCGGAAACGCTCGAGCTGACGATGGCCGAGGTAGACAAGATGACGAGGCGGCGCGCGACGCTGAATGTGTTCATGCTCGCTGACGATGAGCGGCTGATCTCGTTCGTAGACGAGGTCGCCAGGCGAAACGGCGGCCGGGTGCTGCGCGCCATGCCCGACAGCCTGGGCGAATACGTAGTCAGCGACTTCCTCCGCGCGCGCAGGGAGCGGAGGAAGTAACGCCCGCCGCGGTGAACCTTCAGGGGGAGCTTTCGGGCGTTTTCCTGAAGTAGCCTTTTCTCGCAACCCGCAGGTAGTACGTTGCGGCACGTAGTAATCTCCCCGCCCGGCGGCCGACCGCCGGGCCATCGGGAAACCCGCCCTCCCGGAGCCGCCCGACGGCCCTGGAGATTCCCGCCCTCCGAAGGAGCAAGAAGTGAGTTCTACTGTCTCTGGCGGCGCCGCCTCGAAGCGGCCGCTGGTCATCGCGCTCGCCGTCGTCGGCGTCCTGTTCATCATCCTGGCCATACTGTTCTTCGCGGGCGTCGGCCTCGGCCCGCTGAATACGATCGGGCATAGCGGCAAGGTCAACCATGGCAGCCACGACATCCGCGGCTCCGTCAGCGCGGTCATCGGTGTGCTCGCCGTCATCGGTGCCTGGATCGTTGGCCGCAAGTCAGCTAGCTGAGTGCGGCCAGGCGACCGGCATGGTGGCGTTCCCGCCTCGTTCAGCCGCTAGCGGCGCCAAGCAGGATCGCATGCCGGGCCGGGACGCACCGCCCGGTCCGGCATCATCCGGACTATCGGTTACCCCCATCGGTCGTGGCGGCCGGGAATCGAATCAGCCTGGTTCTAGACTCGCCCCATGTCCTTCTCGCAGCACCTGGTCCTCTGGTTGCACGTCGCCTTCGTGATTTTCACGATCGGCCCGGTCACGCTGGCCATCATGTCGACGCCGCGCTACATCAGGAAGCGGGACATCAGAGTCCTGCGCTACCTGACCAGGATGACCTTCATTTTCGGGATCGGCTCGCTCGGAGTGCTGCTCGCCGGCTTGGGGCTGGCCACCATGATCAGCAAGGCCGGCAAGCCGTGGATCATCGTATCCGCGACGCTGTTCGTCGTCGCGATCCTGCTGCTGGGCCTGATCTACCGGGACCAGCGCCGCGCGATCAAGGCGCTCGAAGCCGCCGCGGCAACCGCGGCTACCGCGGCAACTGCCGCTGGTGTGGGCGACGGGCCAGCGAGCGCGACCGCCGCCAGCCAGGAGCCCGGCGCTGGGGCAGACGGCGGACAGGTGCCCGCCGATCAGGCACCCGGCGGCCCTGCCGCTGCGGCTGGCGAGACGGCTGCGGGCACTGGCCAACACCAGGCTGGCGAACCGGCCACAGCCATTGCCCAACAGCTAGCCAGCGTGGAGCGCGGCCGGATCGCCATGATCGGCGGCGTGGTCAGCCTGATATGGCTGGTCAGTCTCGTGCTGATGATCTGGAACAGCTGATCGGGTGAATCGGACTTCCCCAATCGGGTAGAACCGAGTAAAGCAGGAAGGTACCGGCGCGGTCGGCGCGCCAGGCAGGATTCTGCGGGACGGTGATCATGACGCAGACGGACCAGGCGGATCTCGACGAGTTCTCGCCCTATCCGCCGATTGCCGACTACGGCTTCTTGTCCGACTGCGAGGTCTCAGCGCTCATCGCGCCGGGTGGGTCGGTCGAGTGGATGTGCCTGCCCAGGCTGGACGACCCGAGCGTCTTCGGGGCAATGCTCGACCGGGATGCCGGCTGGTTCAAGTTCGGGCCCGCGGACATGTCCGTTCCTGCCGACCGCCGCTACCTGGCCGGGACCATGGTGCTCGAGACGGTGTGGGACTGCGGCGAAGGCTGGCTCATCGTGCGGGACTGCCTGTTGATGGGCCCCTGGCGGCACCAGTATCCGCAGCGCGCCGGACACCGCCGGCCGCCGACAGACTACGACGCCGAGCACACCCTGCTGCGCACTGTCCGCTGTACCAACGGTGCGGTTCAGTTGGTGATGGACTGCCATCCGGCTTTCGACTACGGCCGGCGTCGCGAGCAATGGAACTACACCGAGCGCGGGTTTAACCAGGTCACGGTGCGGACCGCTGGCCTGGACATCGAACTCGCCCTCACCTCCGACATCAGGATCGGGATCGAGGGACCGAGCGCCCAGGCACGCACCCTGCTCAGGGAGGGTGACAACAGGTTCTGCGCGCTGTCCTGGGGCGGCGACGCGCCGCCGGAGGACTTCGAGGAGGCCAATCAGCGGCTGCTGTGGACCGCGCATCACTGGCGGCATTGGCTGGCCCGCGGCAGGCTGCCCGACCATCGCTGGCGCGCGCACCTCACCCGCAGCGCCCTGACCCTCAAGGGACTCGCGTACGCCCCGACGGGTGCCATCGCCGCTGCGGCGACCACGTCGCTTCCCGAGACACCCAAAGGCGAGCGGAACTGGGACTACCGCTACAGCTGGATCAGGGATGCGACATTCGCGCTCTGGGGTTTGTTCACCCTCGGATTCGAGTGGGAGGCGAACGATTACTTCGCCTTCATCGCCGACATCCTCGAGCGGGATCACGACGATCTGCAGATCGTCTACAAGATTGACGGCTCCAAGGACCTGGACGAGCACGTGCTTGACCACTTGCACGGCTACCAGGGCGCCAGGCCGGTCCGGATCGGCAATGCCGCGTATGCACAGCGGCAGAACGACGTCTGGGGCGCCGTCGTCGACTCGCTGTACCTGCATACGAAGTCGCGCGATTGGCTGGACGACCGGGTCTGGCGGATGGCGCGCCAGCAGGTCGAGCGGGCACTCCTGCACTGGCGCGAACCTGATTGCGGGATCTGGGAGATCCGTGGCGAGCCTAAGCACTTCACGTCCTCCAAGATGATGTGCTGGGTGGCGCTTGACCGCGGCGCGCGGCTCGCCAGGATCAGGGAGGATGCGGAGGCCGCCGAGCAGTGGCAGGCTGCGGCCGACGAGATCCACGCTGACATCTGCGCCAACGCGGTCGACGAGCGCGGCGTGTTCTGCCAGCACTACGACACCACCGCCCTCGACGCGTCGCTACTGCTGATGCCGCTGGTCAGGTTCCTGCCGGCCGACGACAAGCGGATCCGCGACACCGTCCTGGCCATCGGGGAGGAACTGTCGATCGACGGGCTCATCTGCCGGTACCGCACCAATGAGACCGATGACGGGTTGCGCGGCCATGAGGGCACGTTCACGATCTGCTCGTTCTGGATGGTCTCGGCGCTGATCGAGATCGGTGAGTTTCAACAGGCGCGCGACTTGTGCGAGAAAGTGCTCTCCTACGCCAGTCCGCTGCTGCTCTACGGTGAGCAGATCGACCCGCGGTCGGGCCGTCACCTGGGCAACTTCCCCCAGGCGTTCACTCATCTGGCGCTGATCAACGCGGTGATGCACGTTGTCAGGCACGAGCAGCAGGCGGCCCGGCG
>WNFC01009854.1_pt1 | contig 19756 bp, 13 predicted proteins | sample 5400541 | NCBI WGS metagenome assembly WNFC01 (sample SAMN13153342, study PRJNA577476) | soil metagenome | isolation source: 120 cm saprolite under Douglas fir tree site 2 hole 2 replicate 1 | place: USA:California | collected 2015-04-18 | reverse complement strand
TTTGAGGAAATCACCCTTAAGGTTGGCAAGGGCCTTCCTTACCTTACCAAACAATTTCGGGGTCGTCTACTTGCAAAGAGGCGCATACGCTTTCACAACGGAACCAGGCTTCTGACTCTCGGGGTGTATCAGACTGCGAAGGGTAGGTTTGCAGTATACACCAAAAATACTGCTAACTGGTTAGACTGGTCAAAATCATCAAAATGGTCCAAGAAATCAGCCAGTGATTGGAATTGGGACTGGGATATTGATTGGTCAAATTATGAGGGGTCTTTGTATTCAGAAGAAGATGAGCTTCGTCTGGATGTGTATGACACGTTAGATGACCTCAAAGATAATATCCCCGAAGAGCTTTACGCTAGTACATGTAGTATGCAGGTAATGCAAAGAGAGGCTTTTTATGGCAGAAGAACCAGCAGCAGCGGTTTCAATTGAAGTTCAGAACCTGGTGAAACGTTATCCTAAGGCAACATTCAATGCCGTTGATGACATCTCCTTTTCCGTGCCACGCGGCGAGATTTTTGGCCTTCTCGGACCAAATGGAGCAGGTAAGACGACAACTATCGGCGTACTAACCACAAACATTCTGCCCACAAGTGGCACTGCACACGTTATGGGCATCGATGTGGTCGCAGATCCGATGAGCGTCAAGCAGCGTATCGCCGTCGTCCCTCAGCAGAGCAACCTTGATCGCAGTTTGCGCGCGCGTGAGATACTTACGTTTCACGCCAGTTATCATGGTGTGCCTCGCGCAGAGCGAAAAGTGCGCGCGGACACGCTGCTCGAGGAATTCGGCTTGGGTGATCGCGGGAAAGATAAGGTGATGCACTATTCCGGTGGCATGGCCCAGCGCCTCATGCTCGCGCGCGCACTGATGCATTTACCCGACGTGCTTTTTCTTGATGAACCAACCAATAGCCTTGATCCTCAATCGCGTCTCTTCCTCTGGGACCGCATTCGCTCGCTGAATGAGCAAGGATTAACAGTTTTACTTACTACCCATGATATGGAAGAGGCAGACCAACTTTGCCAGCGCATCGCCATTATGGATCATGGTAAAATTCTTGTGCTCGATACCTCCGCTGAACTCAAGAAATTGATCCCTGGCGGCACCAGCCTGGCATTGCGTGTGCGCATACCGGAACTCGTTTCAATTGGTGATAGGCATCAACATGTACAAGCCAAAACACAACTGCTCGATGCCCTCCGAGCGCTTCCCGGAGTAGTGAAGGTGGAAGAGGTTCCGGCGCAAGAAGGAGAGGATGAACAGCAAGGTACAACGCTTTTCCGCCTTTACTCTGAGAATGCCGGAGCGCTGGTCGTGCAGGCAACGCAGATTGTTGCGGAGGCAGATATGGAATTACACGATTTGCACCTTGCTCGCCCCAGCCTTGAAGACGTGTTTATCTATCTGACCGGAAGGAATCTTCGCTAATGACTACTACAACAACACAATCAACAAGTCCCACTCTTCCACCTGGCTATGCTCAAACAGAACGTTCAAAAGGCCGCATAAGCATTGCACTGACGGCGTTTTTGGCTATCCTGCGTCGCGACATCGTGGTGACCGGTCGCGAGTTCATCGCTTTTCTGTTGCAGGTGTTAATACAACCTTTGTTTTTCCTCTTCATTTTTGGTAAAGTACTGCCTAGTATCGGCTTTACCAGGCCCGGATTCGCAGCTATCTTGCTACCAGGTATCGTTGCGTTGACAGTAGTCTTAACTGCATTGCAAGGTGTTACCTTGCCGCTGGTGCTTGATCTCGGCTTCGCACGCGAAATCGATGACCGCCTGCTCGCACCTCTACCAGTTAACCTGGTTGCGGTTGAAAAGGTCATCTTCGCAGCTATGCGTGGATTGATTGCTGGGGCGATCATTTTCCCGCTGGCTTACTGGATACTTGGCAACGAATATCAGGTACGTACTGATGCGATTGGCACAATTATCGGCATCATGGTTCTCACCGCATTTGCAGGAGCGACGTTAGGCCTGACGATAGGCACACTTGTCAAACCAGAACAGATTGGCCTGATGTTCTCACTGATCTTCACGCCTTTGATCTTTACGGGTTGTACATATTATCCATGGAGCGCTCTTGACTCGATCAGATGGTTCCAGATCATAACGCTCTTCAATCCACTCACCTATGCCGCCGAGGGACTTCGATTTGCCATGGTCCCGGGTTTCCAAGGACATGCATTGACAACTCTTGCCATGGGTTGGGTACTATTGGGATTGAGCATCACCTTTATTGCTTTCCTTATCTTCGGGATTAGGACCTTCCGCAGGCGGGTGGTCATGTAACCAAAAACCAATACATCTGTATTAATTCTCCAAATGCATTCAGAACCGCTGTGGCTGCGGCGGTTCTGAATGCATTTGGAGAATATAATGTCTGTTCTTTCGTTTAATAGAGTGAAAACAGTTCTAAAGGTAGAAGTAGATAGCAACTATGGTGATTGACACACTATATACTGGAGATTGCTTATCCTGGCTAGAGACAATTGAACCAGGATCAATCGACCTGGTCTACCTCGATCCGCCATTTTTCACTCAAAGGGTTCAGAAATCTAAAACACGAGATAATAGCAAGGAATTTAGCTTTTCTGATACCTGGGCGAGCACCGAAGATTACAAGGCGTTTCTGAAGCTGAGAATCGAGCAGTGTAGAAAGGTGTTAAGAGATACAGGCAGCATCTTCGTCCATTGCGACAGTTTAGCATCGCATCATATAAGATTGATCCTCGATGAAGTATTTGGACCTGAAAATTTCAAGAGCGAAATTATATGGGTGTACAGGCGCTGGAGCAACGCCAAACGCGGCTTGCTTAACGCGCACCAAACGATTTATTTTTACAGCAAATCGGACAAATTCAAATTTAACGTCATACATACCGGCTATTCCCCCACCACAAATATAGACCAGATCTTGCAGCAACGGAAACGGGATGAGCATGGGAAATCCGCATATAAAAAAGATTATCATGGCAGAGTTGTATTAGGAAAAGAAAAATGTGGAGTCCCCTTATCTAATGTGTGGGAAATACCCTACCTGAATCCTAAAGCTACCGAGCGGACCGGATACCCAACCCAAAAACCAGTGCTGCTGCTTGAGAAGATCATCGAAATTGCCACCGACAAGGGCGACGTTGTGCTTGATCCGATGTGTGGCAGCGGCACAACGCTCGTCGCGGCAGCGCTATTAGAACGGCATTGGATAGGCATTGACACAGAGCCAAAGGCTATTGAATTAGCAAAGGCGCGCTTAGATACACCTCGGAAGACAGTATCGAGACTTCTGGAAGTTGGCAAAGCAGCATATCGCAAGCAAGACAACAAAACAAGAAGCTTACTTGAGGCAATGAATGCGCTGGTTGTAGAGAGAAACAATGGCCTGGATGGATTTCTAAAGGTGCATTACCTGGGCGCTCCAGTCGCTATCAGGATTCAAAAAGAGAACGAAAGTATAGAAGAGGCCATGAGGCAGCTTTTAAAAGTCAGCGCCAGCAAGGGATGTGTTTTAAAAATTTTGGTGAGGATGAAAGCAACAGACTGCCAGGGGAAGACTATTCACGATCCAGAAACCATTGATGTTAACTTGCTGATTGTTGATAGCCACGAGCTTATAATTCAGGAATGGCTGGATGGGAAACAAAAGCAAGCAGATATCCTCTAACCTATCCTTTCTAAAAGGTTAAGAGGCATAACCAGAGTCGATCCATCTTCAAGGCGCACTCGTGCTGCACGACTACGAACGCCAGAGGCGAAGGTTTGCTGATAAATGTAAAGATAGATAATCTCGCCTATAGCCCCCTCGTAACTACCACTACAGATACGCACCTGCGAACCAATAGTTAATGTAGGATCAGGTTGTACTGGCCGCCAGTTTCGTTGAAGTTCTTGTACCGGCAGGGAAATGATAAGTTCAGGATAGACCGATTGACGGATGGAGGTCGCTCCTGAGAGGAGGGCCATTGATCCTTGATACTGACTGAGCAGATTGATAGTGCGAGCAGGCATGGCAACTGTGCCAGGACCCTCTGTAAATAGCAAGGTAAGAGGTGACAGATGCGCATACGCTAGTTCTATATCCTTACTATTGATGAGTGCAATCAGATCGGCACCCAGGAAGCCTTCCAGGTCACGGCTTGAGATACTGCTGGCAACGATGCCGGCAACTCCCGAATTCATTGCTTGACGCAGCATAGCAAAGTTAAGCGGTCCAGGAACCACAAGAATAGTCGGTGGAGTAATTGAGAGCGAAGGAGTAGCCCCTACAGATACACTGGTAGGAGTAGCACTGGAGGGCTGAAAGCGGGAGTTTGAGTTCCAGATGGTTAAAATTCCGGCTACCTGGCTTCCCGCGCCTATCGTTCCCTGGATGATAGCGGCTCTGGTTTCAATCATTACTCCACCCCGGCGGGTAATATCAATGACTCTTCCTCTCATACCAGCCAGGATGATTCCATTTATCTGTTGGGCGTTTGTAGGAAGGCCTTTTTGCGCAACATGATACCCCGCTAATTGGCTGGCAGGGGGTGAAACAGGCGATACACTATGTGGTAACCCGCTAACGGCTTTGGCACTATCGGACTTTTCCAGGCGAATAACAGGTTGATCTGCTTGTACTTCCTGGCCTGGATAAACAAGAGCGGTGCCTCTAGTATTGTAACCACCAGGCCAGCGCTCTCTCCGAATAAGCATTCGTGGGATGATGGACCACCCAAGCGGATAGGTCATACCTGTGTCTCCCACCTGACGACCTTTCTACTTTTTTCTCGACCGACTGTGGTGCGGTAGTTGCACAGAAATAGTGGTGCGCCGGCGTTAGCGAGATGTATCGATGCTAGTGGTCGCCCTCTATATCAGACTCCAAAGACTTGCATCCATTGTACTATGCGGGCATGACGTTCGGTTTCGTCAGTAGGGAAAACGAGAGGTCTGCCACGCGCATCGATTACCAAACCTACCAGTCCACCATCAATCTCTTCGGCAGCGCGCGCGCGCTCACCGGGGCCGAGTCCCACATCAACAGTAGACGCCGGATAGAGCGTGAGCAAGGCCTGCTCATTAATGCGTAGTGGAATGATTTCGATAGATCCACTCATTACCTCGGCAGTCACCTGTCGCCCATTACTGTACTCAATGCCAACACGTATGGCTACCCGGCCTTGCGGCAAATCACCGTAAGGTATAACACAGGTACCGAGGCGGTGCATCACAGCATCATTTTCATTCACCTGTACGGCAGCGATAGGGGCGATGGTAGCAACTGCGCCGAGCTGTGAGATAAGCATAGTGCGATCTAATACCATAGAAGTAACGCCGCGTGGTTGAAGCGCATCAAGCAGCATGAGCGCTGCCTGCCCAAATTTTGGTGCATGAGCCAGGACGCCACCTGTCGCCAGGATCAAATCAGCATCAAACTGATTGAACTGGTATTGTCTAGTAGCTTCGACAGTGAGAATAATGGCTTCACGCGCAAAGGCCTGTCCAATTTGGAGGTCACGTAGGCTTGTCGGTATAACCTGGGGATGCAGCATACGGTTGAGAACATACTGCCGCAACTCATCTTCTGTAATTCTAAAGGGCAACCAGCGCGCTATTCGCTGTAATCCGGCTTTTTCTAGAACAGCGCCCAGGCCAGGACCTACCCCTAAGCCAGCACTTACAAGTGGTAAGAACTCACCACGTTCACCTGCCATCATGACGGTAGTAGTAGTTCCACCAGCATCTACCGCGGTTACATTCATAGCATAATGCTGAGCGAGAAAACGTACCAGGCTACTTAAAGAACTGGCAGTTGCAACAGGCACAGAACTCGACCAGGACAGCATATGATCGTAGCCAGGAATGCGTCGTATCACCTCACGTTCGTAAAGGGCTGTGGCAGCCATACTTGTTGGGCCAAGTTGTTCTTGCGAAACGAGTGTTTCAACGCGAGTGACTTCAGCATAGCCATTTAACATACGTCGCACAGCCTCAACATACTGAGGAGCACCGGCATAAAGAACAGGGAGTGGAACAATGCTAGCATCTTGAGAACTAGATGTTGCAGAAGCGCTGCCATTGAGAGATTTATTTAGTTCCTGTACTGCATTGTTAACCAACTGGCAAGCTTCTTGCAATGGAGTAGGACCGGCAGGGCCATCCGCAAGGCCAACAATCAAGGCGGCGTGAGGTTGCAGCTCTCGGATACGTAGAAGTTGACGTTCCCATTCTAAGTCTATACGATCAGGAGTCCATTGACCCTGAATGCCTGGAGTTGAAGAAGCCATGGCACCTGCTCCTACTGAAAGTGGTGCCGACCTGGTAGCGACCAGATAAGAAGGAGAAGGTAAAGCGAAGGTCTCCGCATACAAACCAGAAACCGCCTGGGCAGCAAGATCTTCAAGCGCAGAATCTACAGCGCCTATTACAAGAAGGCGAATTGGTCCCCCGGCACTCATGGTCGAGATAAACAGATCGGCCCCATCGCCTGATGACTGCTCTGGTGAAATCAAGCGCCCATCTGCAACGAAATGGCGACCCGTTATAAATTCGATTTCATTGATTGCCTGAACAATGCCTTTCGTAATATCCTGATGGGGAGCTGCAGTTGTTGTAGGCGCTTCGCCACGTGCCATGAGACGGTATTGCCCCTCTACAAGACCCAGCAGCGAAACTTTCGTGAATACGGTACCGCAATCAGCAACCAGTATCGAACTGGCGGATGCGGGGCGGTGGCTACTAGCCGGACTCTGTCCTTCCCCCAGGTAAGTTTCTGTGTACATCTCCTCTATCCTTTTTTCTCTCTGCCACGGGCATGAAAGATTCGATCGGTTAGAAGCCCCCGGACTTCTCGCATCCATATACATTCAGAAATGCTGCGACAATATCTTACTCTTCTAAATGTAAGGAAAATAGTATCTTATCTGAACCAGCTACGGATGGTTTCAAGAAATCCGCGCTTAGCAGGTTTTGAACTAGATGCGTTCGTGTTAGATTGTTGGCCAGCCATTGAAGATCCCATTGGCATACCCGACCAATTTGGTGGCTGCTGTGTCATTCCTGATTGTACCCCCACAGATGAACCTCCAGGAGCCATGTAATTAGTAGGGGATACAACTTGCTGTCCCCCTTGATATGCGGCGGGGTTATATCCTTGTGCTGACGGTACGCCAGTAATACCCGGCGGTTGAACTGGCACATTCCATTGCATTCCAGCAGGAGGTTGAGGCTGTCCACTTTGAAATCCCTGCGAAGGCATCGTTGCCTCCTGAGAGGGGGCATTCCATTGCGAGCCAGGCCCCGCTGAGGGGAAATATGGGGCAGATGAGGCCACACCTAGCATAGATGAAAAGACATTCGCAGCTACTTCGCTCTGCTCTTGAGGAACTATTTCGGCACGAGGACGACTTGGTACACGCGCATTTTCAATGCGAGGAGCAGGTCCATTCGGATAAGACCGAACATTTCCCATTGACCGCATAGTTGTATGCTGTTGAGCATCGTAGGAACGCATCCAGTCAGGTACAGCATTCGCATCGATTAAAGACGATCCTGTGAGACCACTATTCCCAGAAGAGTCTTGCCTCGATTGACTGGAGCCATACACTTGCAATTGATCTTCTTCACGAAGCCATGTTGGCAATGCATTCACATCAAGCAACGAAGATGCATTCAAACCTGAAGGTTCGCCTTGAAAGCTTTGTGGTTGAGGATTTGAGTTATTATAAGCTGGATCTGGTGTGTAAGAATTCCTGCGCACCTGGCTAGCAGAGGATTGTTCGTCACTCCATACATTGTTCTGAGGCACGAACGGTTGTGACGATTGCGGCAACGACTTCATCCAATCAGGAAAATCGTCGGGCTGGATCAGACTCTCAGCAGAAAAGTTTCTCTGACTATCAGGCGTAACAGGCATTGGTCCTGTTGTAGTATGTACCCAGGAAGGCAAAGATTGTTCGTCAATGAGCGAGCGAGCTGGAAATCCCTCTGGCGGTATGTTCCCTTTGTCGGTATGAGGCGCCAACATCGATGCAGGTCGCCAGGCAGGATACTTGCCTGAATTGCCCTTTTCCATCAGGTCGGCATTCTCTGGACGCATCCAACTGGGCAAAGCCCCCTCATCAATGAGGTCGGACGTCGAAAAATAGGTTTGCTCACTGGCGGGTGAGTTTGACCGCTCATTCACACGCAACGACTCGAGCCATGTCGGTAGCTCGGACTGCCCGCGGAAGTCTTTTTGCAGGTCTGTCTCTCTTTGATTATCGCTGTACAAGGGCTTGCCACAGCGCTGGCAATTTGCCATGCCAACCTGCACCAGTTCACCACAGCTATTACATGTGATCACTTCTGTTCCTCACTTTCGCCAGATGGCGATACGCGTGTTCATTGCATAACAGTTAACGCAGTGTATCATGCTTTTTGATTACTTGACAACGACTACAGGGTAACAATGAGACATATTGGTATAATACAATACACAGATTAAATGACACCCAAAAGTACTACAGGCAAGAAATATTTAGATGTAATAGAGTACACTCTGAGCCAATGCACCTGACATTTCTTGTCTCCCCAAATAGCTTTCATTAATATAGAACTGATAATTTGAGCAATCTGTAACAAAATACCCCCTAATTTCTCAGTGACACTCCGCATGGGCTAAAGCCCAACGGCTTCTCATTGGTATGTTTTCTCCCAACGAGCTACACTGGTATGAGGCCGAAACCGCATCCCAATGGGAGGTGCCATATCTCCAATTACTGGGAGTGAACCCAGATACTTTTGTCGGATGTTGATGGCTCCAACTCCATCCCTATGATACGTCCAGTGGCACGTAGGACACCGAAACACGCGCCCTTGTACCTTGCTTTTACGCACGTGCTGACACATGGGACAGGTACGAGAGGTATAATGCTCGTCTTGCAAGGCAACTTCCATACCTAGCCATTCTGCCTTGTAGGTGAGTTTGTGGCGTATGCTGCCATGTGACCACTGGTGCACCTTCTGGTTGTTCTTGGAGCCGACATCTAAATCTTGTCTGATATCACGCACATCGCCAATCACTACGGTCTGTACCCCATTTGCGTGCAGGGTAGAGATGAGTCGTGAGGATTGCTTATGCTCAATATCATTGACCTGATGTTGTAGCTTCTTCAGTTGTTTCTGCTTGGAACGAATCTTGGAACAAATGAGCTTCTTACGCCGGCGTGATCCCTTTTTCTTCATGTCGATCATCGTGCTCAACTCGGCCTTGAGCTTGTTCTGATACTGCCGCTTGGAGCGCAGGAGCCGCCCGTTGAGAATATGGGTCTCAGTTCCATCGTGCGAGACCGCCATGTGTATCTCGCCCAGGTCTATCCCTGCTACTTTGTTGCCCTGCGGCTGTCCCTGGGCCTCGATCTTATAGGTGGCGATGGCCTCATACTGTGTGCCCGTCCAATGGATAACAACTGTCTTGGGCGTCTCCCAGGGCCACTCAAGGACAAGCGGAGCATTGCCTTTGCCATTTGAGAGCGTGAGTACACTATCTTTGTGGCGCATCGCAGTGGACTTGTACTCAATGCGGAAGTACCATGTACGCTTACGTGGTGGATGTGCATCAGGGTCGCCAAGTTTACGCCTCTCTCTCCAACTCTTGAGGCTGGCAAAGAAGGCTTGTACACAGGCATCAGCCGTATGAGCATGGAGTTTCTCGGAGGTGTGCCAACGCATGAGATGCTTGGGTTTCAGCCAGATGCCCTTATGTCGTACTGTTCGCCAGAAGGAGGCAAGCGTTTGGCTATAGAGCCGACCACATTCCCGCGCTAACTCATCGAGTTGGGCAGTCTTGCCAATGTTCACGCGGCGTACCTGATACATCCTACAAACCTTTCTGTGCATCGATATAGCGTTGGATGGTTTCTTTGCTCACATTCCCCGCAGTGCTGGCAAAATAGGAACGTGTCCAGAGTGATGGAAGCTTGCTCGTGACTTCTCGAAACTCTTTCCGCAGGTAAAAAGACGTGACACCTTTCAATTGCTTGACCACAACAGCAGCACTATTCGCAGGCCAGACACGCACAAACACATGGATGTGATCAGGCTGAATAGCCAGGGAAAGAATGAGCCAGCCCTGCTCTTTACACTTCTCTTCAATAAGTTGTTGGCACCGCTCCTTGATTGTACCGACCAGGATAGATTTACGGCGCCGTGGACACCAGATAATGTGGTACACAATCAGGTGCACACGGTGTTCGTCCCGCTGGTATTCAAGCTCTTGTTTCGTTGTATTCATATGTCTATATACAGTATATTTAGACAGATCGCAAGGGCTGAAGCCTACGAGAAACCCGCCTAACCACCTGGGTTAAAACCTCAGTGGCTTGCGGCGGGTTCAATTAGCGTCATCGCGGGACATATCAGGAGCTATTCTTTGAGTCCGGCATCTACAAACGCGCCATCATTAAATCGTGTTCGGATCAGTGTGGATATAATCATTAGTTCTCAATGCCGATATCAGTAGACATAGGAACATGCATCGAGGGCCGATCGATCGGCCCCCTACGGATAACCGATTGATGTTGTGAAAATCAAACTCGTGCCTCAACAATTCAAAAAACGGTTTGCTAGATCATCCTGTCAGTTAAATTGCTGATGAATGGCAGGCGATAATCCGGCCTAAACCAGGCCATAATCGTCAGGAAGACGGCGAGAATAATCATCACCCAAAAGATGATGAGTCCAAGCAGACCCAGACCGAAAGCTATCAAACCGCCGAGCACAAGGATTCCTCCCAGCAAAAATTTTAGAAAGCCCACTACAGCTAATAAGACTGATAGTGACCCGAAAACAAATGCTGATTGTAAAGCATGCCTTCGTACATTGCGATTCTTCTCAACAAAGAACACCCCTATGCCTAGCAACCAGGCCAGCACCCAGCCTATTCCTGGAACGAACAATCCCAGGAGTAAGCTCAAAGGATAGATTAAGGTACGTTCCAGGCGCTCGGGCAGTCCCAGTCTCGTCTGGCTTTCCGTGTACGATCTGCCTCTCGTTATTCGATCTCTATTCATCATGTATCGCCTCATTCTGTTTAACGTCCAGGCTTCAGTGTCTGCTTTTCCCTATATGTATGGACTCGTTGATTCTTGTTTCCACAAAAGCCCTACGCCTGTCTACTATTTTGCTTCTGCAATGTATACGTATTTCTCCGCTCCATGTTGCAATTTGTCTGAGGATCACACAGAATGTAGGGAAGTATCAGGACTTGCTCATAGCTGGCCCTTTACCGTATAATTGGGTCAGAACTCAATACACATAACATACTTCAGGAGGCATCACTACAATGGGTGGCCCAGCATTACAGATTATAGACAATCAAGGTATCTTCCTGGCAGACCTTATAGGTTTAATACTATCGCTCCCGGTAGCACTTTTTCTGGCCTATTGGATGAGCGCTGTGAAAAGACCCATGGTGGTTGTTATCGGCGCATTTATCGGTAGCTTTCTTGGCTTCCTCATCATTCTCGGTTGGGTAGGCACACTGATCTTTGACACAGTATTGCCAGGTGCCAGCTCAGGGTCAACCTTCTTTGGCTCTTTGCTCTTCTGCTCCGCACTTGGCTTAAGCTTCGCAATCATAGCAGACCTGATCGTAGCACGCCTCACACCGGGCGATTATCGAAGGCAGGCCGTTGTTCACGAGTGAAAAATGAACGGCATGTTTTATCTGCTGCATGGTAATGATGAATTCACCTGCCGGGAACATCTAAAAAAGCTTGCTCAGCAGGGGAATTTCGAATATAACAAGGATACTTACACGGGCGGTGAGGTCGATCTGATGACCATTACCGCTACTTGTAATACCTTCCCCTTTCTCTCAGATCAGCGGCTCGTCATCCTTGAAGGGCTACCCAAACGTAGGCGTGGGGAGGATACTGGGGAAACAAAACAAACGTCTGAGAAAAGCAGCAAAACCAAAAAAGGCAAGAAAGGGAGTAAAAGTCGCTCAGAGTCACGGGCAGGTTTTGAAAAGGGTCTTGCCGAGTATATTCCACAACTGCCAGAAACTACGGTATTGATTGTACTGGCCGATGAAGAACTCACTTCAAGCAGCCCCTTGCTCAAAGCAGCTGAAGAGCATGGCAAGGTTATTCAGTGCACACTCCCCAGGGGAGCCGCTGTAGAAACCTGGATCAACAGAAAAGCAACAGGCCTCGGAGTTAAAATCACATCGGATGCAACTACTATGCTGGCAAACTTCATCGGTAATCAGCTTCGCTTGCTAGCAAATGAACTTGATAAGCTGGCAACCTATGTTGGTCCAGGCGCAACTATCACTGTTGAAGATGTGCGCCAGCTATCAGCGCAGGTACAGGAGGCACGCATTTTTGATCTCACCGATGCTCTCGCACAGCGCAATCGCAAACAAGCTCTTGATCTACTGCACGATTTGCTTGCTGATGGAGAGCCGCCGCTCAAACTGATCAGCACGATCACATCACAAGTTCGATCGTTGTTGCTTGTCAAAGAGCTTGCTGATAATGGACTACGTGCTTCACAAATCGTCTCAGCCACGGGAATAGCGCCCTTTGTGGCAGAGAAAGCGCTGCGCCAGATAGGAAGGTTTAGTACGTCACAGCTTGAAGGGGCTTATCGTCAATTACTGGCAACCGATGCCGCTCTCAAGCGTAGTCGCCTGACACCTGACATGGCATTAGATTTACTGGTTGTCAATTTTGGCAATAGTTAGGGTAGACGTGTTTATTCCGCAGCAGGTTCGGGTTCAAATTCGACTGTCCCGCTTTTTCCTCCACTTTTACGGGCGACATAGGCCTGTTCAAGTGTAATAGTTGTGTCCACACCTTTACACATATCGTAGATCGTAACCGCCGCAATCGTCGCTGCGGTGAGCGCCTCCACATCCACCCCAGTCTTATAGGTCGTGCGTGTCCGTGCCTCAATATAAATAAGCCCCTGAGCACTATCGACTGTGAATTGTAGATCGATATGCGTCATTGGCAGAGGATGGCATAAGGGGATGAGTTGCGACGTCTGTTTCGCGGCCATAATCCCAGCAATTTTCGCTACTTCCAGGACACTGCCTTTCGACACCTGGTTGGTCTCAATCAGGTGAATGGTATGCGGTGCCAGGCGCACCCGTGCCTTTGCAATAGATTCGCGCAGCGATTCAGGCCGATCGGTTACATCGACCATGTGTATGTTACCGCTCTCATCCAGGTGCGTCAGGTGCTTGTTCGAGTCAGCCGCCATTGAAAATCCTTCCTTCAAGACCTCCCTTGATTTTCAGAGTTCATTAGACATGTTACCACGAATCAACTTAGTCGTGCGAGCGTTGATCATTTGAGGTTACTCAATCCTCATTGAGGCGTAGTGTCTGTGACATGGATGGCCGCAAAGTGACACTTGCCATGATCCACAGAGCACCGACGCAGATAGCCACAAGTGCGACAAACGCCAGCCCGAGTGAGAGTGGAATGACGACGTGTGCAGGAATGATACGCTCAAAGACGTAAAACTCATCACTGCTCAAGCTGCTAAGTACTCCTCCGGCAGATACACTGGCAAAGGCCAGGGTAGGAACCGCAGTTGCAGAAAGAATGGCTCCAAAGATGATACCGAGGAATAAGGCAGTTGCGTAGACGACCACTTGTTCCCACAATAATACCCTTGTGATCTGCCCTGGCGTTGTGCCCAGAGCACGCATGACTGCAAAGCTGGTCAGTCGATTCCGAACACTCATCCAGGAGGCCAGTAAACTTCCTACTAACGCCAGCAATAAGGCCGTCACCGATCCGATTGTTAAGATGATAATGAAACTGAGATAGAGCGGGTCGCTGCTCATGGTAGCAACAAGTAACCGTCGATCATAGAGGTTTTCAAGCCGGAACCCTGGCATCTTAAGCACTTGACGAACAGTTGCAAGTGACGCCGGATCGTTTTGTGTGCTCAGCCAGACATGATTGATGGGAAGGTATGCATCAGACGCAGAGCCTTTCACGAGAATAGCTTGTTTATAGACCGCAGCGTAGGTAGTATAATCGAGCAAGATACCACCAGGAGCAACATACGTGCCGCTATTACCGGATACATCACTCGAATTGACCGTGGGAATATGCTGCACCACAGCAATAACCAGACAATTCAAGTTGCTATACGGTAAATTGTTGACGCTGACTGCGAATGAGTTGTCAGATTGCAGGTCGAGTCTACGAGCGGTAGCAGCATCGATGATTACAGGAATCTGGTCGTTGCTATGAGCATTATTGGAGGCAGCGACAAGCTGTGTCATCAACGAGGCAAGCGATTGGGATGAGTCTTGCGTTGCCCAGATGCCTGTATGGGCGAAAGTGTGCGCATCCACTGCTCTAATCTCTATTGGAATAGATGGAGAGGTTCCCGAAGAAACACCCGACTCTGTAAAGCCAACTGTCACAGATTTGACCCCAGCAATTCTAGCATAAAGCGTTGTTTCTTGCTGCATGGACAGGCGTTGGGTAAGCGCAGGAAGATCCCCACTGAAATCTGCGCCCGACTCGTAGGTTGCTATATCGGAGATGTGTTGTAACTGCGATGCGGAGAACACTAACGTGAAGATGGCGAAGGCGATAGCCAGCGCAAGTAGCAACGTCATACGCAATGTTTGGCGCGGGTTGCGAGCCATCTGAGCAAGTGCCAACATAGAGATTGCGCTGCGACCGCGGATAGCAAGTCTTGCCCCCAACTGCAGTAATGCCGAGAAGAAGCGTAAGAACAGAAACAAAAAGGCGATCAGCAGGAAGAGCGGGGCAACGAGCGTTAATGGAGCCACGACGAGCACTCTGGTGCGGGCATCAAACAGATTATTAATACTGACAAGGTACAGAGAAACGCCATAACCTACGAGGGCAATGACGGCTGTAACCGCATCGAGGTTGAGGCGTTGCCAGAGCGGGCGTTGTGTGGTACGAGCCGCTTCACGACGGATGGCAAGGGCATTCTTGCGTGCGGCGAGCCAGAGCATGAAAGCCATTGCGACGATAGCCACAATAACTGTTGCCAGAGCATAGAAGACTACTGAAAACATTGCCTGTACAGGTTGGCTTGTAACAAGGTAGATGGCGGCTTGTTCTGTCGAACCCAACACGTGTTGGGAGATGAGGGAGACGAAAATGAGCGCTAAGATTGGTCCTATTATGAGAGCAATTACACCCAGAGCAACGCTCTGTATGAGCAAAGAACCAAACACTTGAGAAATGCTTGCTCCACGGGAACGCAAGATAGCGATGGTCTCAGCTTGCTGGTCAACAAGGAGATTAGCGATCAGGCTGGTGAAGAACAGGATGAGAGCAAAGACTAACAAGGTGATGACTGCTATCGGGATGGTGACGACCGCAGCACGATTGCGAAACTGATCCAGGGTGTTTGGAATTTCATATGAACCAGCCACGGGGTTGAAGAGATTGACCTGAACTATGTAGGGATAACTGGGACCATTCGTAGCGGTTTCAAGACTGCCATATTTATTGGCAATACTCGTCCGTAGTTGAGAGAGCTTATTGCTCAGATCTTCCACCTGATCGACAGCGATATTGGCGGTATCCAGGTGGTAATACCAGCTAAGCTTAAATGTCTGGGGTGAGAAAACGGTATCCCGGTGAGACGCGCTGGCGACCTGGTCGAGCGCGCTGAGATATGCCTCACTGGCAACAAGCAGACTATAAGAGTCCGCTTGTTGCCCTTGAATTGGAAGGAAATCTTCCCCATGCCAGAACGGAGTATCAGCGGGAGCGATGTTGAAGAGTCCAACAATGCGCAAGGTCACTGTCCCGTTGGGAGTGGCGCCACCGAACATATCTGCTGGGTTAGTGAAAAAGTCGCCATGCAAAGTGACAACGGAACCAACTGTGAGATGCAGAAGCCGGGCAGTCGCGGGTGTCAGTAAACCATCAATCGCTCCATGAGTACTTGTGAGTTGTGGTAGCTGACCCTGCACCAGGGTCAGATGCGAAGATGCCTGACCCATCGATGCGCTAATTAGTTGTATATCATCTTTGGTGCTAGAGGATGCAGCAGATCCCAGAGTAAAGCCTGCTGATCGGATGAAAGACGGTGTTGGATGATCCAGGTATGTCCCGATGTACTGCTGAATAATAGGATCTAGTTGTTTTTGCACATCATTGAAGATCTTTGAAGAGAAGCCCTGCGTAACAGTGTCGAGTGTAATTGTGGAGGTATCCGCGCTGGCATTGAGAGTCTCGTGAAGACTGGCAGTCGTAGCGACCGTCGAGAAGAGTGGCACAGAGCAAACAATGGTCACAGCGGCAATAAAGCCTATCCCTTGCACCAGCAAAAGGAACCACACCTTGCGGAGTTGCCAGAAAGCAAGCGTGACATAAGAGGGTTTGATAGCCCGATTTGCCGCTCGCGACCTTGCTTGACGTGGAGCGAAACGAGCCATGATCGCATCTTCCCGCACAAGATAGGCGCTGCTCCTATCCTCATCCAGTCTGAGAGCCTGGCTCATCGATGGTCTTAAAACACTTCGAATCATCAGAGTTAATGCTACTATAGAGATGGCTATCAATACCAGCAAAACAATACCGAGCGCAGGAGATACTACAATCTGTGGTGGAATGATACGTTGGAGCGTATACAATTGTGTGCTGTTCACTACACTGGTGGCCCCGCCCGGCGGATTAGTGAAAACCAACGTGGGAACGGTTGTGACTACTAGTAGCGCACCAAAGGCGATACCGAGAAACAATGCAGCAGCATAGATGATTCCCTGTTCCCAAACCAACACGCTGGCACTTTGTGTGGGCGTTGCTCCCAGTGCACGCAACACCGTAAAATCCGTCAAGCGGCGGCGTACACTCAACCAGGAGATGATCAAACTCCCGGCAAGCGCAAGCAACAAGGTAGCCGTTGCGCCAATCGCGAGCAGGCCAACGAGGTTGTGGGAGAGAGGATCACTGCCCAGAGTCTCACTTAGTGCTCTCCGATCAGACAGATTATCGAGTTGCAAGGGTGATGTATTGAGAGCAGTACGCACGCTTGCCAGATTCGCCTGGTTGCTGCTCGTCTGGAGCCAGATGTGATTGACAGGGATGAGTGCATGGCCCACGTTCGCTGCAGCAATGACCGACGCATAACTCTGGTAGTCAACCATGATCCCCCCACTGGCAGCATTATCGATTGCCGGAAACTGTTGTACCTGAGCAATGGCAATATAACGCATAGGAGGACCTGATGTAGTATTCTTGTACAAGTTAAACGTTGCACCAGGATGGAGACTGAGAGTATTCCATGTCGAGACATCGATAATGGCGGGGATAATAGCAGTGCGAATGGCCTCTGAACGCCGTGCTGTGAGTTGGGCTAAAAGTGAAGTGAGAGACCGGGAGGAATTATTCGAGGTCCAGATCGTGGCCTGTGTGACGGTATCAGGATCAACTGCTTGAACCTCGATAGGAAAAGCTGTAGCATTGACCGACGAGATATCATCTTCTACAAATCCGGCTGTTGCAGCAAGAACCCCAGGGATATGCCGGTAGAGAGCTATTTCCTGCTGCATAGGCAACGGTCTAACACTGTTAGGAATAGCCCCACTGAAATCTGCCCCTGCCTGATAGTTCGCAATATCTTGTGCGCGCTGAGCCTGGGATGCTGCAAATACGAGTGTGAAAAGCGCAAAGGCTGTGGCGAGGCCAAGCAGCAGGATCATACGCACCGCCTGGCGCGGTTTGCGGGCCATCTGTGCTACGGCCAACACTGGCATGGCACTGCGGCCACGCATAACAAAGCTGGATCCCAGGTGCAACAACACAGGTAAGAAGCGCAAAAACAAAAGCACTACGGCCAGTAACAGGAACACAGGGGCAAGTAATGCCAGTGGTGACACCACAAGGACCTGTGTTTGTGGATCAAGGAGTAACTCGATGCTGGTCAAATAGACAGAGATGCCATAGCCTACGAGCGCTATAATTGCCGCAAACAGATCAAGGTTAAGTCGCTGCCAGAGTGGGCGACGTGCAGATTGTGAGGTCTGGTTGGCTGTCGACCAAACATCTACTCGCGATGCACGATAGAGGGTGAACGCCATCGTGGCAATCACTACTAGTACGGCGCCAACAGCATACCACTTTATACTCAGAAGAGCCTGCAGAGGGGCATTCGAGATGACGTTTATCGCATCCTGAGCTGTGGATGGTAATAGTCGCTCTATCATGAAATACACTGCTCCAATGGCGAGTAGCGGCCCTATTAGCAATGCGATGAGACTGAGTATAATGCTCTGAGTCATAAATGCGCCAAACACCTGTCCTCTACTTGCTCCCCTGCTACGAATAAGCGCAATGGTATCTGCCTGGCGATCAACCAGTTGCAAAGCCATCATACCCACAAAGAGCAGAATCAAGGCGATGATTTCCAACGCGAGGATGACGACAGGAATCTGCGCAACGGCCAATTTGGAGCGAAACGTCTCTAAGATACTGGGCACGCCTGGAATATGTATAACAGCTCCAAAAATATCGACTTTCTGTATGTATGGAAGTTGATAGGCGGCATAAGGGTTGCCGTATGTATTAGCGATATATGTCTGTGTAGCAGCGAGCTGGTTTATGAGGTCGTTGAGTTGATTGACAGCAACGTGGGAAGGAGCAAGCCGGTAGTACCAGTAGAGATAGAAGGGATCAAAAAAGTAGACCCGATCAACATTGTGGCTGATAGCAAGGCGATCAAGCGCGGCGAGGAAGTTTTGCTCGGAGGCAAGCACAGTGTATGTTGTGCAGCAACCACTATCTGGCGTCTCGGGGAGAAAGTTATACCCATGCCAGAATGGATCATCTGATTGGACATTGAATATCCCTACGACGCGCATTGTGAACGGTAGATAGATAGGTTTAGGAAAGTTCGAAGGTGTGACACTCTGGCCGGCTGGCGCAGTATAGATTGTCCAATTTAAGGTAAGCGCTGTTCCAACTTGCAATTTGAGAAGTTGAGCCATCTCGGGCGTGACAGCAATCTCGACGCCATTGCTAATTGTCTGAGGTAGGCGACCTTGCACAAGCGTCACATGAGATGCAGCTTCACTCATTGTTGTTCCGTAAATACCTAACCTGTCGGTGGTCTCAAGAGGTTGAGGTGAGAGAATGCTGTAGAGAGGTGTCTGAAAATCGAGCCGCGGCGAACCGTTCAAGTATGTTTTTAAATGCTGCTGCAGGGGTATATTGGTCGGCTGGTAGATCTGCTCGACACCTTGAGTGGACAACCCTCCAACCTGTGCTCTAAGAGCAACTTCCGAACTATTAGGAGTTGCGCGTAGGACGTTGCGCAGTCCTGCCGTCTGCATGGTCGAAGAAAGTAGTGGGATGGTACATACAATGGTAACGGCAGCGATCATACCAATACCAATCATCAAGAGAAGAAACCATTGCTGACGCCAGCGCCAGAGTGAGAGAGTTACTACAGAGGAGACGAAATGACGATTGAGGGGCTGTTGCGAAGTATTAGTAGTGGAACTCATTCTGGTGCTTCTCTTCTCATAACGATAGTATTTTCAAATCAATGTGATATGGTAGGACCCCGAGTCCGTATTCTCTAATAAAGAAAGTATGTAACGCTGCATTTAACATACATCTCTCTTATGAAGACGTGCTAAAATGTAGCGACAGCGCTCTAGTTTTAGAAACATGGATACTAATCTGGCATCGACTCATACATGGGAGTGCAGAGGGCGAAGCCCTTTGCCAGGAGCGCGAGGGTGTTCCTCGCCTAACACTTT
>WNFC01006887.1_pt1 | contig 19758 bp, 23 predicted proteins | sample 5400541 | NCBI WGS metagenome assembly WNFC01 (sample SAMN13153342, study PRJNA577476) | soil metagenome | isolation source: 120 cm saprolite under Douglas fir tree site 2 hole 2 replicate 1 | place: USA:California | collected 2015-04-18 | reverse complement strand
CTGCCACCAGGTCGCCCAGTAACCCACCCATACCCATGCCCATCCCATAACCTCCCATTGGGAATAATGGGAAGCCGCGTCTTCGCATATATCCTCCTCCCCCAAATGGTCCTCTTCTGTACATCGCAATTCTCCTTTGCTTATCTTCTCACCTGGATGAATAACTCTAGCTCTCCCGGCTATCTTGCTGGGCAGCTTTCAATTCTGCTTCAAGCTGCTCCATAGCAGTCTGGGATACCATCCCCCCGGCAAGGAGTACCGCACCGGCCCTGTTGAGACCTTCTGTCAACCTGACGATCCACGCGTGTTCCAATAGAACAATGACCGCCGATGTGTCTGGGGGAATCGCTTCGGTGAGTCGCGCGATGTCTTCTGGTGTGAGTAGACCCATCAGGTCTTCCTTAATAGGGTCAAAAGCAGCCAGTTCTTCATCATTCAGGTCGTGAACTTCCAGCACCGTGACCGTACCATTGGCATCCTTTCTGACAAAAAACAGGTCAACAACCCGGATGAGACCTTTCTCCTGGATGGAGTTCAATTCAGGCACAATCTCTCTCGTGAATTGATGACCTTTACATCCGATCACTGCGAATTCAAGTGGGCCTATGGTCATATTCTTACTCCTTTGCTTTTGATGTGTGTTGCTACCCAAAGTCTGACACTTTGGCCCATGTGAAATTATATCACGATGCTGTTGGATTGGTTTGACGGGGAAAGCAGAAGATGTCACAAGGTATTAACGATGTAGAACTAGCGATCAATAGAATGACCGGCCTGCTCCAGAACCAGCAAAGCCCGTTCAACATCCTCCTCTTTGATCAATAAGTAATCAGTCGCATACGTAGCAATCGCCAGGACGCTGATATCTGCCTGGGCCAGTGGAATAGCCAGCGAGGCATGGACACCCGCTATGGAAAAATCAAAGGCTCCCTGCACCTGCACACAGCACCATCCTCTCTCCGCTTCTATGTCATCTGGCACATTGTCCTGCTGGCAAACAATAGATAGCTCCTCAGGAGTACGTGTCAGCGAGACAAAGTCGCCCAACAAAGCCCAGTAAGGAATGTGTTTATCGGGATGGAACTGGCAAACAGCATACTTATGTGGCAACAGTGATAGGCTTAATTTTTTCATTGGTTCTAATTGCTCCTTCATAATTATCCGCCTGCTTTTCATAAGTGTATCCTTACCTGCAGAGCTGATGGAGAGAGCCACAGCCCATCAATCGCGCCGCGTGGTGAGCACCAACGTCTAACCAATCGCCGATGGCCCTCTCCATCGGCACCGACACATTCGCTGTTCCTGTTTCACAGGTGTTACCGGTTAAAGTATAGAGACTTTCACCTCAGGGTACTAGATACAAAATAGAAAAAATGAACCATAGTATTTTATGCACTATGCACAAAGCATGAAATACATCTGAGTTATTACAGAGTAAAGGTGAACCATTTTTGATCATTTGCTAGGGAAAACTACTATATGAGTATGCAAATCATACAAATTATTCTGTAGTGGCTTCAGGAATGGCTCGCGTTTGTTTACCGTCTCAGAGCAGGCAGAAAAGAATAGATTCGTGAAGAATGTTCTGTCGGAGAAAGAAAGGCACTATGCGAACGGCCGTTCGAAAAGAGAAGATTAGAGAAGTTTTTTGCTTTTCAATCTGCTATAATGGTCTAATGACCAGAAGCTGCCCATCTCATTCGCGCCAAATTACTAGCCTGATAGAAAAGAACTGTAAATCGTCAGATCATTCGCTAGCCGCTGAATTCAAACGTTAGGTGGCTCTGACAATCGAGGGAACGCTAATGTGTAGAAACATCAAGACACTCTACAACTTCGAACCGCCTGTGACCGAGGAAGAGATTCGTGCGGCCTCATTACAGTTTGTGCGAAAGGTGAGCGGCTTCAACAAACCATCGAAAACCAACGAAGCTGCATTCCTTGCTGCCGTTGACGAGATAGCAGCAGTCTCCAGCAACCTTCTCAGCTCGCTCGAGACGAACGCGCCACCGAGGAACCGCGCAGAAGTGGAGGCCCTGGCTCATGCACGTGCTGCTCAGAGGAGAAGTAAATGAATCCATCTGAACGTATCGACAAACAAATCGCAGAACTTGCCGACTGGCGCGGCCAAACGTTCGCCCGACTGCGCAAACTTATCCTCGAGGCCGACCCCGGCCTCACTGAGGAATGGAAGTGGAATACCGCGGTATGGTCTCACCAGGGACTTGTTTGTGCTGTCGGCGCTTTCAAGGGAACAGTAAAAATGAACTTTTTTCTAGGCGCTTTCCTGGAAGATCCGCATACACTCTTCAATGCCGGCCTTGATGCAAAAAAAATGCGATCGATAGATTTCCGTGAGGGCGACGCAGTTGATGAGTCTGCTTTGAAAGAACTCATTCGTGCTGCCGTAGCCCACAATGTTGGATGAAAATACGGTGACACAACAGAAAAGTGACCTCCCCATTGAGCTAGCCAGGCCTGCATAACGGGAGCTCTATAAAGCCGGTTCCCTGCAGATTATGCATCGAAATCATAGCAGCCTCAAGATAGTTCTTCAGTCAAAGTAGCAACATGAAGGCGACATTGCGACGATACTCATCAAGTGTACGCGCATTCATATAGGACATGCTCGACTGGAGACCGGCCAGATAGCGGTGCAGTACAGTGGTGACCGTATCGCGGTAGGGCACCAGCGTCTCAGTACCCTCAACGTATCCCGGACTCGCGTTGCCGCTCTGCTGCTGAACAGAGAACGAAGCAGCGCCACGCATCACCTTGTACTTCTTGCCATCCATCGCAATGACGTGACCAGGAGCCTCTTTCGTACCGGCCAGCGCTGAGCCGACCATGACCGCGTCCGCCCCCAAGGCCAATAGTTTGCAGAAATCTGCTGGAGTCCGTATACCGCTATCACCGATAATAAGTGCCCGCTTTCGCACCATGACCGCCTCTGCCACCGCGTATGGCGTGGGTAAGAAAACTCCCGTCTCTGTCCTCGTCTCACAAACAGAGCCGCCAGCAATGCCGACGCGGATGGCATCGGCTCCCCAATCCTCAAGCATGGAGAAGGCTTCAGCAGAGGCAACATTTCCGGCCAGAAGGAACACATCGGAAGCTCGACCGCGAATCCGGCCCATGGCCTGCTCTACTTGCAGATGCGCGCCATTAGCAGTATCGAGACAAAAGAGGCGGCAGCCAGCAGCATACAGTGCTTGAAAACGCTCCTGGTAATCGCCTGTGATGCCAATAGCCGCGCCCACAGCGGGGGCTTCTGTGTCACTCCGATGGTGAACTAGCTCGAATTCATGCTGCTGGCTTTCAATGGACTGAAAACGGTGAAGGATCCCCAGCGCACCCTCCTGGGCCAGGACTCGGCACATCTTCTCTCCGCAAACGTCAGGCATAGGCGATCCAATCAGTGGCAGCCCCAGGTGGAATGGACCTAACCGCATCTCGGGTCGAGCATCGGCCCGATGCTGCAAAGTAGAGACTATGCGGGGCACCAGGGTCAGGTGATCATAGTTGAAGGCGAATCCAGACTCAAGAAGGCTGCCTACATTGACCTCTGATCTTTCTATCTTCTTCAAACTCATGCTCATATTCTCCTCGCTCCGCAGAATGTTGCTTGCTGCAAACACATCAACGAAAAACCATTCTTTCAGTTTCTAATTCTATCATCGCCCCAAATCATACCATAAATTCTTTGAATGAAACGTAACTTAAACTTCTGTACTGGCTACTTGCCATATCGGTTCCAAAAATGAGCGACCATGTTAGCTCTGCTTCATCCTGATTTGGAGTGCCTATCGACGTCGCGACCAGAGCCGCTCAAGAAGAATTGGGCCGATGATCGAAATAGCCGTAAAGGCTCCATAAGCCAACGATGCCCATCCGATTGTTTTGCGCATGGTCGATTTGTTGTCCTTCATGAATTGATTGCTCCTCTTTTTCTAAACATAGATACAGTTCTGTACAGTATTTTATCTCATCGTAGTGGGCAGGTGTATGAGGATACCTACAAACTGGCCGGCGAATTGCAGCAGCGTATAAGCCGCGAGGAAACTGACGGAATAGAGGTGCAAGCTACGATACATCAGCATACGTTGGGAGAACTCTTGAACTAAGTTCTATGGTTGTGGATGTACGAGATGCACACCCACAACCATAGAACGAACAACTTTCCTTACGAATTGTTTGACGGTCGGAACATGTTGATAATGTTTCCCGCTGGATCTTTGATAGCGAAGGCGCGACCGAAGGGTTCATCGGACGGCTGACTCACAGTCTCAACACCATGAGAAACGAGTGTAGCGTAAGTAGCGTCCGCGTTGTCCACCATCCACCAGAGTTCAACGCCCTGGTGTGGAGAAACGTCAGCCTGTTCCTGCAGCGCGAAGATAGCACCCATGCCAGCATTTTGTTTGAACTGTACAAAGGTAGGATTTTGATCTTCCACAACAAAGCCCAGCTTTTCCGTATAGAAAGCACGAGCTTGCTCAATATCAGGTACATGCAGCATCACGAAATTGAGTCCTAGCAGCATTGTCAATCTCCTTCTTGGTTAAAGTGATTTTTCGACTCTGTGAACTTTCTGCTCACAAGAATACTATAACTGGGGAGAGTGACAACAGTATGTCAGTAGCAAAATGGATTTCAGCCCTTATGGTGATTTCGCAGCATCCTCTGTGCCTCTTCGGTGATCCGTTGGCGGAGTGTCTCTGGCTCCAGCACGCGAACATGACTCCCCCAACTGAGAAGCCATTGCAGTACTTCGCTCTCCTGGTGTGGTTCGAGCGTGATGAGCAATCCGTCGTGTGTTACCTCTTGATAGGTGATGTAGTATGAGCGGGCCTCTTGCACCCAGCGTGCGACTTCCGTGTCGAACAAAACTCGGACGAGCATACGCCTTCGCTGGCCTGATTGCGATTCACCCATCTTGAAGTTTGCTGGGCGCTGGAATGTCTTTGGTAACAAGACCAGGTCATCGATGCGGTCAAGACGAAAATTGCGGATGTCCTGGCGCAGATGGCAGTAGGCTATGACGTGCCAGGCATTGAGGAAGTGGACAAGTCCATACGGGTCCGCCTCACGTGTGCTCTGGGCGGCAGCTGTAGGGGCAGTGGAAGTGTGGTAATGAGTAGAGACCCCTGATTCGTGCTCAACCTCTGCTGTAGACGAGGGATAGCGTGTGAAGTAGCGAAAGCGTATGGTGTTTCGTTGGAGAATGGCGCGCCTCAGTTGCAGCAGTTTTTCCGTCTCGATTGGCTGCTCCATCGCATCTCTTGTGACGAAGCGGATGCTTTCTTGTAGATAGTGTACCTCTTCACGCAACTTTTCAGGAAGAACATTCTCTATCTTGCGGCTAGCCGAAAGTGCTGCAGAGCGATATTGCGCATCGAAGCTTTGCGCCATCAGGTCGCTACCCAGGATCAGCATTGTTGCTTCATCAGTGGTGAAACTCAGAGGCGGCAGAAAATACCCTTTCATCAAAGAGTAGCCCAGGCCCGAAATAGAAACGATTGGCACACCAGCCTCTCCTAGAGCCTGTATGTCACGGTAGATGGTGCGTTTGCTCGTCTCAAAAGTTTCAGCCAGGTCTTCGGCGCGCTGCCTTCCCTTACCCTGTAATTCCAGGATGATGGCTAATAGGCGGTCGGTTCTATTCATGTAAGTACTCAATAAGTTCTCTTATTCGCATAGCAAAGATGTGAAAACACCTTGTGTTGCAATAATAGCACAGACGATATTCCCGTTGAAGAGCCTTCGCTGCCATATATACCTTTAAGATGATGATCTTTAGAAGAAATACTGAATTTGAGTCTTTCCTACAGTTTGTAGTATTATTAACATTGTACCAGCGCATTGAAAACGTCTCATACTGAATTTTGTGAAGAGGAAAACATCCAATTCTTATCGAATCTCAATGAGATTCATATTCAAAGGAGAGCAAAATGACAGAAAGAGTCTACAAGGTAATCGAACTAGTAGGGACCAGTGAAGAGTCGTGGGAGAAGGCGGCTGCAGCAGCTATCAATCGGGCTTCAAAAACCTTGCGGGACATTCGAGTCGCCCGTATTGTCGAACAAGACATCCATATCGAATCTGGGAAGCCTCATACCTATCGTGTAAAGTTGGAGCTATCGTTCAAGTACGAGGGTGGCGAGTGACCAGTTACTAAATGCGCTCCCAAGAGGTTGACAAACATTTACTCGCCGATGTATCCTCAGAGCAGTAAGAATGAACATCCAGACAAGAGCCAGCAAATGGTTGGCGCAATCTTGTCCTGATTGCAGTGAAAGAGTGGGAACTCCGCTTTTTAGTCGTCGTTCATCAGAGTAGAGAAGAGCAGAAGAATGCGGGCAACACCAGATATCATGCAAGCCTTCAACCGCGCTGGTCAAAATCATGTTGAACTTGTGCCTTTCTCTGTATCTGTTATTGGATTTTATACTTTTGCATACGGTGTATGCAAAAGTATAACCATCGTAGTAAACATTTCTAGCTTCACGACTGTTGAAACCGGCGCTCATGCGGCGGTTTCTTCATGTGCAATGTTGCTTTTCGCCCTTCTCCTTACTTGCCTCACCCTTACGGGCCTTGCCAGACTCAACGGGCTACGGAGTCTGGTAGGGCTTACGACGATGCTAGCCACGAGCACAGCTTAGGGAGATAAAACGGGGGCAATGACGCGACCCATTCCACAGTAGGTATCCTGTAGAGGACCTCCCATCTCGCTGGAAGGTCCTCTTTTTTGTTGCGTATTCTCGGGTTTCATGGCACTTACCGCAGTGCATATGCAACTCAATCAATTGGTGCTATACCTCACTAAACATTTATAACAAGGAGTGTTACATGCTGAAAGAATTGATTTCTAGCACACGAAGACAGGGTGGGATGCAGAAAGGAAACATTAAGAAATATCAACCTTTTCCGCCCATCGATTTACCGGATCGCCAATGGCCATCCCGCACGATAACAACTGCACCCATCTGGTGCAGCGTCGATCTGCGCGACGGCAACCAGGCACTTCCTATCCCAATGGGACTCAAGGAAAAATTGGTGATGTTCCAACTCCTGGTCGATATTGGTTTCAAAGAGATAGAGGTCGGCTTTCCTTCATCCTCACAGATCGAATTTGACTTTGTACGCCTGCTGATCGAGGAGCATCACATACCCGATGATGTTACCATCCAGGTACTCGTGCAAGCCCGCAATGAATTAATAACGCGCACCTTTGAGTCGCGGAGAAGCCAGACATCATGAACATCGCCGTACGTGGCGCCCAACTCGTTAAGGAGTTGGTACCTACATTACCTGGAACACAGGTCATCCTGCAGTACTCGCCCGAAAGCTTTTCGTCAACCGAAGTCGATTTCGCCCTTGAGATCTGCGAAGCTGTTGTTGACGTGTGGCAGCCAACTCCTGAGAACAAAATCATCCTGAATCTTCCGGTCACCGTTGAAGTCGCGACACCAAATATTCATGCAGACCAGATCGAATGGTTCCGCAGACACCTGCGCAATCGTGAGGCAACTATTATCAGCCTGCATACGCACAATGATCGCGGAACAGGCGTCGCCTGCACTGAGTTGGGATTGATGGCCGGTGCGGATCGCGTTGAAGGGACGCTCTTCGGTAACGGTGAGCGTACTGGCAACGTGGATATAGTTACTGTTGCGCTCAATATGTATACACAGGGCGTTGATCCCGGCCTGGATTTTAGCGACATGAGCGCGATCAAGGTCGTTGCTGAGAGATGCACGCGACTTGAGGTGCCGATCCGTCATCCATACGCTGGTGAGTTGGTCTTTACCGCGTTCTCCGGCTCACACCAGGATGCGATCAATAAGGGCATGACGGCGCAGGACGCAACCCCAGGTGCGTTGTGGCAGGTCCCCTATCTGCCTATTGATCCAAAGGATATTGGGCGTTCGTACGAGGCGATTATTCGCATTAACTCGCAATCAGGTAAGGGTGGTGTGGCCTATGTGATGGAGACCGAGTTTGACTACCAATTGCCCAAGGCGATGCATGCCGAGTTGGGCAAGATTATCAAAATTCTTGCTGATGAATGTGGCGAAGAACTTTCGGGTATGCAAATCTTCCAGGCATTTGAGCAGGAATATCTGCACCGCACCGAGCCGTTTGCGTTTGAATCATTCCATGTAGAGGAAATATCGCAGCAAGGTGGATCTAAAGTAGTTGCATGTACCGCCCGCATCTCCGTTGATGGTATTACGCGCGAACTGCATGGCAGTGGCAACGGCCCCATTGACGCTTTCGTACAGGCGCTCAACCAGAATGATATAGCTGACTTCAAGGTGCTCACCTATACAGAGCATGCACTTGGGGAAGGAGCCGAAGCACAGGCCATAGCTTATATTCAGATCCAAATACCCTCTGGCACAACATTCTTTGGCGCTGCGACGGATACGAATATCGAGCTTGCCGCAGTGAAGGCTGTACTCAGTGCTCTAAATCGCTCGCATCAATATCGCGGATAACACGCAGAGGTTAACTGACACTCACCTATCACGTTGCTACTGGCTTAAAAAATCGTTGACCTCCTGCATGAAAGCATTGAATTTGCTGCGGTGAACATTATGCGTGGCTCCATTGATCTGGACCGCATGGCTATGCATGGGCAAATACTGCTTTGCTTGCTTCCAGGCAGCATTGTCCAGCGTCGTCCCAAGGGATGCATCGGCCCGGATCAAGAGCGTTGGTGCAGAGATTTTGGTAAGAAGTGGAAGAAGGTCACCCTCTTCACCTGCCTCGGAGAAGACACTGATAACCGCTTCTCGAGTCACTTTGTGCAACGCGTCGATCTTACCTTCAATATCAGCCTCGGTCCAGCCAGGGCTATTTGCTGTGATTTCGGCTCGCAATTCATGCGCTGGACGACCAATGTCCTTTGTATACAAAGCAGCTCGTTCTTCTGCATCACCACGACCAAAGTTATGGGCCGGGTCCTCCAGGATCACATGTGAGAATGGGGGAGCAGGCTTCTGAGACCCGGCTCCACTTGCCAGCACCATCGCCGTTGCTCCACCCCAGGAATGCCCAACCAGCATGGGACGTTCCAAACCCAGGATTTCTATAAATGCAACCGCGTCATCGGCGGTATGGCGGAGGCTATAGGCTCCCCGTGAGGGTTTGATACTATCGCCATGCCCGCGCATATCTAGAGCGTAGACCCGATAGCGGTTTGCCAGCGCGGGTCCAACACGCACCCAACTTTGAGCGGAACTCGTAATGCCATGCAGCAACAGCGCGCTGGGTAGTTCAGTCCGTTCGGCCCCCCAGCTTAGATAATGAAAGCGGCCAGCAGGTAAGTCAATCATATGCGATTGAACACTCGTATCAAAGCTATCTGTCATGCTCCTATCCTTCCAATGACTTTTGAGGTAGTCATTCTTTATTATGCCACAGCACTGTCACTTAATAATTGCAGGTGACAGCATTGACAAAGATGTGTTGTACAAGAGTCAATACTGATGCTATAGTGATATTTGAGTTCTCTTTCAATATCGTGGAAACGACCTTTCAGACATTGAAGGATTATGAGAAGACGACCGAATTTCGCCCAAACTATTCGTTGCGCGGGCTGAAGGCCTGCCGGTAGAGTTTCGTCAGGTGCCAGGTTCTGCGTTATAATGAAAGGTATGATGAATGCAACAACAACCTGGATCTCGTACACAGGGTTTTGCACTATTTGGCACTTACGCGCTCGAAGAGATTCCTCGAACCTACTCCTGGTTTGAAGAGATGCGCGCACACCATCCGGTCTTCAAAGACGAGAGAACGCGCATATGGCAGGTCTTTCGTTACGAAGACGTATTAGCGGTCTTGACCGATTACGCTCGCTTCTCCTCGCAAGCATACGAACTTATGGGTGGCTTTTTAAGTAATACGTTAATCGCGAAGGACCCACCGGACCACCGCAAATTACGAAACCTGGTCAATCAGGCGTTTACTCCACGAGCGGTTACCCGCCTTTCCGATCGAATCACCCAGATCACACAAGAGTTGCTGGACCAGGTACGACTCCAGGGCAAGATGGATATTGTCTCAGACATCGCTTTTCCATTACCCGCCAAAGTCATTGCTGAACTGCTTGGCGTGCCGTCTGAAGATTGGAACATCTTCCAACGATGGGCACGTGTTGGTAGTTCAGATACTGTTAACAGCCGACAAGCGGATGGACGATCCATGCAGGTGGAAATGTTTGATTACTTCTCCGCGTTGCTGGAGGAGCGACGCCGTACACCGCGTGAAGATCTGATCAGTTCACTCAGCGTGGCTGAAGTTGATGGCGAACGGTTGAGTCAATCCGAACTGGTTAGTTTCTGCACATTGCTGCTGGCTGCCGGGCAGGAAACCACCAAGAACTTGATCGCCAATGCCACTGTGTGTTTGACGGATCATCCCGACACGATGGAACGGTTGATCCACGAGCCAGAATTGATGCCTACTGCGGTTGAAGAAATACTACGTTATCTACCACCTGTCTGGTTTCTCTTTCGACAGACCAAATCAGATGTCGAACTTGCAGGGCAACACATTCCAGCCAATCAGGCCGTACTGGCCTGGACAGCCTCAGCCAACCGTGATCCAGCCCGATTTCCTGATCCCAATCGTTTTGATATCGAGCGCGAGCCAAATCGTCACCTGGCCTTTGGTCACGGCATCCACTTCTGCGTAGGCGCTCCACTGGCTCGTCTGGAAGCAAAAATTGCCTTGCCAATGATGTTGCAACAGCTCAGAGGCCTCCGACGAGTGGAAGGGGTCCCGATTACCGTCCATACAGGGATCGTCTTTGTGATCAGATCACTACCTGTCACCTTCCAGCCGTATTAGGAACAGATCAGTTACCCTGAGAAATGTCGTAAGTCATCGCTAAAAAAAGGAGCGCGATCATGGCAAATGAGGACAGTACGCCCAGTTATCAACGAGATATCCGGCCATTGTTTCGTGAAAGCGACAGGGAATCAATGGATTTCGCTTTCGATCTCTGGGACTACCAAGACGTCTGCACGTATGCCCAGGACATCCTTGAGCGATTGACAGAAGGCTCCATGCCCTGCGACGGAGAATGGCCAGAAGAGCAGATCACCCAATTTCGAAACTGGGTCGAAGCCGGGATGCCTGCTTAACTCTCTTGACAGGTAAGCTAATCCTTACGTATACTATTAGCAGTAGAGAACACATGTTCTATTACAGAAATATTGCGCACTTCCCTGGCAACCATCATCAACGTTGGCTATCTGTTAATAGTAACCCAAGGAGGAACACGTATGAATCACACATTTGGAATGCTCAGTTTGTATGTTCAGGACGTAGAGAAGGAGAAGGCTTTTTACACGGAATTTCTGGGTATGAAGCTCATACCGGCATTTTCAAGCCCAACCTTTGTCTACCTTCAACCTACGGAGGGAACGCCGATTGCCATACAAGAAGTGACGGCGCTTCCACCGGGAGTACCCGCACAGCAAGGTGGATTAGAGATCAATCTTGAGGTTGAGGACGTGGACGCTGCCAGACAGGAGTGGAAAGCAAAAGGTGTAGAGATACTAACAGAAGTGACAGATATGGGAGCCGGGCGATGGTTCAGGGCTAAAGATCCGGTAGGTCACGTAATCGCCGTGTACCAGTTGTATCCACAGGTGAAATCCATGCGCTAGTAGGGCATGTCTTACAATCAAGTGATTATGCGAAAGCATGGAGGAGAAACATTCATTGCGCCTCTCCTTGCAGCTCTCGATGTATGGGCGCTTTTGCAGCTCCTTTACAGGATGATTTCTAGAGCGTCCATACATCGTCATCTGCACCTCAAAAACAAAATTGCCGAAATCAGTAGCAAGTGCAAGGCAAGCATGGAAATCCCTGTCAAGCGGTTGGCTCGATTGGTAAGCTCCACCAACAAGAACATGTTCACGTTCCAATAACAGTCGGACGAAAAAACAAACATCAGCTTTCTATTTGCAACGCAGCCCGCCGACGCGTATCTCCCTCCTACCAGTTGATGCCAACCGGTAGGAGGGAGATGCGCTGTGTAAGCATTTTGGCCAGAGAGATAGCTCAGTGCACAGTCAGGGCCACATCGTCCACGTACATATACGTGTAGTATGAGTAGCCATTCGAGTTCTCGTGATCCAGGAACTGGATGCCGATCGTCTGGCCCGCATACTTGGACAGATCGAAGGTCAACCGTATCCAGGTGCGGTCGTTGGTGGTCTTCTGGAAGAGTTGCTGAATCACCTGCCCGCTCCTGTTGATGATGTCTGCCTCCTGCCAGGCATAAGAGATGGAGTCATTGCTGGCTGGCCAGTAGTAGAAACTCAGTGTCCCGCTGGTGGCCGAGCTGGGAATGGTTACCATCTGGTAGGTGATCGAATCTCCTTGTTGGCCGTGGCTCAAACCGACTAGCAATGAATACCTCCCACTATGGGCCCTGGTTGTAGTGCGCACCGGGGAGTCCTGTCCCGCGTAGATCCAACCGTCGCTCGTCTCAAAGCCACCATTTTGGATCAGATTGGTGGTGGTAGGCGTCCCGGTGGGTGTGGGTATCGGCGTGGGTGTGGGTGTAGGCGTGGGTGTGGGAGTGGGTGTGCGGGTCGATGTCGGTGTGGGTGTGGGCGTACCGCCGGTGCCGAACTGGACGTCAAGTACGGCGTGCAGTTCGATGCCGTTGGGCGCAACTCCAGTCTGACCGTGCAGGAAGTCGAAGAATCCGACGCCGGTGACGGTCACAGGCACATTGGCAGTCTGGAAACTGCTCGTGGTGGTGTATTGGACATCGAATTCGGAGCGGGCATGCTGGATACTGGACAGCAAGATGCTGGAGGATCCGACGCAGGCCGGGGAGGGGATCTCGGAGATCATGGTGTTACCAGATCCGTCGCTGAGGATCAAGTGGTAGTCGGAGTCGGACTCCAGCTTGTATTCGGTCAGCGTGGCATGCACTTGGAAGACGGTGGTCTCGGTCGGCTGGATACGGTTGTTGGCCGGCAGGGTGGTCGGTGCCGGCAGCGAGGTCAGCGATGCGATCGTGGTCTGTGTCCTGGACTGGAGATTGATCAGACCAGCGTCGGCGTCGGTGCCAGTCTTTACAGACCAGCGTTCCACTCCGCAGGATCCGTTGAGCGCCTCTTGATCTGCTGCGTTGGGATCTCCTTGGAGTTGTGACTGTTGGGGACGAACAATTGCAGCGGATGAAGAACCTCCACCAGTTAACGCCAACAGGAACAAGAGTACGAGAGCCCGGAGAATCCATTTTTTCATGCAAAACTCCTTTGACTGGACAGAAACGATTGTTTTCAACGAAAAGAGAGATCACCTTTGAAGAAGGAAGAGATGTAAAGGTGCCTGTTTACTTGCCGTAGTAAGCAAGTAAACACAGAAGGTAGTATGTGCTCTTGATCACCATATTCAATTAAACTAGCTTTTGGCCAGATTTGGAGCATACAGCTTACTTGCTGATCTCCATCTTCGAAACATGAGAGCATAACAAGCAGACAGTATGCATCAACATTAGACATGAGCCGCTTACAATTGCTGAGCACGAGAAATGCGGAAGAGCCAGTATGTTGTGAGGTGGTCTCACTTCTGTTCTATAATAAGGAAGAGCGTATACGGAATGAGCGTACTGGAAGAGAGAATATGAACTTATGGCAACGACTGTACAAGAAGAACAACAAACAACAAAGACGGCACTTCCACCAGGCCCTAGAAAGTTGCCCTACATTGGCAACTTGCTCTCATTGAGACAAGATCCGCTTGGTTTTCTGCAACAGCTTCAACGCACATATGGCAATATGGCAACGATTTATATCGGGAAGAATCCTGCCGTGGTACTGTTACGCCCAGAACACGTTCGCTATGTGCTGGTAGAACACCCACGTGATTTTTCCAATCGCGGTGTGTTGCAGGATGATAACAATGGAGGCTTTGCTAGCGAAGGATTGCTGACCATCGATGGAGAAAAACATCGCCAGCAGCGGCGCGCGGTACAACCAGCCTTTCATAAAAAACATGTTGAAGGCTATGCCAGCATCATCGAGCAATATACTCTGGAACTGCTCAAAACGTGGTATCCCGGTGATCGGCTCGATATGTCTCGCGCTATGCAGGAGTTGACGCTCAGGATTGTGAGCAAGTGCCTCTTCAGTATCGATCTGTCGAGCCAACTTGGGCCCCTCAGCGATGCCTTCGATGGTGTCATTGGTAGCTCGACAAGCATGGCCGAAGACTTGTTGAATATTCGTATTGATAACCCGATTACCGGTTATGGCAAACGTATGGCTGCCACACGCCAGTTGGATATGCTGATCTACACGCTGATAGCGCAGCGCCGTGACGATGACCGCGATTACAATGACGTTCTTTCGATGTTGATGTCGGCACAGAGCGGGGAAGAGCCGGATACGGAACTGACCGAGAAACAGATTCGTGATCACATCCTGACCTTCCTCGCAGCGGGCCATGAAACGACGGCGATTACTCTCGTCTGGACGTTTTACCTGCTCTCGCAATATCCGCAGGTTCGTATCAAATTGCAGGATGAGATCCGCTCCGTACTGGCTGGTCGCGAGCCAACCCTTGATGACCTTGCCAGGATTCCTTATCTCGATTGGGTTCTGGACGAATCGATGCGCCTCTATCCTCCGGCCTGGTTACAGATGCGCTTCGTCGCCAAAGAGTCCGAAATTGATGGTGTAAAGCTGCCAGTCGGTACGCTGCTCATCTTGAGTCAGTGGGTGATGCATCGCCTTCCCGAAATCTGGCAGGACGCGGAGGTGTTCAAACCTGAGCGTTGGGATCCAGCGAAAGAGCAGCAAATCCCGTCCGGAGCATATTTTCCCTTTGGAGGAGGCCCGCGCACCTGTATCGGTATGCCACTCGCGCAATTGGAGGCCAAGATTATCCTCGCGAGCATTCTGCAGCGCTACACGCCTCAACCTGTCCCTGGTTATACACCAGGATTCCAGCCAGTGATTACCCTGCGCCCAAAACGGCATTTAGAAGTTACCTTGATGCCTGCGTCCTCCAGAGACTCAGAAGCGCAATGGAAGCAGCTTGTAAGCGTGTCTGACCCTGCATTACGGCAAGGATTGGAGCGCCAGGGATGTAGGACCGCACTAATGAGGCTGTTTGGACTTTCATGAATATATATTAGCTAAAATTATCTAGTCTTTGTGTTAGTTTACGAGTTTTGTTGCCAATCACCTTCACCTGTTCCTGAGAAATTTGCTGGCCCTGGGAGATCTGCTCTAGGGCCGTTTGTGTCTCCGCATCAAGCACGCGAGTCACGTTAGGAGCCAGGCGCGTTGTCACTTTGCCTGTACGCTTGTACTCATCGAGTACTTTGCTGACAAGACGATGTGCATTGACCTTTTCAGCAAAATTCATCACAGTTGGATTCAACTGAGCAGAGAGCATGGCGTCGCTGGTGAAGGTAACTTTTATGTCATCGCGTATTTTCTCACCTGACAGCCCAATCATGGGAACATCGTAGGAAAGCTCAGCTTGAGCAATACGGAAAAGACCGGCTGGGCGAGGCTCAACCAGCAACTCGAGCAACAGTGATGGGGGATTATTTTTCTCCAGGTCGCCCAGTGGAATCACAATTTGCCGGTCAGAGAGAACCGACTGGCCAAAATCGCTAATTGCCGGCAAGACTTTGGTTGCTCGTTTAGGTGAGACTCCAACGGGAAGCCGTAAGGTCAGAACGGCATTACGTATCACAACATCCATTGCACTGTCAATCTGCTGCCGAAAGACAGTCATCGCATCGCCGGGGTTTCTGATAAACTCCGCTTCCGTGCCTCCACTGAGCAGCCCTATTTCATCCAGCAATCCTTCATCCCAGTCAGCGCCAATTCCAAGCGGATTGATGACGGCGCCGGCCTCACGAACCTCTCTGGCAAGCTGGCGGCACTTATTACTCCCCACTGTTCTGCCATCGGTGAGCAGAATCATGCGATTGATGGCATAGGGAATGTTCCAACGGCGTAATTCGTCCAGTCCCGCTTTCATACCGCGTGCCATATTAGTTCCACCACCAATACTAATACGATCGATAAGCGCTTTCATACCGTAAGGATCTCTGGCTGGCATAGAAGGGATGATTGTTTGCGCACGACCACTGAACATCACCACCGAAATATAATCGACCGGTGATAGGTGTTCGATAACCATTTTGACTGCCTCTTTGACGCTAGCGAGCTTCTTACCATGGTGCATAGAACCTGAATGGTCAAGCACCAGTGCAAAATTCAACGGCATCCGCACCTGGGCCATGAGTTCTGTTGGGCTGGCCTCCAATAACACATACACTACCTGGCTCCTATCAGCTAATGGCATATACTCTCTGCCAACCTGATGTATAAGTGCAACCTCGTTGGGCATGTTAGAATTACTCCTTTTTCAGACTCACAGTATTCTGCATTTTACAACCTCAGGATGTATTTTACTAAATCATCCCAGTAGCATTACAAGCTACCAGGAACCCGTTCCCTTTGTGAAGCACATAATGAAAGGACATTTGGGATGAAAAGGAACAGGCTAGATGTTGTGACATGTATGCAAAAGAAAACTGTTCTGATGACCACAGAGAACTTTTTCTGACACCACCATCACTATTTCACCATAAAAATGGGCGCAGGGGACCCACACGCTTTCAGGCTGTGGGAGGAATGCGCCCCTCTCCTTTCTGCTACTAGTTTGACTATATCTTGACATATATGGTAGAGTATTTGTATGGACAGAACGGTGAGAATACAACTGCATCCCACGCCAGAGCAAGCTATAGCCTTGCAGGAGACGCTTCGACAATTCACCGATGCGTTCAACGCAGTCTGCGCGTATGGCTGGCAGCATCATGAAAAGAATGGCGTACGCTTGCATCATGCAGTGTACCGTACCACCAAAGAAGCCTGTCCTGGGCTGGTTTCTGACTTGCTCATTCAAGCTAGGGTGAAAGCCACCGAAGCCCTGAAGTCTGCCTTTACCTGGAAAGCCAAACATGAGGCAAGCTATCCAAAGCAAGTAGCCAAAGCGCTCAAACGAGGAAAGCCTGCTCCGAAGTTCAAGCCTGTGCAGTGCCCTCGGAGTAAGTCCTGTCCTATTCGCTACAACCTGCATACCTCTACCCTCAACTGGGACCGATCTTTCGTGCGACTGTCTACCAGTGCAGGCAAACAAAGCATGCCTTTTACGATCCCTGCCTATAGTGCCAGGTATTACGGTGCAAAGGTAGCTACGGCTGACCTATGTTGCCGTAAAGGTACATGGTGGCTGCATGTCGTTGTGAACGTCCCTGAGCCACAGGTAGAACCATCTAAAGAGGTCATTGGCGTTGACCTGGGACTCAACCGTCCTGCTGTGACCTCCAACCGTCAATTCCTGGGTAGACGGCACTGGAAAGAAGTTGATCGCCGCGTCTTTCGCCTCAAGAGGAAGCTGCAATCGAAAGGAAGTAAATCCGCTCAACGTCACTTGAAGAAACTCAAGGGCAGATTGGCGCGTTTCCACCGCGATTGCGACCACGTTCTAAGTAAGCGTATCGTACAAAAAGCGACCCCTGGCTCCACTGTCGTGCTGGAAAACCTCAGTAACATTCGTGAGACCTCCAAGATAGGACGAGGCAAGAAGCACAAGAACGTGGAGCAGAAGCGACGTTTGCACGCCTGGAGGTTTGAGCAACTGTTTGGCTTTATTGCTTACAAAGCCCAGGAGCGCGGTATCCGTGTCGAGCGGGTAGACCCCAGGCATACTTCGCAAACCTGTAGTCGCTGTGGCTCTCAATATCGTGCTAATCGTCGCTCTCAAAGTCTCTTCCATTGCCGCACCTGTGGCTATCAACTCAATGCAGACCTCAATGCCAGCTACAACATTCGAGAGAAGTATCTGAGTTCTCTTGCTAGCGTCGGTATATCCCTCGCTAGTGGGTCGCCGTCATGCGACCTCTCGTCTCAGCCTCTTGTAGGCTAGGGACAAGCCCGTCAGCCTTTAGGCGACGGGTACATGACTCGAATCATACCAACGCGCTTGATGTAAATCTTCTACTTATTCTCTTCGCGTAGTTCTTTTAGCACTTTCAACGCTTCGGCAACATGCATCTGTGGAGCAAATTGTGAGGAGAAGATGTGACGGACAATCCCCTGTTTATCAATGATGTATGTCACACGCCCGGGTAGTAACCCGAAAGTCGCAGGAACGCCATAGAACTTTCTCACTACGCCTCCTAGATCACTCAATAGAATGAAAGGAAGACGGTACTGTTTCGCAAACTGTTGATGCGACTTCTCGGAGTCGGAACTGATGCCGATGACTTCTGCGCCAGCCTCCTGAAAGACTTCATAACTATCGCGGAAAGAGCATGCTTCAGCGGTACAGCCAGATGTATTATCTTTGGACTATTGGACACCTGTAAAGTTTACGTTCTCTCTTGCATGTGATGTTTCCACCGCTGCTCCTGGGAATATACTCGTACATGTGCATCATTTCGCCATAGCTGGATAGCCACATAGCGGGAGGAGATGCTGTAATCGAATTTCCTCCCGCCAGCCTGTTTAAAGTCAGTCCCCCGTCCGTCTCATCAGCAACGATTGACAGCGTTCGGCGTGATGTGCCTAAATTCAAGGTATTACGCACTTTGTGCGAACAGTCTAGTTTTGGTAAAGGCTATCAAAGAAGGCCAGGAGTTTTCTCTATGAACACAGATACCCAGCAGGCTCCATCAGGTAAAGGTAAACTTCAGGTTGGAGACCTCGCTCCTGATTTCACACTTCCCACGCAAAAGACAGGGGAATCATTTCATCTTCACGATATGATTGGAAAATCGGCCATAGTTTTGTATTTCTATCCAAAAGACGATACACCGGGATGTACGGCAGAAGCCTGCTCCTTCCGAGACAGTTACGAGGTCTTTCAGGAGGCAGGCGCGGAAGTCATAGGGGTAAGTTCCGATTCGGAGGCATCACATCGGCAATTCGCGAGCAAATATAAACTCCCTTTCATTTTGCTTAGCGATAAAAACGGAGAGCTTAGAAAAAAATACGGGGTGGCTACAACGCTGGGATTTATGCCAGGACGCGTGACCTATGTGATCGACAAAGAAGGCATTGTGCGTCACATCTTTTCGTCGCAATTCGCACCAGAGAAGCACATTGTCGAAGCGATCCGCGTTTTACAAGAGACCACACATTAAGATGAGCTTGCCCCACTTTCGCGGGGTAGGCTCACAATCATCCTTACATGATTGGACACCTGTAAAAATGACGTTCTCCCTTGCAGAAGCGGACGGCCATCCCACAGAGGAGGTGGTTGTCACGATCCATCAATTCAGTTTAGCGTAGCTATGTGTTCGTTTCTGTGCTTCAACGAAGAACGTCATGCGAGGTGAAGGTTAAACGACATGCCACAACCGAGCTGGCACCTCACTCGAGTGGAACTTCGACGGCAACATCGAGCTTGGGGTAGTAGGACTTCACGTTCCTCCTGTACTTGTCTCGGAACTTCTCAAGGACCTTGCCGAGCTGCGCCTCGTCGGTGAGAAAACGAGCGCTCGCGATGAGCTTCTTCCCACGGGCCTCCAGGCGGATGGTCGGTGTCTTGCGCAAGTTTTTGTACCAGTCGGTATCTGATCCCTTCACCGGGATCAGATAGAGCTTGTCGCCATCTAGGGCGAACCAAACGGGGTAGGTAAGGGATCGACCGGACGTTCGACCGGTCACGGTGATCTCGATTTCATTG
>WNFC01006546.1_pt1 | contig 19758 bp, 17 predicted proteins | sample 5400541 | NCBI WGS metagenome assembly WNFC01 (sample SAMN13153342, study PRJNA577476) | soil metagenome | isolation source: 120 cm saprolite under Douglas fir tree site 2 hole 2 replicate 1 | place: USA:California | collected 2015-04-18 | reverse complement strand
TGTACGAGGCGGTCCTGTTTGAAGAGCTGGGGCGGTCCGGCTCGGGTGGGGTGGCCGCCGGGATTGGCGCCCACATCGCCATCGCCACGCCGCCGATCTTCAGCTACGGCAACGAGGAACAACGCCAGCGCTGGCTGACGCCGGCCATCGCCGGCCAGAGCATCGTCGCGCTGGGGGTCACCGAACCGTCGGGCGGCTCGGATATCGCGGCCGTCCAGACCATCGCCCGGCGGGATGGCGACCACTACGTCCTGAACGGGAGCAAGACCTTCATCACCAACGGCGTGCGCGCCGACCTGGTCGTGGTGCTGGCCCGCACCCGCCCCGAGGGCGGGCACCAGGGGCTCTCGATGTTCGTGGTGGAGCGGGGGACGAAGGGCTACTCGGTCGGCCGGAAGCTGGAGAAGCTGGGCTGGCGGTCGTCGGACACCGCCGAGCTCGTTTTCCAGGATTGCGCCGTACCGGCCGGCAACCTGCTGGGCAAGGAGCACGAGGGCTTCTACATCGCGGTCGGGAACTTCCAGTGGGAGCGGCTCTGGATCGCGCTCTCGGCAACGGCATCCGCCGAACGCTCCCTGGAGATGGCCATCGACTACGCGGGGAGTCGCACCCAGTTCGGGAAGCGACTGGCCGAGTTCCAGGTCCTGCGCCACCTAATGGCGGACATGGCGCTTCGGGTGGAGCAAGCGCGCCAGCTCACGTATTACGCGCTCTGGCTGCACTCCCAGGGGCTTCCCTGCAAGCGTGAGGTGGCCATGGCGAAGATCGCCGCCACCGAGGCCGACGTCTGGGTGGCCGACCGAGCCCTCCAGATCCACGGCGGCTACGGCTACATGAGCGAGTACCCCATCCAGCGCGCCTGGCGGGACGCCCGGTTGGGCCCCATCGGCGGCGGAACCAACGAGATCATGCACGAGATCATCGCCAAGGAGCTCGACCTGTAGCGGCGCGTCGTGAAGGTCGGCCGGAGGCCGAGGGGGAGCGGCCGGTAGGCGCTGCGATTCACGCAGCGCACCATCGGCCAGCTGGGGGATCTGCCCCCCAGTCAGTTTCTGTGGAAGCAGGTGGAGTCACGGCTAGACTTCTAACTAATGCCGTTCCGGTCGACGTTGCCATTCTCGGCGATCGTGGCCCAGGACACGATGAAGCGGGCTCTGCTGCTGAACGCTATCCATCCGGAGATCGGGGGCGTACTCATCCGCGGGCAGCGGGGGACGGCCAAGTCGACCGCCGTGCGGGGGCTGGCGCGCCTGCTGCCCGACTACGACGCCGTGGAGGGCTGCTGCTACCGCTGTGACCCCGTGACACCTGAGACCTGGTGCACCGACTGCCGCCGGCGTGCCCAGGACGGTCCGCTCCCCGTCAGCCGAGTAGCGATGCGGATCGTCGACCTCCCCATCAACGCGTCCGAGGACCGCCTGGTGGGGACCATCGACCTGGAATCGGCCATCCGCAGCGGAACCCGCCGATTCGAGCCGGGTGTGCTGGCGGAGGCCAATCGCAACCTTCTGTACGTGGATGAGGTGAACCTGCTGGACGACCACCTGGTGGACGTGCTGCTGGATGCGGCCGCCATGGGTGTCAACGTGGTGGAACGCGAGTCGATCTCGGTGACCCATCCTGCGCGCTTCATCCTGGTCGGCACCATGAACCCGGAGGAGGGCGAGCTGCGTCCCCAGCTGTTGGACCGATTTGGGCTGTGCGTCGATGTCACCGGGGTAATGAATATCAGCCAGCGGGTCCGGATCATCGAGGACGAGCAGGCCTTTCTGTCCGATCCGGCGAGCTTCCAGGCTGCGGCCGCTCCGGCGGAGGAGCAGCTTCGCCAGGACCTGCAGGCCGCCCGAACCAGGCTCAAGTCCGTCCTTCTGCGGGACGACATCCGGGCGTTAATCGCCCGGTTGTGCCTGGACGAGGCAGTGGCGGGCCACCGGGCGGACCTGGTGGTCGCCCACACCGCCCGGGCCATTTCCGCCCTGCGGGCCGGCCAGGCGGTGGAGCTGCCTGACGTGCTCGACGCGCTGGAGCTGGGTCTGGCCCACCGCCGTCGCGACATCCGGGGGGAACGGCTGCAGCCGGCCCAGGACCTGGCCACTCGCGCCACCCAGGAACTGATCCAGATCCAGTCGCGCGCCAGCCTGGAGAAGGCGGAGGGCGCCCAGGGCGAGGCGGGCGCGGCCCAGGGCGCCGCCGGCAGCGATGCTAAGGAGGGCTGGACCGCCACCGAGCCACGCGAGACCCAGCCGGCCGACGCCGCCGACCCCGAGTCGGAGCGCGTCATCGAGCTCAAGACCTTTGCGGTCAAGAGGTTCGACCTGCCCCGGGAACGCAAGGCCCGGCGGGCTTCGGGCAAGCGCTCCTCCAGCAAAAGTGAAACGAAGCGGGGGCGCTACGTCCGCAGCACCCACGTGGAGAAGACAACCGACGTCGCCTTCGACGCGACTCTGCGGGCCGCCGCCCCGCACCAGATCCGGCGGCGCACCGCCGCCCACCCGGGCGGGACGGCGCTGCGCCTGGAGCGGCATGACCTTCGGCAAAAGGTTCGGGAACGCAAAACCGGCAACCTCATCGTATTCGTGGTGGATGCCAGCGCCTCCATGGATGCCGAGCAGCGGATGATCGCCACCAAGGGGGCCATCCTGTCCCTGCTCCGGGACGCATACGTGCGCCGCGACAAGGTGGCCCTGGTCGCCTTCAGCGGGCGCAACGCGCGGATCGTGTTGCGCCCGACGTCCAGCGTGGACCTGGCCGAGCGCCGTCTGGAGCGCCTCAGCGTTGGCGGGACCACCCCCCTGACGCATGGCCTGATCACCGCCCTCAAGCTGGTCAAGACCGAACGCCTGCGCGACCCCGGCGTGTACCCGCTGCTGGTCCTGATCAGCGATGGTCGGGGCAACATCAGTCTGCTGGGCGAGGAGCCGCTGGTCGAAGCCCAGCGGGCTGCCGGCCAGATCCGCAGCGAGGGGGTCCGGGCGATGGTCATCGACTCCACCCGTGACCACCGGCAGCGGGGCCGCGAGGGGGTGGGCCGGGTGGCCAGCCTGTACGGCGCCTATGCGTTCAACGTCTGTGGCGACCTGGCGGAGCGGCTGGGCGGTCATTACTACGGCCTGTACGACCTCTCGCAGCGCTCGATCATGGACAGCATCGAACGCGAGATGTCGAGGACGAGCACGGCATGATGGAACGCCAGGTCTATCCCTTCTCGGCCATCGTCGGCCAGGACAAGATGAAGCTGGCCCTGCTCTTGAACGCCATCCATCCCGCCATCGGCGGCGTGCTCATCCGAGGGGAAAAGGGCACCGGGAAGTCCACCGCGGTGCGGGCCCTGGCCAGGCTGCTGCCCCAGCTGGCGGTGGTGTCGGACTGCGTCTACCACTGTGACCCGGACGCGCTCGACACCCTCTGCCCGGATTGCCGCGAGCGGCTTTCGCGGGGCGAGACGCTGCCCCGGTCCCGCCGGCGGATGCGGGTGGTGGAGCTGCCCATCAACGCGTCGGAGGACCGGGTGGTGGGGGCCATCGACATTGAGGCGGCGATCAAGACCGGGGAGCGCCGCTTCGAGCCAGGGGTGCTGGCCGAGGCCAATCGCAACATCCTCTACGTGGATGAGGTGAATCTGCTGGACGACCACCTGGTGGACGTGCTGCTGGATGCGGCGGCCATGGGCACCAACGTGGTGGAGCGGGAGGGCGTCTCCGTCTGGCACCCGGCCCGCTTCATCCTGATCGGGACCATGAACCCGGAGGAGGGCGACCTGCGGCCGCAGCTGCTCGACCGCTTCGGCCTGACGGTCGATGTGGAGGGGATCAAAGAGATCCCGCAGCGGGTGGAGATCGTGGAGCGTCGCGAACTGTGGGAGGCCGATCCGGTGGGCTTCGGCGAGCGCTTCCGGGAAGAGGATGCCGCCATCGGCCGCCGGATCGCCGAGGCGATCGTGCGTTTCCCCAGGGTGGAGGTTCCGGGAGCCATTCTGCGGGCCATCGCTGAGCTGAACGTGCGTCTGCAGGTCGACGGCCATCGGGCAGACCTGGTGGCTCGCAAAGCGGCCCAGGCCCTGGCCGCCTACGAGGGCACGCCCCAGGTCGGGGTGGACGAGGTCAAGCAGGTGGCGGACATGGTGCTCGCCCACCGGGTCAAGGGAGCGGGCCAGCGAGACTTCGCCGACCTTGGAAGAACGCTGACCAACCTGGCCCGGGTGTCGCCCAGTTAGGTCGTCAGTCCACTAGAGTGCCTACCCCGACCAGGCTCATTCGCGCCATTTCCGTGATCGCCCACATCGATCACGGCAAGACCACGCTGTCCGACCGGTTGCTGGAGTTCACCGGGACGGTCGCCAAGCGCGACATGGTGGAGCAGGTGCTGGACTCGCTGGACCTGGAACGGGAACGCGGCATCACCATCAAGGCCCAGGCGGTGCGCATGCTCTATCAGGCTTCCGATGGCGAGACCTACCAGATCAACTTGATCGACACCCCGGGCCACGTGGACTTCTCCTACGAGGTGTCGCGGGCGCTGGCGGCCTGCGACGGCGCCATCCTGGTGGTCGACGCCTCGCAGGGAGTGGAAGCCCAGACCATCGCCAACGCCCACCAGGCGCTGGAGCATCACCTGGCCATCATCCCGGTGATCAACAAGATTGACCTGCAGCAGGCCAACCCGGAGCTGGTCCGCGAAGAGATCGAGCGGGTGATCGGCGTGCCGGGTAGCTCGGCCATCCTGGCCAGCGCCCGCCAGGGCATCGGGACCAGGGAGATCCTGGAAGCCGTGGTCCGCGACGTGCCGGCGCCTACCGGCGATCCCGAGGGCCCCTTGCAGGCCCTGGTCTTCGACGCGAAGTTCGATTCGTACCGCGGGGTCGTGGTCTACGTCCGCGTCATCCAGGGTACCCTCCGGGCCGGGATGCGGATCCTCATGATGCAAACCGAGAAGACGTTCGAAGTGGATGAGGTCGGCATCTTCCGACCGGAACGGGAGCCGATCGACGAGCTGTCGGCGGGCGAGGTGGGCTACATCATCGCCAACATCCGCAACGTCCGCGACTCGCGGGTGGGGGACACGGTGACGGATGCGGCTCGGCCGGCGGCGGTCCCCCTGCCCGGCTACAAGCACGTCACCCCCATGGTGTTCGCCGGACTCTTCCCCATCGACAGTGAGCAGTATCCTGCGCTCAAGGAAGCGCTGGAACGGCTGCAGCTCAATGACGCGGCCCTCGTGTACGAACCCGAGACCTCGGCCGCGCTGGGGTTCGGATTCCGATGCGGCTTCCTGGGCCTGCTGCACATGGACATCGTGCAGGAACGGCTCGAACGCGAGTTCAATCTCAGCCTGCTGACCACCGCTCCCACCGTCGAGTACCGGGTCCGGCTGCGGACCGGTGAGGAACTCGTGGTCGACAATCCGGACCACCTTCCCAACCCGTCGTCCATCGAGGCCATCAGCGAGCCGATGGTGCTGGCGACCATCGTCACTCCGAGCACCTACGTCGGCAACATGATGGAGCTCAGCCAGGAGCGGCGCGGCCAGTTCCTGAACATGGAGTATCAGCCCGGCGACCGCGTGTTGATCACCTACCGCATCCCGCTGGGCGAGATCATCCACGACTACTACGACCAGCTGAAGTCGCGCAGCAAGGGATACGCCTCGCTTGACTACGAGTTGGTGGGCTTCGAGGAGGGCGAGCTGGTGAAGCTCGACGTGCTGGTGGCGGGGTCGCCGGTAGACGCCCTGTCCATGATCGTGCATCGGGACAAGGCCCAGCAGCAGGGCCGCCGGCTGGCCGAGAAGCTCAAGGCCCTCATTCCCCGCCAGCTCTTCGAGGTGCCCATTCAGGCCGCCATTGGGGGCAAGGTGGTGGCCCGGGAGACGGTGCCCGCCATGCGCAAGGACGTGCTGGCCAAGTGCTACGGCGGCGACGTGACCCGCAAGCGAAAGCTGCTGGAAAAGCAGAAGGAAGGTAAGAAGCGGATGAAGCGGGTGGGCAACGTCGAGATCCCGCAGGAGGCCTTCATGGCCGTCCTAAGCCTGGACAAGTGATGGAACGCATCCACAGCCTCTACCTGCACATTCCCTTCTGCACCTGGGTCTGCAAGTATTGCGACTTCACCGCCTACCCGGTGCTGCAGGGCATGATCCCGCCCTACGTCGATGCCCTGGCGATGGAGATCGCTCAGGCACCGCGGCGGTATCCCATCGGACCGCTGCGAACCGTCTTCATCGGCGGCGGGACGCCCAGCCTGCTCACGCCCGAGCAGCTGGCCCGCATCTTCGACACCATCCGGGGCACCATCGGTATCGCCACGGACGCGGAGATCACCATCGAGGCCAATCCCAGCAACATCACGCCGGCCTACGCCGAGGCCTGGCGCGCGGCCGGGGTGACCCGGCTGAGCATCGGCGTCCAGAGCCTGGAGCCGGCCGCGCTGCGGTTCCTGGAGCGGCTGCATAGCGGCGAGGAGGCCCTCCAGGCGGTTCGCGTGGCCAGGGAGGCCGGATTCGACAACATCGGGTGCGATCTCCTGTATGGCATCCCGGGGGTGGGCACCGCGGAGTGGCTGGAAAGCCTGGATAGGGTGCTGGCGGAGCAGCCGGCGCACGTCTCCGCCTACGAGCTGACCGTCGAGTCGGGCACGCGGCTGGCCCAGGAAGTCCGATCTGGGGCGGTGGTGATGCCGGACGCCGACGAGCAGCTGGAGCAGTACTGGGCTGCAAACCGCCGGCTGGCCGATGCCGGCTTCGTGCACTACGAGATCTCCAACTGGGCCACGCCAAGCTTCGAGAGCCGGCACAACCTCACCTACTGGGAATACCGGCCATACCTCGGTTGTGGGGTGGGAGCCCACTCCCTGCTGCGGCACGACGACGGTCGCAGTGAGCGTTTCTGGAACATGAAGGGGGTCAAGGCCTACATCGACGCTCTCAAAGAAGGAACGAATCCGGTTGCCGAGCGTGAAACCCTGTCGGCGGACCGCGCCGCCGGGGAGGCCGCGATGATCGGCGTTCGCTTGTTGCAGGGGACCCGGGCCGTCGACCCCTTCCCGGCTGAGCGCGATCGCCTGGTCGCGGCCGGACTCCTGGCCCCAGCCGGCGAGGCGGTGCGGTTGACCGCGCGAGGAGTCGAGCTGGCGAACCAGGTCGGAGCCGCCTTCCTGCGATAGGCAGAAATTCTCCCGCCTGGGAGGAGCAGTAGGGGAGGGTGCAGGCGACGCCTTTTTTCGTCCCCTCCCCCTTGGGGAGGGGTAGGGGAGGGGTGCGGTAACGCCTGACCGATTTACTGAATTAGGTAAGCTGCAAAGTCGTGGCCAGGAAGTGGGTCAGTCCCCTCGGCATCCCCGCTCAAGAGGCAAGCGCTCGCCGCGCGGCCAAGGATCCGGAGTATCGCCGGCTCCGCGACCAGTGGCGACCGTACGAAGAAGTCGCTTGGCAGCTCATTCGTTATCGGATGGACCACAAGCTGACACAACAGCAGCTGGCCAGGAAGGTAGGGACAAGCCACTCGCAGATCTCACGCATCGAGAGTGGCCGGCACCGAACCAGCGTCGAAACTCTGCGACGCATCGCCGAGGCACTCGGGATGCGGCTGATCATCGGTCTCGAACCGATGACGAGGACTCAGCCGCGACACCGAGCTGCGGTATGAGTAGGTCGCCAGTGTGTGGTCTGGTTACCGGATGAGCAGGGCCGTCGAGGAGCTGAACCGGCGGATGCTCCGCGCCCGCGACGCGATGGACCGCGCTTACGCACAGCCGCTCGACGTCCCCACGCTGGCCGGTATCGCGCATGTTTCCGAGGCGCATTTCATCCGGACCTTCCGCGCGACCTTCGGCGAGACGCCCCATCGCTATCTCCAGCGCCGCCGCGTCGAGCGCGCCATGTACCTGCTGCGCGCGACTGACCGTAACGTGACGGAGATCTGCCTAGACGTCGGCTTCACCAGCCTGGGCACCTTCAGCAGGAGCTTTCAGGAGATCGTCGGCGAGGCGCCGAGCAAATACCGGGGGCGGGGGCCCATCGTGGCCGTCCCGAACTGCTTCGCCATGGCCTGGACGCGACCGAGCAGTTTTGGAGAAGCCAGGGCGCGGGACGTCGTCTAGCGTAGGACACGGACAAATCCATCGCTCACCAGGGAGGTACTACCGATGTTCAACGCTCTCGCGATCTCATCGATTTACGTTCTCGACCAGAAGAAAGCGCTCGACTTCTACGTCGGCAAGCTGGGCCTCGAGGTCAACACCGACCAGGACCTGGGCTTCATGCGCTGGCTGACCGTCAACGTGCCGGGCGACAGCCGCCAGATCCTGCTGGAGAAGCCAGGCCCGCCGGCCCACGATCCGAAGACGGCCGAGCAGGTCCGCGAGCTAGTCACGAAGGGCGCTACGGGTGGCCACCTGTTCTTCACCACCACCGACTGCCGGAAGACTTATGAGGAACTCCGAGCGAAAGGCGTCGAGTTCACCGAGGAGCCGACAAAGCGGGACTACGGTATCGACTGCGGGCTCCGCGACCCGTTCGGCAACCACATCCGATTCATGCAGCCCCTTCCGGTCGCCGCCTCAGCTTAGTTAGGATGTCCGCTCGCTTCCGAGGAGGAGCAGGCTTAGTAGGTCTGCTCCCGTCCGGGGAGGGGCCGGCTCATAACGTCCCCTCCCTCCGGGGAGGGGAAGGGGAGGGGTGCGGGCAACGCCGAACCTGGCGCCGCCAGTCGTCCGCCTCAAACCTCGCTTCGCCTTACGTAGTGGTCGCGTATGTGGTGCCGGTAGGGCCGCACGAATCGTCTCGAGCACCCAATTGGTCTCGAGCAGAACGTCGTTGTTCCAGAACATCAGGACTCTGAAGCCCCGTGATTCCAGCCAGGCCGCCCGCTGGTTATCCGCCTCGACGGCCGTGGCGTGTCGCCCTCCATCCACCTCGATCACGAGCCGAGCCTTCAAGCAAACGAAATCCAGGATGTACGGACCCTTCGGGACTTGCCTGCGGAAGCGGTGGCCGTCCATCTGCCATCGGCGCAGTCCCGACCAGATGCGGACTTCTGCACCGGTCATCTGAGTGCGAAGTTGCCGGGCCCGATGAACATCGGAGTCGATCTCAGCAGCCCTCCTTACCCCTCGATCCTCGGTTAAAGTCGTGACAGCTGGGTGTCGGGAGTTGGAGAAGCACCGGATGGCTGCACCCTCCCCTACCCCTCCCTAAACTAAAGGGAGGGGACAATCTTTGGGGACGCTCTATTTTTTGGCCACGCCGAGCTTGGCCATCAGGCGCTCGAACACGTCGTAGGGTTGCGCGCCCATGACCAGGTAGCGATCGGCCACCACGTGCGCCGGGATACCGGTGATCATCAGGTCCTCCGCCTCCTGGCGCCGGGCGTCGAGCAGCGGTCCGTAGCGCTCGGCGGTCACCGCCTCGGTCATGGCCTCGACGTCGAGGCCGACCATCTTGCCCACGTCGCGCAGCACCTCCAGATTTGATACATCGCGGCTCTCGTCCCAGTAGGCCTTGAAGAGCTCATGGTGCATGGGCCGGAAGTGCCCGGTGTCGCGCGCGAACTCGGCCGCCTGTAGCGCCGGGCGGGAGTTGATCAGCCGTTCGTGCGACCGCAGCGTCAGGCCGACCTGGCCGGCCAGCCGCTGCATCCCCGCCTCGGCTTGTTGCCGGTAGGCAGCCGGGAAGGCCAGGTCGCGCCGAATACCCTCCGGCGGGATCTCGGGGTGGAGCTCGAAGGGCACCCAATCCACCTCTAGCTCGTATTCACGCTCGAGTTGCTCGACCCGGACCAGGCCGATATAGCAGAAGGGTCAGACGTAGTCCGAGTAGACCCGCAATGGGGTTGGCATACAATCAGGTTTAGCACTCCGCCGCGCAGAGTGCCAGAAACAGATGGAAGAGCAAATCCCTCTGGCCAGCCGTAAGGAGCAGATCCTGAGGGCGGTGGTCTCTGACTACACGGTAACCGGGATCCCGGTCGGTTCCCAGCTGCTGGCCGCCAAGTACTTCGTGGCGCTCTCCTCGGCCACCATCCGTAACGAACTGGCGGACCTGGTCGGCACCGGCTACCTGCAGCAGCCGCACACATCCGCCGGCCGCATCCCGACCGATCGTGGGTATCGCTATTTTGTCGACTTCCTCATGGACCAGGAGGCGCCGCCCCCCAACATCCGGCGGGCGGCCCGGCATGAATTCGAGCGCGCCCCGCACCACCTGGAGGGCATTCTGGAGCTCTCCGCCATGGTGCTGGCCCAAATCACGGAGAACGTCTCGCTGGTGACCGCCCCCCAGGCCAACGAGTCGCGTATCAAACATATCGACCTGGTGTCGCTGGATCCGCAGTCCGTCCTCGTGATCCTGGTGCTCGAAGGAAACCTGCTCAGGCAGGAAGTGCTGGCCCTGCCGCGGCCGGTGTCGCAGGACGAGTTGAGCAAGATGGCGAGCCTGCTCAACCAGGAGGTCCGGGGGGCCACCGGGGAGGACCTGCGATCCCGCCTGGATAAGTTGGGTCCCCAGGAGCTGGAGCAGCGGTACATCGTGGAGCGAATTGCCGAGTCGATCCGGCGCTACGATTCGCAGCGCCAGACGGCGGTCCTGCACGACGGGGTCCGCAACCTGTTTCGCCAGCCGGAGTTCCTCGATGTGAGCCGACTGGAGGAGCTCCTGGAGCTGCTGGAGGAGGGGGCCCAGCTGTCGGCCGCGCTCCAGCAGGTGGCCTTCGAGAAGGACGTCGAGGTGATCATCGGCCGCGAGAACCCCTCCACCGAGCTACGCGAATGCAGCCTGGTCCTGACCACCTACCGGATGTCGGAACGGGCCCGCGGCACCATCGGCGTGATCGGTTCCACCCGGATGCGGTATGGGCAGGTGGTGGCTCGGGTGCGGCTAGTGAGCCAGCTGACCTCGGAAGCCCTGGAGCGGCTGGCGAGCTGATTTGGTGAAGCCGGCTGTGGGTACAAGGTAGCCATGTTCAGGACCACGAACTCCGACACCCCCCGGGATAACCCGGAAGCCCTTGCCGGGGCCGCGGCTGGGCCTGCTGGCGAGCAAGAGGTCGCCGCGCTGAAGGCGCAGCTGGATGAGACCTATGCCAAGTACCAGCGGGCGGTAGCGGACCACGAGAACTTCAAGCGCCGGAGCCGGCAGGACCTGGTAGAGCGGACCCAGTACGCCAACGAGCAGCTGGTGCTCAAGCTGCTGCCTCTGCTCGACAATTTCCAGCGGGCGCTGGAGCATGCCCCCGAGGGCATCGACCCCCAGTGGTTCGAGGGAATCAAGCTGATCGCCAAGCAGTTCGAGGCCATCCTGCAAGCCCAGGGGGTCTCCTCGATTCCGGCGGTGGGGGAGAAGTTTGACCCGACCCAGCATGAGGCCATCGCCAGCGAGCAAACGGACGAGCATGAAGAGGGCACCGTGGTGGAAGAGATGCAGCGAGGCTACAAGCTGCATCGCAAAGTCCTCCGGCCCACCCTGGTGAAGATCGCGCAGCCGCGTTCGTTGCAATAATCACTATCTGATGGCGATTAAGAAGGACTACTACGACGTCCTCGGCGTTGGTCGGGCCGCCACCCAGGAAGAGATCAAGCGCGCCTATCGCAAGCTGGCGCTGCAATCCCACCCCGATCGCCACCCCAACGATCCGGTGGCCGAGGCCCGCTTCAAGGAGATCAACGAGGCCTACGAGGTCCTGAGTGACGGCGACAAGCGTCAGCGCTACGACACCTTTGGCCATGCCGCGACGCAGGGCATGCCCGGCTTCGACTTCGGCGGGTTCGGCGGAGTCAACGAGATCTTCGAGATGTTCTTCGGCGAACGGGCCGGGCGGGCGCGTACCGGTCCCCGACCGGGGGCCGACTTGCGGATGGACGTGGCGATCTCGTTCGAGGAGGCCGCCTTCGGGGTGGAACGCGACCTGACCATCCCGCGGGGACAGGCGTGCGCCACCTGCAAAGGAACCGGCGCCGAGGCAGGGACGTCGCCCAAGACCTGTCCGGACTGCCGCGGAACCGGCCAGGTCCGCCGCGCCACCCAGTCGATCTTCGGCCAGATCGTGAACGTGACCAACTGCCCCCGCTGCCGTGGGGAGGGCTCCATCATCGAAAAGCCCTGCCGGGATTGTGGCGGCCGCGGGCAGGTGCCCGGCGAGAAGACGGTGCGGGTCAAGATTCCGGCCGGGGTGGACACGGGATCTCAGATGCGGCTGTCCGGCGAGGGCGAGCCGGGCCCGCGGGGCGGGCCCAGCGGTGACCTGTACCTGGAGATTGCGGTCAAGCCCCACTCGGTGCTGCGGCGCAATGGGACGGACGTGATCTACGAGCTGCCCATCAGTGTGGCCCAGGCGGCGCTGGGGGATCGGATCGAAGTGCCGACCATCGACGGTCCAAGCAGTGTCACCGTCGCCCCCGGGACCCAGTACGGCACCACCTTCCGCCTGCACGGGCACGGCATCCCGCATCTGCGCAGCGGCCGGCGGGGCGACCAGATCGTGTTTGTTCGAGTGGTAATCCCGAAGAACCTGACCGATACCAGTGATCGATCTCGACCGGCTGCGTGAGCGGCTGGAGCGCTGCAGCGAAGAGGAAGCGCGCGAGTACTACCTGCACGGAGCCGGCCTGAAGCAGGAGCTGGCGGTGGGACCGATCCTGGAGACCTACGCTGACGCCTTTACCCCCGACACGGTGGCAGCCGTCCGGCGCGCCTGGGCCGGTGCCGGCGGAGAGGAGCAGCCCCGGCTCCGCTTCCTCTATCAGAACGTCGCCGGCAACCTGCTCGGCCGCCGGGTCGCGTCCCTGCGTGACCGCATCGGCACCGAGGAAAGCTCGCGCACGGTCACCTTTGATGGCGAGACCATCCCGTTCCCAGCCGCGTCCGTGCGAGTCTCCACGGAGCCGACCCGGGCTCGCCGGCATGCCCTGGAGGACGCCCGGCTGCGGGTCGTAGCCGAACTAAATCCGTTGTATGCGCAAGCGCATGCCATCGCCTGGCAGGTGATTGCCGAGCTGCTCGACCCCGCCGGGTACGTCGCCTACTACCGCTCCACCAAGGCCATCGACCTGGAGGGGATGGGCCGCATGATGGAGCGCTTGCTGGCCGACACGCGCGACCGGTATTACCGGGAGATGGACGCCTGGTGCCGCGAGGGGCTTGGCATCCCGCTGCGCGACGCGCGCCGCTGCGACGGGGCCTGGTTACTCCGCCTCCGCGAGTACGACGGTGCGTTTCCCAGCGATCGGATGGTGTCCACGCTGGACCTGACCCTCCGCGGCCTGGGCATCGACCTGCACCGCCAGGACAACGCTCACCTCGACCTGGAGCCGCGGCCGCTCAAGCGGCCGCGCGCCTTCTGCAGCCCGATTCGGATCCCGCAGGAGGTGTATCTGGTCGTGCTGCCGCGGGGCGGCTACGACGATTACCGTGCCCTGTTCCACGAAGCGGGTCACCTGGAACACTTCGCCGGCACGGCGCCGGAGCTGGCGTTCGAGTACCGCTGGATGGGCGACAACTCGGTGACGGAGGGCTATGCCTTCACCCTCGAACACCTGATGCTGGACCCGGCCTGGATCGAGCGGTACACGCCGGTGGGCGATCCCAGCCACTACCTGGCCCGGGCGCACCTGCTGCTGCTGTTCATGCTGCGGCGATACGCGGCCAAGATCCTGTACGAGCTGGAGCTGCACCGGACCGCCGCGGTGCCGGCGGCGATGGCCAGCCGCTACGTCGAGCGGTTCACCGATGCGGTTGGCTTTCGCTATGCCCCGGAGGAGCACCTGGTGGACGTGGACGAGGGCTTCTACTGCGCGCAGTACCTGCGGGCGTGGTTCTTCGACGGCCGGCTCACGGCCTGGCTGCGGCGGCGGTTCGGCGCCGAATGGTGGGCGGAACCGGTGGCCGGCTCCGCCCTCAAGGCGCTCTGGGCCGACGGCCAGCGCCGGCCGGCCGACGAGCTGGTGGCCAGCCTGGATGGCTCGCAGCTGACACCGGAACCGCTCCTGGAACGGATCCTGGCATGGTGATGACCGTCACCCGGCTGTTGTTCGTGCTGGGCCTGGTGATTGCGGCCTTGAGTCTCTTGCTGGGGCCCGCCTGGCGTGGCTCCTTCTACCGCAGCTGGCTGCGCCCCCGCCTGGTTGCCTTCGGGGTCGGCATGGCGCTGATCACGGGCGTGATCTATGCCTTCAAAGTCGTGAACGTCCTGCACCACTGATGGGCCGAACCTACCGGGTGATCTTCGTCCGCAGCGGCGTCACGGTCGAAGTAGGCGAGGACGAGCGGGTGCTGGTGGCGGGCCTGCGCGCCGGGGTGGCGCTCGCCTCCAGCTGCCGGCAGGGGATGTGCAAGACGTGCATGGTGCCGGTGGAGGGCATCATCGACCAGAGTCAGGCCTACATCATCTCGGACCAGGAGCTGGCGGCCGGCTACGCCCTGATCTGTGTGGGCCGCCCCCGGAGTGATCTGCGGGTCGACGCCTGATGCGCTTCAACATCATCGACCTCGTGATCGTGGTCGCCATTCTGGTCGCCATCGGGAACGGCTACCGACGAGGGTTCTGGCTGTCGCTGTTCCAGTATCTGGGCTTGCTGGCCGGTGTTCTGGTGGGCGCGGCGCTAGCCCCGGCGGTGGTGGACATCTTTCACATCAGCCGGGGTGCGCCCGGCGCCGTCGCGGCCTTCATCGTCCTGGTGGTGGCCGGCTCCCTGGGCAGCACGATTGGCTTCCGGCTGGGCCGCCCCATCCGGGTGCGCTTGCTCTACGCGCCGGACCGGGGCCGGGTCGACTCGGTGGCCGGTGCCATCTTCTCGCTGATGGCGGTGCTGGTCGTGTCCTGGTTCCTGGGTCTCAGCTTTGCGCGGGGACCCACACCCCAGGTGGCCGGCCTGATCCAGCGATCAGCCATCCTGCGAGCGCTCGATGGGATTGCACCGCGGCCGCCGGGGTTTCTGGCCCGGGTGCAGCAGATCCTGGCCGGGGTGCCGTTCCCGTCGGCCTTCTCCGGGTTCGAGCCGTTGATCTCGCAGCCGCTGCAGATTCCCACCTCCGCCGATACGCCCGGGATCCGCGCCGCGGCGGCAGAAACCCTGCGGGTAGTGGGGCGTGGCTGCGGGGGCCTGGTCTTCGGGAGCGGCTTTCCGATCGGCGGGAACCAGGTCCTGACCAATGCCCACGTGGTGGCGGGCACCGCCGGGACCCACGTCGACACCCCGACAGGCGGCGCCTTTGCGGCGGTGGTTGTCTTTTTCGATCCCGAGCGGGATGTCGCCATCCTGAACGTCCCTGGCCTGGGTGAGCCGGCCCTGCTGTCGGCCACGGCCGAGCGGGGGACCCAGGGGGCGGCCATTGGCTATCCGGGGGGCCGCGGCGAGACCGTTTCGCCGGCCGTGGTGGACGGCCAGGTGCAGGCCGAGGGCCGGGATATCTACGGGCAGAACCTGGTGGTTCGCCAGATCTGGATCATCCAGGCGCACGTGCAGCCGGGCAATTCCGGCGGTCCGCTGGTCGACCGCGACGGCAGTGTGGTGGGCGTGGTGTTCGCCACCTCCACCAACCAGCCGAACCAGGCGTATGCCCTGACCAACGACGAGGTCAGCCCCGACATCCAGAAGGCGGTGGGGAAGACCCAGCCCGTGCCGGTGGGGCAGTGCGCAGAGTGATGCGCTGACCATGACCCCCTCCCCTTCGGGAGGGGTCGAGTTTGGACACGGCGCCCAAAGATCAGGCCTGAATTTCTCGTCCTCGATACATGTTCGGGTGATCCCTCGCTGGGTGACAATGCTTCGTCATGACACCTTTAAAGATTGATTCCGGCGACACGGCATGGGTGCTCGCCTCGGCGGCGCTCGTGATGTTGATGACGCCCGCGCTGGGCTTTTTCTATGGCGGCCTGGTCCGCCGCAAGAACGTCCTCTCCACGATCACGCACAGCTTTTTCATCCTCTGTCTCATCAGCGTGCAATGGGTCCTGTGGGGCTACAGCCTGGCCTTCGGGCCGGACAAGTGGCACATCATCGGCGGCCTGGAGTGGGTGGGCCTGAACAATGTCGGGTTCACACCGAACGCCGACTACGCGCCCACGATTCCGCATCAGGCGTACATGGTGTTCCAGATGATGTTCGCCGTCATCACGCCGGCCCTGATCACCGGCGCGTTTGCGGAACGCAAGCGCTTCAAGGCGTTTGTCCTGTTCTCGCTGTTGTGGGCCACCTTCGTCTACGACCCCATCGCCCACTGGGTCTGGGGCGCCGGCGGCTGGCTGCATAACCTGGGGGCGCTGGACTTTGCCGGCGGGACGGTCGTGCACATCAGCTCGGGGGTGTCCGCCCTGGTGGCGGCCCTGGTCCTGGGACGCCGCATCGGCTTCGGCAGCATGCGCATCGAGCCCCACGACGCCACCATGACCGTCCTGGGCGCCAGCCTCCTCTGGTTCGGCTGGTTCGGCTTCAACGCCGGCAGCGCAGTGGCGGCGGGCCAGCTGGCGACCAGCGCCTTCGTCGTCACCAATACCGCGACGGCGATGGCCGCTCTCACCTGGTTGACGGTCAGCTGGTGGCATAAGCGGCAGCCCAGCGCCCTGGGTGCGGCCGCGGGCGCGGTAGCCGGCCTGGTCGCGATCACGCCCGCCTCCGGGTTCGTCAACGTCATGGGCGCCATCGTGATCGGCTTCGGGGCCGGCGTGGTCTGCTACGCGGCAATCCAGCTCCGGGAACGGTTGAAGGTCGACGACGCGCTCGACGTCTGGGCCGTCCACGGCGTGGGCGGAACCTGGGGCGCGCTGGGCACCGGTCTCTTCGCCACCGTGGCCATCAACTCCGGCGCCGCCAACGGCCTCTTCTACGGCAACCCCAAGCAGGCGCTCGTCCAGCTGGTCGCCATCGGCGCCTCCTGGGTGTGGGCTGCCATCGGCACCTTTGCGATTCTCAAGTTCGTCAACCTGATCGTCCCGCTGCGGGTGGACGAGGAGGAAGAGGCGCTCGGACTGGACCTGTCGCAACATGGCGAACCCGCGTACGCAGGCGCGGGCGCCTCACTCAACTAAAGGAAGGAGGAAGAAGGATGGATCCGACGACGATCATGGCCGTGGTGGCGTGTGCCATCGTGTTCATCGGCTGGCTGGGGGCGCCGAACCGGGCGGCCAAGGCCAAGGCGGTCGAGCCTCCCGTCGATTCGGAGGTCCGCGAGCCGGTCCTGGAGGCCGTCTGAGCTAGGGCTTCGATTTCGTAGCCAAGGGGAGGACGAGGGCGAACTCGCTCCCCTGGCCGGCGGTGGAAGTGACGGTGATGTCGCCCCCGTGCATGCGGGCCAGCTCTCGGGCGAGGTAGAGCCCCAGTCCCGTCCCGGCGATGTGCCGGTGTTCGTCGTGCACGATCCGGCCGAACCGCGTGAAGAGCCGAGGCAGGTCCCCGGCGGCGATGCCGATGCCCTGGTCCCGCACGCAGACCCGGGCGAAGCCCTTCTGGCGCGAGACGGTGCACCGGACATCGGTCCCGCCCGGCGAATATTTGAGGGCGTTGTCCAGCAGGTTCTGCACGATGGTCTCGGCCCGGAGTCGATCGACCCGCGCGTACAGGGGCCGGGCCGGGACATCCAGCGCGATCCGCTGGCCAGGCAGCGCCATCGGCTCCAGCGCGGCCACGGCCCGGCGCACCACATCAACCACGTCCAGCCGCTCGAGGCGGAGCTGGAGCCGGCTGTCTTCCAGCCGGGCCGTCTCGAGCATCCGGGTGAGCAGCACGTTCATCTGGTTGACCTTGGCCAGCATGATGGGGACGGCGCGCTCCAGCTGCGGCGGCAGGTCGCCCAGCGACCCATCGTCGAGCAGCGAGAGGTATCCGCCCAGGACCGATAGCGGTGAGCGGAGCTCGTGCGAGGCCAGGCTGAGGAACTCCGATTTGGCCTTTTCCAGGGAGGCGAGCCGGCCGGCGTAGGCACGCAGTCGGCGCGCCTCGTGTTCATCGCGTTCGGTCACCATCCGCTCGGCGCGTCCCCGCTGCCAGACGATGGCAGCCAGCCCAGCCGCCAGGCGCAGCACCCAGGTGTGGCGCTCCATGAGCGCCTGCGGCGGGCGCGGATCGAAGGCGACCAGCGCTCCCAGCCGGTCGTCGCCGGCCCGCCAGGGGACCGCAATCGCGATGGCCGCGTCCAGCGGCCGGAGGACCTCGTGATACGGGGCGAAGGCCGGGTCCTCCGCGACGGGCCCGGCCAGGATGAAGTCCTTGAAGACCACCTGGTCGAGCAAGGCGGTACCGGTCGGATGGCAGGGGATGCGAGCCCGGCTCACAAAGTCATCCGGAAAGCCATAGGCGATCGGCTGCCACCTGAGCCAAGCGCGGTCGTCGTCGCGGACGAGAAAGGCCACCCGGCGGGCCTCCGCGACCTGGGCAATCGCCCGGGTCAGCTGACCGAAGAACACGTCCAGCTCCACCGGATCGTCGGCGGGGATGGCGTCAAAGAGCCGGGCCAGCAGCCGAAGGCCGTCGGACTCGGCGGGCATGGCATGCAGCAACCCAGCGAGGTACGCCAGCGTCGTCCGCTCGCCGGCCACCACGTCGGGCTGCTTGAGCAGCGGCGACCCAAGCATAGCTTGAGTATACCACTGTAACGAGAAATGATACTACGCTGCGCGATATAGCCCGCCCCGTCTTCGCCTCCCCCTCGGCGAGGAGTAGGGGAGGGGTCCGCCAGCTACGATCAATTGGAGGCTATGGAATCCCGCGGAGCGCGGCCACGCGACGCCACCACTGAGGCCGGTAAGCCGGCCGAAGTGAAGGTCGTCCCGCCGCCGGCCGAGGAGCCACACTCCGAGCAGCGGTCATCCCGATGGCTGCGCTGGGCGGCCACGCTGCTCACGATCTTCCTCGCCTATCAGCTGCTGGTGATCGCCAGCGGCATCTTCCTCCGGCTCTTACCGATCGTCCTGCTGGTGGTCTTCGGAGCGCTGCTCGCCTTCCTGCTGGCGCCGCTGGTCCGCCGCCTGGAGCCGATTGGGCTGGCCCGGACGCCAGCGGCGCTGCTCGTCTATTTCGCCATCCTCATCCTGGTGGTGGCCACCGCATCGCTGCTGTCGGTGCCAGCCAGCCAGCAACTGGCGAACCTCGTCCAACGCACGCCGCAATACGTCGAGCAGGCCCGGCAGGGTCTTGGCGCCCTGGACACCTGGGCGATCCAGCATGGCCTGCCCAACCCCGGTCTGAGCAATGTCATCCAGCCGGGCGCCCTTTCGGTGGCCGTGGCCGGCAGCGTGTTGAGCGGGGCGGTGGGGATTGTGACCACCTTCGCCAGCTCCATCCTCAACGTCGTCATCGTGTTCGTCATCGGGTTCTACCTGCTTCGTGATGGGCTGGCCTTGCGCGGCCGGCTGCGGCAGGCGCTGCCCGTGCATTACCGGGGTCGGTATGACTTCGTGGTCGACGCGCTCTCGTTCGTGGTGGGCGGCTACGTGCGAGCCCAGGTCACCATGGCGGTCATCATCGGGACGCTGGCCGGCGTCGGGACCTGGCTCCTGGGGGTCCCCTATCCGGTGGTGATCGGGATCACGGTCGGACTGCTCGAGCTGATTCCGATCGTGGGTGCGCTGCTGGGCTCGCTGCTGGCCATCGCCATCGCCCTCTTCACGTCCGTGGACCTGGCCCTGCTGGTGATCGGGTATTTCATCGTCATCCACTTCCTGGAGGCGTACGTGCTGGGGCCGCGGATCACGGGCGTGCGTGTGAACCTCCATCCCCTGGTCGCCTTGCTGGCCATGCTGGTCGGCATCGAGATTGCTGGCCTCCTGGGTGCCCTCTT
>WNFC01006013.1_pt1 | contig 19759 bp, 22 predicted proteins | sample 5400541 | NCBI WGS metagenome assembly WNFC01 (sample SAMN13153342, study PRJNA577476) | soil metagenome | isolation source: 120 cm saprolite under Douglas fir tree site 2 hole 2 replicate 1 | place: USA:California | collected 2015-04-18 | reverse complement strand
GAGCCTCAGCGGCCCGCTATCCGCTTCACCCGCCGGGTCCGCCATGAGCGCCTCGCGCAATCCAATATAAGATGCTGAATCTTATCCCAGATCTATCGTGGGAGCGGCGCAAATCGGCGCGTCATCCGGGGAATGCGGGCTGGAACCTGTGACCCGATCATCAGGCGGCGAATGTTCCGCCGGGCGCTCGCCGGGAAGACCGCAGAGGCCCGCTAGTCGAAGCCTGCTACCTTTACCCGCGGTCCAGGCTGCGCCTATCGTCCTCTGCGACCCGGAGCCGGGGGACGCACCATCGCTGAGGCGGGGGATGGCGAAGTGATAATGATTGGATTTATATAGAGGCTGGCGGTAATGCGGGCAATTTGCTCAGCCGGGCAACAGCTTCTTTCAGTTCGCGTTCATCCTTCAATGCGTAACCTAGCAGTTCCGCGAGCTCTGCAAGGATTAAGCGGATGTCGGTCGCCAACTCTAAACACGTTTCGTCGCTGTGATTGTGCAATCCCCTGCTTAGCGCAGCATGTAACAATGTCAACGGGTTTTGCCCATTTATTAGGAGACGTTGAGGAATGGCGTCCTTAACATTATCAATTGCCTTGTTAAATCGGTGTTCGCTTTGCGCCGCCTGAAGCGCAGCAATGGCTTCCGGGGGTGCCGAAATCGCCTGTGCCACCTTGATTATTTCAGTAAGAATTCTGTTTTTCTGGCCCTCTACCACTCGCCGGTAATAGACGAATGCGCCTATGCCAAGCCCCTGAATTTCGCAGCGACGGCCTTTGAGGAACAACTCTCGTCCTGCGCCTAATAGTGAGATTAACCGCGAGGGTGTCGGCGGGCCATAAGGCGGAAGTTCTCCAAATTTGTAGCAGTGGGTCGCTCCCGGCGCTTTCTCTGCGTCAAGTGTAATTCTTAAAGCGAGAGAAAATGTTTTTGTTTGCTTCTGGCAATTCGCACATTTGTACGTCACATATTCATCGTTCCAGTCTGTGCCTCGAAGTACTGTATAACTATCATCTTCATCTTCTATGCGAAAAAATCGTTCCCCGTTACAGGCATCAGAAGGACAATGTAGTTGTATTTCCGGTAGACGGACACGTAACCGAGTTGGGTTCCCCGATTGGTCCTTAGCCTGCACGGTAATCCGAGTTGTGATCTTACGAACTTGACCGGGCGAAACGCTCTCTAGGAACTGTGCTGGGGGAATGCTTTCCTCCGCCTGCGCGGGTTCAGATGTTGTGGATTGCTGCTCGTCGCTCATTATCGGTCAGATGGGAAATCCCCAACTTTAGCGCAAGGCAGCACTCAGGCCGCCACCGAGTGGCGCCGTTAGCCGGAGTGAACCCAGCCAGCGCATTCGTTAGCCCATCCGTTAGCCCAGAGCAGAAAGTTGAGACCGTTTTGGTCGCCGGACGACCTCTCAGTCTATGGTATTATTGGCGTCCCCGACAGGAGTGCGACAGTTCAATAAAATCAACGGGTTTGCGCTGGCCAACCCCCCTATCTGGCCGTATTGATATCAAAAGGCGATTTCGGGGAGTGGCTACCCGGCCGGCCGCCGCCGGACGATCGCTAGTAACGTTCGGGGCACATGATCGCCCTTGGCCCCGCCAGCGCGATAAACCGATTATCTGGCCGCGCCGCTGACGACGAAATCCACGTCGCGGCCGTCGCACGCCGAGCAGCGCAAGCGGCTCGCCCAATCGATGACGGCGGTATCGCTGCCATAGCTCACCACCTGTTCCGCGATGTCCGGCTCCGCCCGATGCTGGCAAGCCTTGCACGACACGATGATCCGCACGCGCGCATCGAGCGACTGGCCCAAGGTCAGGGGTGTAGGCTCGCCTTCGCTGCGACTGCGCCTCATAATGAGATCGTGCCGGAACTCGACGATGCCGACAAACCGGGCGCGTCTTACGCCCTTGCATTCGCCCGCAACCGGCATATAGGATCGTCTTGTCCCCAACGTGCAATGACCGTGGGGCCTCTACCCGTATTGGAGGCCCAGATGATGCGTCAACACGGCTTCAAAACACTGACCACGCTTGAGGAGCAACAATATCGGCAGTGGGCGCGGGCGCACTACTGTCCCACCCCTCCCCCTGACTTCGAGCAATATCATCCCGTCATCCGTGATGAGTGGCGCAGGATCGAAGCAGGGACGCCCAGCCGCGCCACCCCGTCACACGCGAAAATGCAGTTAATGCGCTCGCCGGCACGCAAGATATAGAGCCGCTACCGCCGCCGAAGCCGCCGGGCGAGCGGAGCTTGGTGCTGGCGAAGAAGCGGCGAAGGTAAACGAACAGACGAGGATCGGGGATGGCGGCCACTCAAACCGTATTATCAATATCGGACATCCTAACCCTCGCTTTCAGCACTGGTGTAATTACCGCCTTGCTAAATAATTTGTTGGGATGGTTGAGGGATTGGAAAAAGGATCATACCTCAACCAAGCGCGATCCACGGTATTCGGCCATGAGGATTGCGGTAATCTTGGAGAAGTTTGCAATTGAATGTGCAAACGTCATTTCCGACAATGATTTGTATAAGAAAGCCGAGGGTCACGCGGGAGCGGCGCATGGAACACTTCCGCCTCTTAGGGAGTTCCCCGCCGACACGGATTGGAAAGCCCTAGATCCCGCACTTTCCGCCCGTACTCTTTCGTTACCTAATGAGTTATCCCTCGCCGACGGGACCATCAAATTCTGGTGGGATATAGAGCCTGGAGACCAAGGAATTCTTTTGCATGCCTGCGACCTACAAGCCGGTAAATGCGGCTATATAGCTTGGCAGTTAGCCGCTGACATGAGACGCGGCTACGGATTACCTGCATTCAACCCAGAGCATACGGCTTGGGATGTGGTGAAAACAATCAAAGATCAACATGATATAGAAATCAAAAGATTAAAAGACGCCGCCTGCTAAATCACAAGCTTGCCTCTGCCTCCAGAAAATCCTTTACCTGAGATCCTGATGGTTCAAGTTGCACTCTCGTCACTCGTTTCTTTTTCGCCTCGTATTCTGAAATCTTCTCTGCTAGGTGATCAAAATCAGTAAACAACGTTTCGTCAGTTAGGTTGGCACGCTCTTGGGTGACATAATCTCTACAAGCGCTCCACCAAAATCTTGCATAATAACTAAAAGTATCCCAAATCATTTCGCGGTCGAGATAGCCGCGACGCAGAAGCATCCCCATATCTTCGAAGAAATCTAGGATGTCTCATTCATTTCGGCGTGCGAGGCGCCATCTAATATTTGTCGTGCAAGAAGCTTACGTGCTCTTATCAACTCACCATCAAATTCCTTGCGAAGTTGCAGGTACAGTTGAATTTTGGCTTGCTCTTTTGCGCTTGATAGCTGCCCCTTGACCAGCCATCCCGTGCAAATCACAAGCGCCCAGGTGCCGAGCGCGACGGCAATTTGGGTCAGATCCATGCCCGCCCGCCGCAATCAATAGCAGTTGGTGGTCGAAAAACCGGGCCGGATTTCCATCGTCGTGCAGTTGACCCGCATGGCGCTGATGGCCTGTTGCGCGCGCCCGTACTCTTGAAGGGCTTGGCCGATAGCTTGAACGGCCGCTTGTCGCCGCTGAAGCTCAGCGTCGTGGGATAGCTGTAAGCCCGCCATGATCCGCTTGCCCTCCGCCGCGATCTCCGCGTCTCTTTCGTTGAGTGCTGTTCGCACTCGCTGCAAAAACTCACCCCAACGAAGTTTCTTCTGTAACAGATCGATTAGGTAATTGTCCTCGGTCGTGCTCGTCCGCACCATTATCGGCGCGACGGTTGGCATTGTTTGTGAAATCTGGTCAACGAACTGTTTCCGGCAAGTCTGTAGTTTTGGGTGGTTAGCTAAAATGAGCCGGATTTCTACTTCGCTTACGGAATTCTGATTTGAAAGCTGTTCGAGGCTGGCGTTTTTGACATTCAGCGGCAGATCCCGGCGGAGCGGTTCAAGCTCCGGTTGGTTGTAGATCGCGGCGACGCACCCCTCAACACTCTGCGCAGCAACCCGAGTGCCGGCAGCCATGCTTTGAAGCTGTTGCTGCGCCGCCGTGGCGCAACCGAACAACAGGCCCGCCGTTGCTGCGATCGTTACGACCCGCCTGAGCGTGCTCATTTTGAACGGCCCTCCCGCCAACCGGCACTCTCCGCCTATCCGCTGGATTGAACAATCACCCCGATAATTCGCCAGCCCGATCACGCCGTTGACGCCCGGTTGCCAGCGGCCGTATAGGGAAAACATGGGAGCGACGGCGCATCTCGACCAACTGCGCGCGGCAGTTCGCTACAGCCAAGGCTCCGGCCGGCGCAAGATCGCCGAGCTTGTCGCCGAGGCTGCCGCGAGCGCGGCGGCTAAGCCGGTGCCGCTTCGTTGGTGCGCTTGGTGCGGCGAAACCCTCGCGCCATCGGTTGCCGGCGAGTTCTGCAATGACCAGTGCGCGGCCGAAGACGCAGCCGCCGCCGATCGCCAGCGACAGCCATGATCGAATTCCTAATCGTCGCCTTCATCCCTTTTCGCTTTCCGCCGGGTGCTCGCGCTGATCGTTCTCGCCGCGCTGATCGCGGCGGCTTGGCCGTGACGCCTCCGCTATCTGCGAATTCCTAATACAAGATTATCTAATCCGAGTTTCAAACGAAATCCCCCTATAGTTAAATTGTATAAGATGACCTGATCACCAGGGATTGGCGAACGCAGCATTCCAATCAGTAATTTCCTCATTAATTTCTCCAATTCCCCTTTAGGGTTTCACCGTGAGACCCTAGCATAACACGCTCTTATCCGTAACGCCCCTCGGTTCGGGACCGGAAGCCGATCGCCTCTAAACGCGGTCCATTAAGCGGCTTTGAACCGGCCTATTCCCCGCCCTACCTACCGAAGCCAGCCGGCCGCGTGCCTCGCCAGGGAGGGCGGCGCTGTCGTTTGATCCGGCGCCGCTCTGGCGGCGGACTTTTCCACGGCCGCCGAGCGCGTGGTTGACGGCGATCGGCCGCAGCGAGTTCGGCAAGCTCGGCTTGGCACGCCGCGCCCTCGGTCAACAGCGCGTCGAATAGCGCGCCGTCGCATGGGCGGCGAAGCCTCGCGCGGATCTCAGCGAGGCGACGGCGGAGCGTGGCCCGGCGATCGTCGGCCATGCCGGCGAGGATACACCCGGACCCGGCATCGAGGCTCAACCCGAGAACCGGAAGACGGCGCGGGCTTTGGCGACGTTCCCTCCCGCTCAGAGCGCCCCGCGAGCGTCATTAAGCGGCTGCCTGATACGGGGAAGCCGGTTCCGCCGGCCTGCCGATGCTCGCCAGCTAGGGCGCGCCGTAGCGGCAGAAAAGAGGGCGGCCGGCGCGGAGGAACATCAGCACCGGCCGCCCCTTCATCGGCGAGCGAGAACTTGAACCGGATGGATAGACGGCCTCGCTCAATCACCCGCCGGCAACGCGACGCGGCCCCAATCCTCGAAAGGCCGCGCGCGCGTCATTCGAACTCACGGCGTAGCGGCTCGGCGGCACCAATCGCGCCATGCCTCCGTTCGGTACTGCCGCCCGTCCGGCGGCGGATTGTTGAACGCCCAGCCGAACCACAAGCCGGCGAGGCTGAGCAATTCATCGGTGCCGACATCGGCCGCATCGCTGTTGGTCGCGGTGACGTGCGGTTCGATCCGATCAAGGGCCTCCCGCAAGAGCCGAATGCGCCGCAACGTCCGATCGCGAACAGCGACGGCGAGGCCATCCGAAACCCCGGCGTCAAGATAGGCTTGGAGATCGATGATCTCGGCGCTACCGTCCATTTGTTCACACTCCACTACCGGCCCGGCCGCGCCTCTGCAAAGGCGCGCGCCGGGTTTTTCAATGCATCGGGCCGCGCGCCTCGGCGAGTGCGACGGACCATCCCTGCACGACCGCCAGCTTCGCCAGTTCGATTTCGGCTTCGCCCGGAGACAGGCCGCGTTCGCTGTATTCGAGCGCCAAATTGATCGGCGCGTTGTAGCGCCGGCATAAGGCGAGGATTTCCGAATGCTCGTTGAGTTTCTTCGTCCAATGGGCGCGGGATTGCCGCTCGGTTTCCGACATTTGGGGGTTGACCGGGGCTTGCCGCGTTGCTGCCGGTTTTGCCGGCGCTGGCTTTGAAACCGCGACCGGAAGCGCGCCGTATTCGCCGCGAGCAATCCGTTGGCGGAGTTCTCGACCGTGCCGCGCGAGGCGTTTTGCGTTTTCGTCCATTTCAGTCTCCGTTCCTAATACATCGAGGAAGGGCCAGGAAGATCGGAAGACAAACCTAAAACTGCCCTCGGATCGGCATTGTCGCGGCGCAAAAAAGACCCGCCGCCAGCCTCTATTGCATCGATCAATGCTTCCTCTTGTCTTTCGAGAAAAAGGGCGTCCTCGAGAATGGCTATTTCGCGGGATTTGCGATCTTCGCTGGAAATGGCGATATGATCCTCGGCGAGTGCGTCAATCCGGGCCTCAAGCCAAGCAATCAAATCCTTGCCGTGAACCAAACAGTAAAGGCCCGCGATATCCAGTGAGGTATCCGAGACTACTCCCGCTCCGGCTCCGGTTATGACCGGGAGCGTCCGATGGAGTTCCTTAAAGCGGACAGGCGATAAATGTGCGATCACCCCGAGAAGGTCCGGTTCGGCTCGCACTCCGAGCGTTTTAACTTGCTCGCGGACGAGCGCCTTGCACTCTGCGGAGGGATAAGGCGAGGCCGCGACTTGCTCGCCGCCGGCCAGATTTTCCGCGAGTTGCCGACGCACCGCCTCGACATCGGCCGGCGTTGGCCGCTGCTTGGCGGCAGGCTTCCTGGCCTCGCGGTCGCGGTGCATTTCGATCGCAACGCCAGCCGGGATGCTGGCAATCCAATCGCCGATCGCCGCCGCGAGCCGGCTGGCTCGCGCCTCGTGCGTCGCGATCCGCGCAGTGAGGGTATCGACTTCGGCCCTGGCCTCGGCAACCTCGCGCTCGGCTTCTTCCAATTGGCGCGCCCCGGCGTGCTGTTCCGGCATGCGATGTTCGATCCCGCCAGCCGGGTTCATGTGGTTGCTGGACATGAAGGTCGAAATGCTCGACGTGGCCCTGCCGCCACCGCCGGAGCCGCCCGCGCGCGACAGTTGCAAACGCTCGTAATTGCGTTGGCGGTCAGATAGGGCTTCGACGCGCGCGCGTCGCTGGTCATTGAGCCCTTGCACCATCAAGCGTCTATCCGCGTCGTCTTCTCGTAACCGGAGGAATTTCGCTCGCGCCGCTGGCGGCAGCCTTCGCGCGACATCGCCAGCCCGCCAGAAATTGCCGGGGTTGGGCGGAGCGATTGCCCGATCGGTCCCCGACCCGCTGCCGGCCGGGGCAGCCGATACCGGAGCCGTCGAGCCGCCGGGCGCGGCGCTGCCTCCGGTGAGCCGATCGTAAAGCCCGCGACCGAAAGCCATTGCTCACCCCTCGGTTTGCAACCTCGCAGCAACCGAAGTCTAAGCCGGCGATCCCGAAATCAAATCGGATCTGATTTTCAATTTTTTTGCGTCGTCCAAAATCTGCTGTATCCGAGGCGCATCGATCGTCACCGCGCGGCCGTACTTAAGCACAAGCCGCGCTTTGTGTTTCAGGGTGCCCGGATCATACGGATTTAAGCTAAGCAATTCATCCGCCGAACGGCCTTTTGCATCGTCGGCAATTAGCTTTGCAATAGCTTCCGCCGTTTGCGTCTTGCCTAGGTCAACCAATACGTCGTCCCGAAGCGTATTTTTGACATCACGGCTGAAATTCTCACCGCGCGCATTCGCAACCTCACCAAGGAATTCAAGCCATCCCGGTATTTTCATTAGGAATAGGGCTGTCGGCTTGGCGAGGGGATTGGGATTATTGTTCAAATCGTTTAGCAGGTCGAACGCCAATGTCCCAAGCGCTACGGGATCGCGGATCACCCCGCCATCGCCCGGCCCCGGCAATTCAATCGTCTGCCGCCGCTTGCCGCCCGCTGCGCTGCCCTTGCGCTTACCCTCGCCAACCGCCGCCGCCGGGCGCGGTGCGGCCGTGATCCGCCGGGTTGCGCGGGCCGGCATTGCAAATCCTATTTCGTCTTGCGGCGCTTTAACGTTTGGACTTCACGGCGTAATGAGGCGAGTTCCCCCGTGAGCGCTTGGACGGTCTTAATAAGTTGCTTGTTTTCGATTATCGCCCATCGCGCTTCGTCGCGTTCCTTCGCTCTAATTTCATCCTCTAATACGATCTGCCGATATTCCTCGATTGATACCCCATGCGAACGCGCCATTTGCCATTCCCACAAGGCTCCGAAATCGATTTGATAGGCAATTCCATGATTGCCCTTCGTATGAATTGGCGCACCTTTTCGTTCCCAAGCGTCAATCGTCGATAATGATATGTCTAGCATTTTCGCTAGTTCGCTTTTGCTAACGAGCTTGCGCCTGCGATTAGGATCTTGCCATGCCGCTGCATATTTCTGGGTATCCCAACCAACATCAACCTTGGCTTCCAATTCGCGACGACGATCGATGAATTCGTCATCGCTCATATTCGGAACTCCGCAAACGTCTACTTTGTAGAAGTCGATGAATTCCCTATCGGTCATTTCAGGCATTTGACCTTCCTCCGTCTAAACAACAACAACGCTAATGAATTTTCAAAACATAATAGGTGGCGTGCGTTCGCGCTCCGCCCGACCCCTGTTGCGTGCAACCCTAGAAAGGACCCGCTCGCGGCTATCTAAAGCCATTGGTATATCGAATTCCTTTTCCCATTGCTTTTCCCAATCTATTCAATTCCAAACCCAATAGATCAATACGAATAATAGATTGAAGCGTTTGATCGGCGATCATTCGATAAGCTTGGTGTAGCTTGCACCCCTCCGCCTGTATGTCAGACGCGCTCCCGATCTTGTCTCGATACCCGCTACATCCGCGCTGATCGCAACGACACGATTGCCGTTCAACAGCAGCACCAACCCCCCTTTGTCGATACGTGCATAGGGCTTGTAGTAGTCAGCGCCGAATAGGTCACCGATCACCCATCCGAGGGACCGCGCCTGATCGCACCATCCGCCTGCAACAAACGCGCGGGCATCCTCGATGAACTGCCGCCATCGGTTCGGCGGCATGTCGCCGGGCGGACGATCAGGGTTGAGGTGATCGAAAAGGCGGGGATCGCTGCTGCGCTCTAGGTACGGGAACAGCCGTGAAACGGCCGCCCAGGTTGAGTTTCCATAATTTCCATAATTTCCGTTTCCAGTATTACCCTTACGCGGGTGCAAACCTTGGTCGGGATCGTGATCGCATTGAAGATCAGGTGTTTCTTCCTTCGCGTATAAGGTCTGGTTTTCGGTTTGGAAACTGGAAACCGTGGAAATCGTGGAAACAGGGTTTTGTTCCAAATCAACGGGTTCCGCGAGTTGGCGAACCGCGTCATCAAGGATTGATTGTAGATCGCGATCAGTCATTGCCTGTCGCCTCATTCGCTACCGGCGGCCAAGTGACCTGCGTTTCCGGCACACCTAATGCCTTGAGCGCAGCGAGAGCCGTTTGGCTGATCGTGATATTCGCGTGCCTCCCGCGATCGATATCCGCCCAAAGCCTATCGCCCTGCCGGCGTAATTCCAGCCGCCCGGCCTGAGCCAACTGCCGCAGGCTCATGGGCTTCGGTTCGGCAGCGCGATCGGAGGTATCGGGTATCACGTCGTCGATGCCGTCGATGTCCCGATCGTGTTTCGAGCGGCCGAAGCGTTCCCGCTTGAGCGCGTAGGCATCAACCCTTCCGGTTTGTGGCACGAACCGCACATAAAACCGATCGGGGGCCTGATCCGCTAATAATTCCATTCGATTGAGAGTGGCCCCGATCCGGCTCTCTTTCATGGCGTTTCCGGAGGCGGCTTGAATTCGATCTTTTGGGATATAGACGGCGTTTTCGTCGTACCAAGCCCAGGTATCTCGATTGTTAACTCCGGTCTGTTCAGTAACGGATTTGACGGTGACATCCCAACCTCGCGCGACCCAACTCGCCAAATTCCGAACCATTAGTGTTTCCGGTTCAAGAACCTCGGCTTCGGCGGATTGTTTGAACCGATCCCATAGCACTTTGATCGCGTCCCTCACGTCGGTTTCGGCCGGTATTATTCCGAACTCCTTTGCCATGCTGCCGGAGATTGTCAATAATGCGAACGGGATTGCCGCCCGTTTCATTGCCGGATCGCTGCCGTCGCCAGCGAGTTTATCGGCCAATTGTAAAATGCTTTTGTGGATATCCGACGCGCGACGGTGATCTCCCCGTTCAACCAGTTTCCGAACGAAGGCAATTCCCGCGTGACCGTAGTTTCGGTGAATGCCGTTAATCGCATTCAACGTCTCGGCATCGACCGAACGATTGAAATCGTCAATGTTGATATCGACAATCCGAACCGACATTCCGGGATCGTACTCGACGCCATCGCCCCTGATTTTGTCGGCGAGGCTATGCTCACTCGACATCAACACGAAAACCGACCAAACAATTGTTTCGAGCATCGTTACATTTACGGTCATGCGCTTTTTACCAGCGCCGCCCGCGAGCATGTAAATCCATCCGGCTAGAATTTTCCCGCTAACAAGCCGCAACTCGTCGAGGTTAAGCGCCGTTGCGGTTGCCCGCTTCGCCGCCAACTCGATTGAGTTTTCGGTGTTGTTAGCCATTTGCAACAATGATCCTGGCCGATGCTTATCGGGAGTTGACCAGCCCGAGGCTGCTATTTCCTGCGTCAAAGTCTTTCCGCCGGAGGTATGTCCGGAAACATTGACGCCGCAACTCGCCATGCGGATCAGCGACAGAATAACCCCGGCGAAATTAGCACATGCCCCAAGGGTCCAATGCGGGACATCCTTTGCCGTGATGGCTGTGCGGATGGCGTTTTGCCAGCCTTCAAGTGTCCCGGCTCTGGCGATATCGGGTCGTAGACGTATCGACGCATCTAATTCGATCCGCACCGCTTCGGGAGCGCCGAATACGGTTCCACATGGCGCAACAAAAACAGGATCGGGGCAGCCCGGCATATCAAAAAACCAACCCGGTTGCTGAACAACGAGAACCTCACTCGGCGGGTTGAAAGCCTTTAGGATTTGAATTACTTCTTGATCTCCCCTGTTGTCGGTACGAAGCCCGGCGTCCAAAAGCTCAACCATGACATTGCGACCGCTCACAGCCGCGAGCGCGCCGCATTCGATATCGGCTTCGCCGGGTTTTCCGTCCCTGTTTTGAAACACAACCCGGAGACTATAAGCGTCCCGTTTTCCTCCAACACGCCGCAATCGAGCGTTGATCGTGAATGGCGAAGAAAATGGCAATATTTCCGTTCCATCCTTCTTTTCGATTTCTTTGTGAGCCCATATCTCCCCGGTTTGTGTACGTTTATAAAATATCTTCTTGTCCATTTCGGGCAACGGGTAATGCCGTTGGATTTGTTCTATCTCGCTCGCCTCTTTTGTATTGTTTTCGATTTCGAGTTCGTCAAGTTGGAATTCCGGGCTAGCGTCCACCAATTGCTCGAATTGCTCCCGCGTGCCGCCGGCCGTAATCCAATCCGAAATGTCACCCTTTGGCGGCAGCCCCGGCAATTCGACAATTCGCACCCGACGCGCGACACGCGCGAGGTTGCGGGCTACATCGTTGGCGTGATCCCGTCCGGCGTCGTCATTATCGGCCGGTATGGCTACGTCGCGGCCAATGAAATACGAATTGTATTCCTCGCGCCATTTCGATTTGTGGTCTTTGCCCTTCCCTTTCTTTACCGCGCCGCCGGGATTGCAGGTCGCAACAAATCCCAGCTTCGCCGCGACATTATCGGCGTCCTTTTCTCCCTCGGCTGCTACGATCAGCGCATCTTGGGGAGCCGCAATCAACTCAGGCAGGCGATACAGAATTTGGCGATCCCCGGTTCTCCATTCCCAATCGCCATTGCTTTTTGGCTTCCGTTGCCGGAAATCCTTCCCCTCTAATCGAACGACCTGAAATTCCAATTCACCATTTTCATTGCGGTAGTCATATATCGCCTCGATACGCTCTTTAAACGACTTTTGTTGCTCAATTTCCATACCGAAATTGTTGCGCAACCATTCAGTCGGAAAGGTTTTCCCCTCGAATTGAATTAGCTCGAATAGGCCGCCGCTCATCTTGGTTTCGTGATTGAAATAACTCCCGATTTTGGGGCCAGCTACAATTACCGAAACACTGCCATTGCTGCCAAATCTCAAATCGTTTTTCGTTGAACGCTCTTTGTTCGGCTCACCGAGCAACATAGTCGCGAATTCGCCGATCCGGGGTTTCAACTCAGCTAATTTGACGGAGCGAAACTCTGTATGTTCGCTGCGATATTCCTGAGCTTCGTTCAAATTCATGGGCACAACAGCGTCCCCATTAAAACGACAGCATTAAGCGGCCGGCAGGCGACGCGTTCGCTGGCGGGTATAGGACAGCAGCGAGCGCCGCAGCGGCTTGCCGTCGCGGCTCGCGCTTGGCGGATCATGGCGGCCCTCACGCTGCCGGCGGAGGCGGGTCCGGGCGATCGTCGCGCAGCGCCACGCGCTCGCGTCGCTCGATATCAGCCCGGATCGTTGAACGTCGCGCGAACCATCGCCCGCTGATCTTGAAGGCGGGGATCGCCCGCTGTTCCATCAGTTGATGCGCGCGTTTCGACGTAAAGCCGTATTCCGCGCCGATGGCCTCCGCGCCCTCAATCAGGTCATCGGCAAGGGGCAGATCAGGCATGTCCTTTCCTCCGGGGTTTCCTAGAATTGCGTGAAATCCTACGATCCGCGCTTGCGGCCCGCAAGGGTTTATGCATATGATCGGAAATCCAGGGAAAGATCGGGATTATTGAGCAATGACAGGCAAAGGCGGCCGGCCCACGATCGCGACGCCATTCGGTCGGAAAGTGACCCTCAGCATCCGCACCACGTCGGGGATCAAAGCGGCTCTTGCCGCTGAGGCGGAGGGGCAGGGCGGAAACCTATCCGAGGAGGCCGAACGGCGGATCGTCGCGAGCCTCGAAAGCGACAAATCCCTCGATCAGGCGATGGTGCTGGCCTATGGCCCGGATAACGCGGGGCTGCTGTGTCTGATCGGCGAGGTTTTGCGCATCGTCACGCCGCACGGTGAATGGCTCGACAACGATGCCGGCTTGGTACGACCGCCGAGAGCGGCCCCGATGCGCGTGTTGATGCGCTCCTATGGGATCTCGGCGACACCGGCGAGGATCACCCCGGCCAACTGACGGCGCGCCAGCGCTGGGCAGCCGAGAAGCGCCGCCGCCTCGGGGAAGAACTCTCGGCGCGGCTCAAAACAATGCGCGAGGCTGTGCGCGAAGGCGCGCCGCCTCGGGACGCCCCGGAAGCCGATCCCGAAGCGGTCGCCGCATGGGGTGCCGCCCTGAAACAGGCTCAGCAATCGGAATAGCTCGGTGTCTCGTGGCCCCACCACCTTCCGGCAACGAGACGTTGCAGCGGCGATCAAAGCCGCGAAGCTGGCTGGCTGCGAGGTTGAGCGCGTCGAGATCACCAAAGACGGGAAAATTGTCATCGTGACGAGCAAGGGAACCTCGACGGTTCCCGAAGCCGCCGCCGATAGGAACGAATGGGACAATGACCAAGATCAGGCTTAAGCACATTCACGAGTTCCGCGATCGGCACGGCAAGGTTCGGCGCTATGTCCGCCTTCCTGGCCGCAGGAAGGTGCCTTTGACGGGTACGCCCGGCACCGAGGCGTTCATGGCTGCGTACCGTGAAGCGCTCGCCGGCGAGGCCCCGCGCGTCGAGATAGGCGCGAGCCGCACGCAGCCCGGCACCGTCAACGCCGCGATCGTCGGGTATTACGGTTCGGTAGCCTTTATGAACCTCGCCCCGGAAACTCGCCGCACGCGCCGCAATATTTTGGAGCGGTTCCGCAGCCAGCACGGCGACAAGCGGGTTGCGCTGCTACAGCGCCGGCACATTGCCGACATGGTTGCTGCGAAGGCGGCAAAGACGCCGGCTGCGGCGCAATCGTTTTTGAAGGTAATTCACGCCTTAATACTATATTGCCAAAGCATCGGCATGTGTGACGACGATCCGACCGCAGGCATAAAAAACGTCAAGCTTCGCTCGGAGGGGATTTACACTTGGTCCGAAGTCGATATCGCAACATTCGAGGCGAAACACCCGATCGGATCGCGCGCCCGGCTCGCCCTCGCCCTTTTGCTCTACACCGCGCAGCGCCGTTCGGACGTGATCCGCATGGGGCGACAGCATATCCGCGACGGCGCAATCCACCTGACGCAGCGCAAAACCGGAGCCGCGCTCGCCATTCCAATTCATCGCGATCTTGCATCGGTCATCGATGCGACCGCGAGCGATCATCTAACGTTCCTGACAACCGGGAGCGGTTCCCCGTTCAGCGCTGCCGGCTTCGGCAATCTCTTTCGCGATTGGTGCAATGAGGCCGGCGTGCCGCGACAATGCTCGGCGCACGGCTTGCGCAAAGCCGCCTGCCGCCGGCTCGCCGAAGCCGGATGCTCGGCTCCGGAGATCATGTCAATAAGCGGCCACGCGAGCCTCCGGGAAGTGCAGCGGTATTGCGCCGCCGCCGATCAGGTGCGCATGGCGCGATCGGCAATGGCGACGGTGACGACAGCCTTTGCCGCGCCGTCCGACGCGGCCGAAATTGGGGCGAACCGGGAACCCAAATTGGCTAACCGGAGTAGCGGGTTAGCCAAATTGCCCCGTAAGCCATTGAAAGGAAACGGCTGAGAATGCAAGGTGGCGTCCCCGACAGGACTCGAACCTGTGACCCCCGGTTTAGGAAACCGATGCTCTATCCAACTGAGCTACGGGGACGGCGCCCGGACGATACTACGCCGGCGGCGGCGATGCCACCGCCCGGCGTACCTTGCTAAGCGCCGTTGCGCGATCGGCGGCGGTCTCGCCGTGTCCGGATTGAAGCGTTGGATCGAGCTATTGACAGCCCTGGCGGAGCTTCCCACGTATTAGGGGGCAAAACGAGAACAAAAATCCACGGTCTGGTGCATGCTGGTGGCAAACATCGGGATCACGCCTTGCAGTTCTGCCGCTACAAATGCGCGCAGACAGCCCCTGCGGATGCGGCCAGCGAGGGACCGCGGCCCCTGTTTTTCCCTGTATTAACAGGAGAAACAGGCAGACGGTGCCGGCGGCGGCCGCGGGCCGCACCGCCACAACTGGTGCGGGCATTTTTGCTGTTGATTCGCTGCAGATACAGCAAACGCTTCGGCCGGAACTCAACGAAAGGCTGTGCTTGCCCTGGTACTGTCCGCGGCTACCGCATCGTCGGCATCACATATTCGGCGCCGGCGCGGATCCCGGTCGGCCAGCGTGCGGTCACCGTCTTGAGGCGGCTGTAAAACCTCACCCCTTCCATGCCGTGCACCGCCATGTCGCCGAACAGGGAACGCTTCCAGCCGCCGAAGCTGTGAAACGCCATCGGCACCGGGATCGGCACATTGATCCCGACCATGCCGATCTGGATGCGGTTGGTGAACTCGCGCGCGGCGTCGCCGTCGCGCGTGAAGATCGCGACCCCGTTGCCGTATTCGTGCTCGTTGACGAGCTTGACCGCGTCCTCGAAACCGGGCGCGCGCACCACCGCCAAGACCGGCCCGAAGATCTCCTCCTGGTAGATCCGCATCGCCGGCAGGACGTCGTCGAAGACGCAGCCGCCGAGGAAGAAGCCGTCCTCATAGCCCTGCAATTTGAGGCCGCGCCCATCGACGACGAGCTTGGCGCCCTCGGCGACGCCGAGATCGACATAGGAACGCACCTTTTGCAGATGCGCCGCGGTGACGAGCGGCCCCATCTCGGCCTCGGGGTCGGTGCCCGGCCCGATTTTGAGGGCGCGCACCCGCGGCACCAGCCTGTCCATCAGTCTGTCGCCGACCCCGCCGACCGCGACCGCGACACTGACCGCCATGCAGCGCTCCCCGGCCGAGCCGTAGGCCGCGCCCATCAGCGCGTCGGTCGCCTGGTCGAGATCGGCGTCGGGCATCACCACCATGTGGTTCTTGGCGCCGCCCAGCGCCTGCACCCGCTTGCCGGCTTGCGCGGCGGTCGCGTAGATGTGACTGGCGATCGCCGTCGAGCCGACAAAGCTGACCGCCGCGACATCGGGGTGAGCGAGCAGCGCGTCGACCGCCTCCTTGTCGCCGTTGACGACATTGAAGACGCCGGGCGGGACGCCGGCCTCCAACAGCAGCTCGGCAATGCGGAACCCGGCCGAGGGGTCGCGCTCGGAGGGCTTCAAAATGAAGGTGTTGCCGCAGGCCAGCGCCACCGGGAACATCCACATCGGCACCATCGCCGGAAAGTTGAACGGGGTGATCCCGACGCAGACCCCGAGCGGCTGGCGCACCGACCAGCTGTCGATGCCGCGGCCGACCTGCTCGGTCATCTCGCCCTTCAGCAGATGCGGGATGCCGCAGGCGAATTCGACGACCTCGGCGCCGCGGGTGACCTCGCCCCTTGCATCCGACAAGACCTTGCCGTGCTCGTCGGTGATGAGGCGCGCCAGACCCTCGCTCTCGCGCTCCAGGAGCTCGCGGAACTTGAACAGCACGCGCGCCCGGGAAAGCGGGGGGGGCCCTGCCCAGGCCGGGAACGCCGCCGCCGCGGCCTTCACCGCCGCATCGACTTCGCCGGCGCCGGCGAGAGCAACGCGACGGGCGCGCTCGCCGGTCGCCGGATTGAACACATCGCCCCAGCGCCCGCTCGACCCCCCAGTGGAGTTGGCGACGCTCTTGCCGTTGATGAAATGCTGGACGTCGCTCATGCCGTTCCACCCGCAGGCTGAATTCCCAGGGCGCCCATCATAGGCCGCAGCGGCACGGCAGGGCAGGAGATTTTCGCGAGGTCGGCATCCACCGGACCGCGGGCGTCCCGCCCGCATGCGGCCGGGACGGCCGCGGTCCGAGCCGAGCGCTCCTGGGGAGCGGTTACATTCCGATGATAGCCGAATAAGCCGAGTACGCCGTCCAGAGGAGCAGCGTCGTCACTCCGGCCCAATAAACAACAGGGTACATCGCGCTCCCCTCGCACCGTGACGTAATACGGGACCGGAGCCGATTCCGTTCCCTCGGTGCGGCAAGCCTCGACGGCGCCATCGAATCGCGGGAAGATCTGCCCGGCCGCGTGGGTTGGAGGAAGGGAGCCGGGCTGATGGCTGGAACGAATGCCGCCTCGCGGATTCCGGTGACGGTGCTGACCGGCTTTCTCGGCAGCGGCAAGACGACGCTGTTGAACCACGTCCTGAAGCAACCCGGCATGGCGGCGACGGCGGTCATCGTCAATGAGTTCGGCGAGATCGGGCTCGACCACCTGCTGGTCGAGAGCGCGACCGAGGATGTCGTACTGCTCAATAGCGGGTGCCTGTGCTGCACGGTGCGCGGCGACATCGTCAACACGCTGATCGATCTGTTCGTCAGCCGGGTCAAGGGGCGCGTGCCGTATTTCACCCGCGCGGTGATCGAGACGACCGGGCTCGCCGACCCCGCCCCGGTGTTGCATGCCCTCTTCTCGGACCCGATCGTCGCCGACCGCTACATGATCGACGGCGTGGTGACGACGGTCGATGCGGTCAACGGCGCCGGCACGCTCGACCGCCAGCCCGAGGCGGTGAAGCAGGCGGCTGTTGCCGACCGGCTGATCGTCACCAAATCCGACCTCGCCGATCCCGCCACGCTCGCCGCCCTTGAAGCTCGGCTGAGAGCGCTCAATCCCGGCGCGCCGCTGCTGCGCGTCGACCACGGCGCGATCGACCCGAGCGCGCTCTTCGGTCTCGGCCTCTTCGACCCGCAGACCAAAAGCGTCGAGGTCCAGCGCTGGCTGCAGGACGAGGCGGTCGCCGCCCAGCACGATGACGAGCATCACCACAGCGCCGACGGGCACGACGTCAACCGCCATGACGAACGGATCCGCGCCTTTTGCATCACCCGCGAGCGGCCGATCTCGTGGAGCGCGCTATCGGGCTGGCTCGATGCGCTGGCGACGATGCGCGGCGACGATCTGTTGCGGCTGAAGGCGATCGTCGCACTCGCCGATCGCCCGGACCAGCCGGTCGTGCTGCACGGCGTACAGCACCTCTTTCACCCGCCGGTGCTGCTCCCCGCCTGGCCTGACGCCGATCGCCGCACCCGCATCGTCTTCATCACCCGCGATCTGCCGCAAGCCGCGATCGAAGAGAGCCTCGCCGCCTTCGAGGCAGCCGACGAGCCGGCCATGCCGCCAAGATAATTGTCATCCCGGCGCAGGCCGGGACCCATCGCGTAACCGCACAAGCGACTGGCCAATGGATCCCGGCCTGCGCCGGGATGACAATTTTAGGGTTAGAATGGCCGAATCACGAAGGAGGGTGTCATGGCCCAGGAGCCGATCTCGGTCGAACCAATCGCCGGCGCGCTCGGCGCCGAAATCGCCGGGATCGACCTTTCCGGCCCGCTCTCTGATCGGGCGATCGGCGAGATCCGCGCGGCGTTGCTCAAGCACCTCGTCATCTTCTTTCATGACCAGCATCTGACCCCGGAGCAGCAGCTCGAGTTCGGCCGCCGCTTTGGCGCGTTGCAGGTCCATGAATTCGTCGAGGCGATGGCGGGATATCCGGAGATCCTCGAAGTCCGCAAGGAGCCCGAGGAGACGCGCAATTTCGGCGGCGGCTGGCACACCGATGTGAGCTATCTCGAACGCCCGTCGCTGGGATCGGTGCTCTACGCGCGCGAGGTGCCGGAATTTGGCGGCGACACGATGTTCGCCAACCAGTACCGCGCCTATGAGACCCTGTCGGATGGCATGAAGGCGATGCTCGACGGCATGACCGCCATCCACAGCGCCCGGCGTCCCTACGGCCCGAATGCGGCGCGCGCCCAGGCGTACGGGCCGTCCTCGATGCATTTTGTCTTCAGCGAGGCGGCGCACGCCGAGATCGAGCATCCGGTGGTGCGCACCCACCGCGAGACCGGGAAGAAGGCGCTTTACGTCAACCGCACCTTCACGCTGCGCTTCAAGGACATGACCGAGGAGGAGAGCGCGCCGCTGCTCAGCTATTTATGCGACCATGCGGTGCGCCCGGAATTCACCTGCCGCTTCCGGTGGCGGGCCAATTCGATCGCGTTCTGGGACAATCGTTGCGTCCAGCACAACGCGATCAACGATTATGGCGGCGAGCGGCGGGTGATGCGCCGCGTGACGATCGAGGGCGAGCGCCCGGTCTGATCCATCACGATTTCGGCTCGGACGCCCCGTGGGCGACGAGCTGCATCAGCCCGTCGCCGGCGGCGATCGCAACGCTATAGGCGAGATCGCCCCACGCCCCGTCCAGGATCCCGCCGGGCACGTCGTTTTCCTGACCGACCGTGCCGATCTCGGCGCCGCCGGCGCGGCCGACATGCCAGAGGATCCTGACGTGCTGCTGGTTCGGCTTGACCGGGGTCACGCTGACCTCGCCGTCGACATAAAGGTCGGCCGGTTGGCCGTTTTCGACAATCGCCAGATCCTGCCGCCGCAACACGGTCGCCACCGCGGCCGCCAGCGATTTGGCGCCATCGCCCGGCGCTCCGCGGATATCGCGGATCGCGACGCGAGTGCGCCCCGCTGCAGCCGCCTCGACCGGGACATCCTCCTCCTGGAGCAGCGGCGCGAGGCCCTCGGCGCTCAGCTTGGCCAGCCGCGCGATCGCCGGGGCGTCGCCGGTTTTCCACTCGCGGGCCTCGCCTTCGAGGCGGGCACTGTGCTCGCCGACGGTCTCGC
>WNFC01007330.1_pt1 | contig 19764 bp, 16 predicted proteins | sample 5400541 | NCBI WGS metagenome assembly WNFC01 (sample SAMN13153342, study PRJNA577476) | soil metagenome | isolation source: 120 cm saprolite under Douglas fir tree site 2 hole 2 replicate 1 | place: USA:California | collected 2015-04-18 | reverse complement strand
AGGGTCGTTTCGCTCGCTATCGCGGCCTGCGCAAGAACCTCCTCGATTCCCGGCGCCACGCCGCCATTCTCAACCTCGAAGTGCTCCACGCTCGCCGAGCCGCGTGACTACGCTGGATTCAAACCGTTCGGTGCTCTAGGCCGACGAGCGACCCTTCCTCGACGCGGATACGCCCGCGGCGCTGGCGGAGCTGGAGCGGAAGGCCGGGCCGCCGCGCTGAGGCTCAACGCTTCGGCGAGGAAAGATCCGCCGCGCTGCGATTCGGGGAGATCCCGACGCCATCGCTGCTGCGGAGATCGACTCGCAAAAGCACCTTGCCGGTCTCCGCGTCCACGTAGGTGCGCCAGTCGCCGGGTGGCCGGGCGGCGACGAGGTCCACGCGCCAGACCGGACGGATCTGCTGGCCGGAGGCGCGCCAGCCGCGCTTCGCGCGCGGCGTGTCGGCCGTTTGCAGCCCTCGGATGGCGGTGGTCGCGGCGCGGATGGCGGCCTTCCGGGAGATCCGTGCCCGTCCCTTCACCTGCGCGGGAACGTCGGCGGCGTTCACCAGGATGACGGAGCCTTTGGCGTCCACGCCCACGACCACGTCTCCGTCGAAGAGCGGCAATCCGTCGATGCGCCGCTCGAACCGCACCGGGCCGACCTGGCCGGCCGCCAGGGCCGTGCGCGCGACGAGCTCCTGGCGCGGGTCGATCCCGAACGCGGCCCCGTATTCCTTCAGGAAGGCGCGGGCCGCGGCTTCCGGCGTGTCCCCGAGGCCCGACGCTTCGAATCCCGAGGCGCTCGTCAGACGGCCACCCGCGGGCGACTCGATGACGGAAGCGGCCGGAAAAGCCGCCTTGAAATCGGCGACCGGCCCGAGGGCAGCCGCCACCAGCAGTACCTGGAACATCCGGGCGCTCCTTTCAGCGGGAGATGCGGGCGCGCCGGAGGCGCAACAGACCTGTGAGACCGAGCAGCAAGAGTGCAGCCTCCGGGACGCCGCCCGTGCTGCAGCCGCCGCCACCACCGCCGCCGCCCTGCGGAGGCGCGGTCACGGTCACGTTCACGCTGACGGAATTCCCGACCGAATCCGTGACCCTGACCGTGTCGGTGACGTTCCCCGTCGGTCCTGCGGTGTAAGCCCCCGTCGAGGCGTCGATCGAGCCGCCGGAGCCGTTGGTGGGCAAGGACCAGACGTAGCCCGTGCCGCTGCCGCCGGTCGCGGCGAACGCCGTCTGCCCGCGTGGAGCGACGCTTGCGGATCCGGGCGCGATGGCGAGGGTCGTGGCTTTCTGACAGGCAGTCGCCGCCGTCGCTGCCGGGCGCGACGCCATGCCGTTCGGGCTCGCGTCGATGCGATAGATCTCGGAGTCCGGCGGCAAGGCATTGGGAGAATCGAGGAGGAGGTACCACGTGCCGGACGAAGGCAGGTTGAAGAGGGCCGTGCCTCCGGAGCAGGCCTGCGTGAAGGGAGCGAAGGTGATGTCCGCGGTCACGGTCGCGGCGTGCGTGGTGGGATCGATGTTGGTGATCTGCGCAGGCGCGCCCTTGCGCGCGTACACCGTCGTGGCGGTCGACCCGCCGCTGCAGGCTCTGAACTGCGTGGCCCCGGTTGCTTGCAGCGCAATTTGGAAGGGCGAGAAGCGGAGCTGGATCAGCTCCAGCTTGTGCTCGCCGGCGTAGACAGGAATGGTGCGGTCGCACCTGTCCAGCTTGCGCCGCCGGGCCACGCAGTCGACGTAGCTCGCCACCGCGGGCTGCGCCGGAAAGAGCGCCGTCGCCGCCGCCTTGAACGTGTTCCAGTACCGATCGTAGGTCGGAACCGTTCCTCCTGCGAGCTGGATCGCCTTGTACTGGATCGCCGGCCCCGCGTCGCAGGATCCGCCGCACGCCTTGAAGCCGCCGAGCTTGAGCCCCTGGTAGACCTCCCAGTAGAACCCGTTCCAGATCTCGCCGTCGTCGTGCTCCTCGCCGTCGAGGCCGTTGATGAAGATGGGATTGGTGGTGCCGAGCTGGTTGATCAGCGTGCCGTCGCCCTGGCAAGTGCGGGACGCGTTCGGGTCGTTCTGGTCGCGGAAGTAGGGCGCGGGCGGATTCATCGTGGCGCTGACGAAGCCGCCGATCTGGCTCCTGCCCAGCTCGGACACCGCCATCGAGTCGGCGGTCCCTTCATTGACGCCTTTGGGCTCGATCACTCCTCCCAGCGAATCGATGTCGAGCTGGAAGCCGCCCCAGGCGAAGACGGCGCCGTGCGTGAACTCGTGGTACATGACCGAGGCGTCGTACGCGTAGTCGGCGGTGGCGCCCTGGCCGAAGACCATCGCGTCCAGGCCCCCAGAGAAGAAGGCGTTCTCGAGAGGCGCGGCGTTCTGGAATGCGTTGACGAGCGCGGGAAGGCTTCCCCTCACCGCGCGGCTCGATCCGGAAGACGTCGTGCCCGCGGGCGGGAGCGTCGGGTCGATGCTCTTCAGGAAGCTCACGTGCTTGTCGAGGTGGTAGTAGGCCATCGCCGCCGCGAAGTCGTCGGCCTTGTCCTTGTAGGTCGAATCGAAGTTGAAGTTGAATGCCCCGCCGGCCGCGTCGACCGGCGCGCCGCAGGAGGTGGCAACCGTCCCCGGCGTCGTCGGGTAGTCCGCCCCCTTGCAGTTGTAGACCGTGGTCTGCGAGCCGGCGAGGTTGGCGCCGGTGACGAGATTGGGGATAGTGACGCTCACCGGACTGGCGCAAAAGGAATGGCCGGAGCCGTTCAAGGAGCACGCCGAGGCGAGGGTCTCGGTGGGCGAGACCTCGAACACGCGGCCGGCTGCGGTGGCGTAGGAGCGGACGTCCTCGCGGAAGAGCACCGCGCCGATCTCGCCGTCCACGAACGCGCGCCAGTCGCCGGCGGGTCGCTGCGCGATGAAATCGACCCGGTACACCGCCCGCATCGATGCACCGAACGCGCGCCACCCGGCGGCGACGGTAGCCGGTCCCGCTCCGCGCACGCCGCCCTTGAACGATGACACGGCCGCCCGCTGCGCCGCGACCTCGCCGAAGGAGTGGCGGCCGGAGACGGAGGCCGCTACCGGCCCTCCGTTGACGAGAAACACGCGGCCGTGCTCGTCGACTCCGACGACCAGGTCGCCTCCGAACACCGGAAGACCTTCGATCGTTCGCTGGAAATGAACGGCGCCCACCGCTCCTGGTGCAGGCCCGCCCTTCAACACCAGGATTTCGCGCTCGGTCACACCGAACGCCGCGCCGTGACTCGAGAGGAAGGCGCGGGCGGCATCCTCGGGCCGCCGCGTGCCCGTGTCCACCAGGAAACCGCTGGCGTGGACCAGGCGCTGCCCGTCCGCCGACTGGAACCGCTGGCTGCCCGGATGTTCCCGGGCGAACCTCTCCACGGGATGAAGACCAATCCCCAAAAGCAGCAAGAATGTGAGCACGGAGTCCCCCCCTCCGCGAGAAACGCGATCCAGGACCTACAGCAGCCGCGGCAGCGAGGCAAGCTGCCTTGCTCGCTAGCCGCGCGAGGCCATCGGCGGCAGCTGCTGGACGAACTCCACCTCGGTGAACCCGAGGCCGACGAACAGCGCGCGCAGCGACTGCTCCGCCGAGGCGCGCGCCTGCGCCTGCAGCTTCGGATCGGCGGCACCTCTCGCGCGAACGCCGCGCGCGCCGGCTCGAAGAGTTGCGAGGTCTCCTTCGAGTTCAGGTTGGAGCCGATGATCTCCGTCTCGGCGGGCTTCAGCTCGACCTGCACCTGCACGGGCGGGAGCACCACCTCCTGCGCGGCCGGTGCATAGCATGGCCGCGGGCTGGCCTGCTACGCTCGGTCCAGTGAAGGAAGGGAGCATCGAGTTGGCAGAAGGTCCTATCGCCCCGCCCACAGGTCCATCGCAACCAGGGCGGCGCGCGTCGTCTCGGTGGTTGCGCCGCCGCCGCGCGTGCGCAGACGAAGCTGGAGGCGTCGGTCTTGCTGCCCCTCCCCGTCCAGTGCGCGGTCTTGGGCCACGGGCACAGGGGCCGCGAGAAGTCCCCGGGTGGCGGCGTGGCAGACATGACGTTGTCCGGGAAGCCGGTGCGCCGCTCTCCAGAATGCGTACGCGGCACCAAGCCCGTCACCCCAGTGCTCGCGGCCGTCTGCGAAGGCTGACGTTCCAGCGACCCGATGAAGCACCTTGAGAGAAGACACGACGTCGACCCACGCCACCGCGCCGTCTCTTGCCACTCCCTCAGCACCATGCGCAGCCGTCGGGTGTTAACCACTCTCTGCGTTCCGTTTCGCTCGCTTCTGTTCCCCGCCTCCGCCGTGCTACAGCTGCTTGCGATTGAACTTGCACCCGACTCCGCGGTTTCTGCTTCCAGTGCTTCGAGCTGAGCAGCGCGGCGGATTGGAGACGGATTGGAACCAAAGAAGGACCGGTCGAAGTGGCGGCAGCAGGCGCAGGGACCGCTCATGATCGTCTCGGTCGTGGCCTTCTTCGTGCTTTTTGCCTACGCTCTGCAATCGCTGGAAAGGACCTATCTGGGTCCTTTGCCTGGCGCCAGCCTCGACAAAGGGGAACTGAGCAAGGCGGCCGAGAAGGCCATCGATCTCTACGTCGAGATCGCCAAATCGCTGATCTCTTACGCGATCGCTGCGCTCGGGGGATTGGCTTATCTGATCCAGAAGGATCTCGAGAAGGGACCGGTTGGCGCCGCGCGGCGGATGGCCTTGCCCGCAGCCATCTTCCTGATCATGGTCGCTTCCATATTTTTCGGAATCTCCGGGGTGCAATACATCGCAGATAGTCTCTCGCGATACATCGCTTTTGCGACCCCGCTCACCGTTGGGTTGCCGCTCGACGATCGGTTCCGGCGCGTTCTCCAGGTTCAGTACTATTCGTTCATCTTCGGTCTCGCGTTGATTGCCGTCGAGATCCTGGGCCGGCTCAACCGGACCTTCGACCAAGGTGAAAAGAGATGAGCTCCGTATCCTGGATGCGTTGGCTGGTGCTTGCCACCGGTCTCGTGGGACATCGCGCGGCCGCCCAGGGCGCCGAACCGGCACGTCCTCCTGACGCGCTGTTCAGCTTACGCTGGCACCCGTCAAGGATGGCCAGGTGACCGAGGGCGGCTGCCAGCTCCTGGCGGACGGATCTGCGATACGAGCAGCCGCGCCGTCTCGACGGTGAGTAGGGTCGAGTTCGCGACCGTGACCTCGGCCGTCCAGTTCGAGTCGCGGCACACCGGGAACTCGGGTCGGACGTACTGCGTCCAGATGGTCTCGTAGATGAGGCCCGCAAGTCCGGATGCGGCGAAGAGCGCGAACAGCATCGTGCGCCTCATCGCGCTCAAGTTAGCGTGAGGCATTCTTGAGCGGCTAGAACGCTTGCCGTTATCGCGCGCAGGCGGGCCGCAGGCGGCCCCGTACGCGCGATTCTGGCGAGGAGCCCTGCGCCAAAGCAGCGGCCACGTTCTCAGGGTCGATCATCGTGCGGTCGATGGCGGCGATCGCGCCCTGGATCTCTGTAAGCCGTGCTTCGATCTCCCCTGCTCGCAATTCCAACTCCGCCAAGCGCTCCGAAACGGAGACGGACGTGCTCGGGGCTGCTCCGAGCGCAGCCACCAGCTTCCGGGCCTCGCTGCGGCACGCTTGGTGCTCCGTCTGAAGCATCCGCTGCTCGCGCTCTAGCGCAGGCCGCTCCTGCACCCGCTGCTGATCCATCGCGGCGAGAGTCTCCTGCAGCACTGCTGGGTCACGCCCGATGTCGCGGATGCGGTCCACGACGGACCCCTCGAGCTCACTGGCGGATACCGCCCTGACCGGGCACTCCGCCGAAGCCACGTCGAGCGCGTAAGGGTGAATTCGATCGAAGCTCGATGCTACACGGACCCTCAGAAACCCTGCGCTCGTGTGTCCTTGCGGGCCAGTTCAGTACCAGATCGGAACGTGAGAAGCTCCGCTCCGCCCCAAATCGCGCGGATCGGGTCGTCCCTGGTCCATCCGTGTCCCATCGCCGCCTGGCTGAGGATCTGCGTCCCGCGCGACTTTCGTCCCGGCCTGACGAGCCTCAGACTCACCGCGTCTTGATTTTCCGGTGAGCCCCGCGCCTAGGTCCGATCCGCAGCCGTCGGGGGAAACATGAAAACCATTGCGAAGCGAGGCGCGTTGCTCTGCGTTGCCCTGCTCGTCGCCTGCACGGGTCAAGCCGTCGTTCAAGGAACGGAAACGGGTCCCGCGGATCAGAAATCGGCATCACCCGCCGTGCCGGCGACCGGGTCCAGCCAGCCGCAACCCTGCGACAGCCTGACCAAGGTCGAGCTGCCGAACAACACGACCGTGACCTCGGCCGTTTCGGTTCCGGCGGGTCCGTTCGTCCTGCCAGGCGCGACGACGCCCGTCAACGTGCCTGCCTTCTGCAGGGTGGCAGGCGTGTCGAAGCCAACCGGTGACTCGCTGATCAACTTCGAGGTCTGGATGCCTGCCGCCGGCTGGAACGGGAAGCTCGACCACGGCGGCAACGGCGGCTACGGAGGAAGCCTGTCCACACCTGCCGGCTTCATGCTCGCCGGGCTGCTGCGCGGCTACGCGACCACGGGCACCGACATGGGCCACAGCTCCACCGCGACGCCTGGGGCAAGCTTCGGCTGCACGACGCCTGCGCCTTCCGGTTCATCCGCGAAGTGCCTCTCCCACCCCGAGAAGATCGCCGACTGGGGCTTTCGCGCGAACCACGTGACCTCGGTGGCCGCCAAGCTGGTCATCCGGGCCTTTTACGGCACCGGCCCGCGGCTCTCGTACTTCACCGGCTGCTCCGACGGCGGGCACGAGGCTCTGATGGAGGCGCAGCGATTCCCGGACGATTACGACGGCATCGTCGCCGGCGCCTCGGCGAACTTCTGGACGCATCAGTCGGCGGCCTGGGTGTGGGAGGCGCGCGCGACCCTCGACGATCCCGCGAGCGCCATTCCGCTCAGCAAGCTGCCCATGATCAATGCGGCCGCGGTGGCCGCCTGCCCGGGCGTCGTGCCCACCATCATCGACGACCCGACGCGGTGCCGGTTCGATCCGGGGTCGCTGCTCTGCGCCGGCGCCGACCAGCCGAGTTGCCTGACGGCGGCGCAGGTCGCCGCGGTCGGCAAGATCTACGCGGGTCCGCGAAACCCGCGCACCGGAGCGCGGATCTATCCTGGCCTCGAGCGAGGCAGCGAGTCCGCGGGCGGCTCGCTGTCGGCCGGAGCTAGCTGGTCGGCGCTCATCGCCGGGCCGCAGACGTTCTTGGGCGGGGATTTCTACAAGTACATGGTGTTCGACGATCCGAGCTGGGATTTCCACTCGCTCGACTTCGACCATGACATCGCGACCGCCGACAGGGCGATGGCCGCGGTGATCAATTCGACCAGCCCGGACGTCGGCGACTTCCGGGCCCTCGGCGGCAAGCTGATCATGTGGCACGGCTGGGCCGATCCGCTGGTGAACTCGCGCAACAGCATCGACTACCTGCGAAGCGTAGCCGCCTCCCTGGGTCACCACCGCGAGGAGGAGGAGGAGGAGGAGGACGAGCACGGCGCCGCCCGCGCCACGCGGGGTTTCCTCCGGCTGTTCATGGCGCCTGGCATGGCCCATTGCGCGGGCGGACCGGGGCTCAACACCTTCGATACGCTCACCGCGATTGAGCGCACCCGGGGACTTCTCGCGGCCCCTGTGCCCGTGGCCCAAGACCGCGCACTGGACGGGGAGGGGCAGCAAGACCGACGCCTCCAGCTTCGTCTGCGCACGCGCGGATCGCGAGCGGGACGACGAAGACGACGACGACGATTGAGCCGCTGTGCGCCAATCCGACGGGCGGCGGCGCAACCATTTGGAGCACCGCTGTTGGCATCGGGGGCTTGGTCGAAAAGACTGCGCCAGCGAGCACCGTCGAGACGGCGATGCGGGCCACGCTCTTCTTCACCGTCACCGGCCCCATGCTACGCGCTCCGGCGTTCGTCGCGGCGATGGCGCTTCTGGCGGTGGCGTCCGTGGCGCTCCTGCTCGCGGTCTTCGCGCTGCGACCCAGGACGGCTTTCCGGGCGTGATTCCGGGCGCTGCGCTTCTGGAGGGGTGGCGATCTTCCTGGCGATGTTGCCCACCGCTTTCGCCACTCCCAGCTTGGCCGAGTGCAGCCCCAGCGCGAGGGACGTCCACTCCCTCCGTCCTGCTGTGGGACGCGCGGAGGAGCACCGTCCGGCCTCCTACATGCTCGTGCGCCGCTCCGACATGTCGCCCTGACGCTGGATAGCGCCGCGAAACGAACTGCGCACGGCGTGTCGTGCAACTAAATTTAGTTGCACGGTGCACTATCCGGCCGAGGATAGCGGGTTGCGGCCGGCTCAGCGCTGAGGCGCCAGTTCCTGCATGGCGCAACCCGGCGCGAGCCCTCGCTTGGAGCGAGCTATCCTGAGCCGGAGCGGAGGTGCCCGAGTCTCAGGAAGCTCTGCCTCCAAGCACAGAGTCGAACTCGCCCGTCGGCCAGTAGCTACCCCTCGATCCGGTCCTCGATCCTCCAACGCACAGGGAATCCACCGCCAGACGACCGCGTCGAGGTTCCGGAGCTCGTTCCGTAATGCACGACGGCAGCCAGCACGGCGCGCGTGGAATGCTGCAGCGAACCGTGTGACGTATTTCGGTGTGGTGTGCGCCTGCGGTCTGGAATTGCAGCGCGTCGGGCAGCGCACACCGCCGCGACCCAGCCAAACGGAGGAGCAAATCGGCCGAGTCTCAGGTTCAAATCGGGGGCCCGCAATGGCCGTTTTCTAGTACCCGACTGCCGTTCAGTGCCGAGGTCGAGATCGGCCGAGCGGCCTGACGTCCATCGCGTCCGCTCAGCGGTGCTTGACCGTGTTAACGCGCGGGTCGTTGGTTCGAACACGGTTAGGGGAGCCATTCTCTTCGCGAGAGCGAACACCGGGCTGATCTGGTTGACAGGCCGCGTACCTCACCGCAGTTGAACGGCGCGGCCGCTGACATTGTCTTCGCATTCTCAACCCCTTCGAGGCGCGCCGTAACTCTTAGCTCTTCGCAGATACTAGCCTCGGGCAACGTGAAGGCGGCGAGGCCTGTCGGCCGGGCGGGCCCCACTCATTCTCCGTCTGGCCCCCTTCCGGCAAAGAAAGCGTCGATGGACGTGGCGAGCCCTTCGCCCGTCAGGTTGCCGCGGCTGACCGCGGTCGCGAAGAAGGCGGGGAAGACCACCGGCGCCCCGCGCTCCTGCTCCGCCCGCCGGAGCTGGAGGTACATCGCCGCCGCGAGCACGTGCATCCCGCCGTCCTGCTCCTTCCAGTAGGCGCGCTGGTCGCGCCGCATGCCCAGATCGCGGGCGACCACGGCCTCCAGGGCCTGGACGGCATCCTCCTCCACGTAGCCGGCGACGCTGTTGTAGCCGTAGGAGCGATCGTGGTGCTCGACGGCCCCTCGGATCCGCGGATCTGCGCCGAGCCGCCGCAGCGCCGCCGCGATCGGCGGGCTCTTCTCCTGGTAGGGCGGGTGCATCATCTCGTGGATCGCATTTCGCACCACCACCTCGAACGGGTAGGAGTAGTGCGTGAGGAAGCTCATGTCGGTGATGCGGATGCCGTGCGGTTTGGAGTAGGCGAGCAGGAACACGCGGATCCGGCGCGACGCCAGCGGGTGGCCCAGCCGGGGCTCGATGGCCCCGACCACGTCGAAGCGCGCCAGCTGCGGGCGCAGCTCCGCGATGCGCTTCTCCACGAGCGGCTTCGCCTGGCTCGCCCAGTACTCGGCAAAGCCCACGCGGCGGAGCGCCTCGAGCGCGCGCTTCAGCGCCGGCAGCGCGCGCTCGTACGCCGCCCACCGATCCGGATTCCAGTACGGCGTCCGCTGCAGCGCCTGGCGCATCGCGGTGCTGTCGGCGGCGGTCCCGATCATCTGCTCCAGCGTCTCGCCATCGGTGGCGGAGAAGTAGAGCGCCAGCTGGGCGGAGACGATCCCTCCGGCCTCCTCCTTGAGGATGCGCCTGAGCGCGCCGAACGACTCGCGCTCCTCCCCCGTCAGGAGCGATGCGAAGTGATCGTGCTCGGCCTGGTAGTACTTCAGGTAGAACGGGTCGTCGCCGAGAGCATTGAGCAGGCAGAGCGCATCGTACTTGAGCGACGGCTCCAGCGACCATCCGGTCTCGCCGCGGACCGCGGTGGGCAAGGCGAGCCCGGCGAAAGCGAGGATCAGCCCGGCGAGGAGGTTGCGCATGCCGCTGGTTACCAGAGGGCGGCGGCGCCTGACTTGAACGGGATTAACCCCGGGCTCGATTGCCCCCCACCTGCGCGCGGTAGGCGGAGGGCGTCAGGCCGGTGGCCCGCCTGAAGGTCCGGCAGAGGTGCGCATGGTCGGCGAAGCCGCACTGCGCGGCCACCTGGGCGATGTTCCAGCGCGGCTCGCAGAGAAGGTCGCAGGCGCGGCGCACCCGCACTTGGCAGAGCAGGTCGCCCAGGGTGCAGCCCAGGCCCTCGCGAAAGGCCCGCGCCACGTGGACCGGATGCACGGCGAACTCGCGCGCCACGTCCCTGAGCCGCAGCGGCTGGTCGAATCGCTCGTGGACAAGCTCGAGCGCCGAGTGGAGCCATGCGGGTCGAAGCAGGTGCGCCGATCCCCGGGGAGCGAGCGCGAGTAGCTCGAAGGCGCGCTCCTCGATCTCGCCGGCAACTCCGTTCAGGGCGCGGAAGAGCTCCAGCGCTACCGCGAACGGCCGGCCGCCGCGGAACGTCTGGCGGGGCCGTTCGAGGGCGATCTCCGGCTTCAGATCGCGCGCCTCGGCTGGATCGACTTCGAGGTTGAGCAGGTGGCCGCCTTGTGCGCCGAAGCGATTGCAGTGGGCCTCGCCCGCCGCGTGCCAGATGACGGTGCCGAGCGAGCACTCCTGCTCGAGCGCGCCGGCCACCTCGCGATACGCTCCGGCGAGCAGGCACGAGACGTAGGCGTGCTCGTGCACGTGCGAGGAGAAGACGGCGCCGCGGGGCACGACGGTCTCAGTCAGCCGGACGACGCCGGCCTGGTGTCTGCGCAGGATGTGTCCCCGAAAATTCATCGCCTGCCCGAAGGTGGACGCCGCCATGCCCTCCGCCCCGGATTACCTTGCGTACTGCCTCGCCGCGCGGAGATCCCATCGAGCAAACGCGTCGCGCAGCTTGCGGCCGAGCTCATCGCGCGACCCGACGTCGCTGCGCTGGCGTCGTAAGGCAGCAAGCTTTGCGAGGCGCGGCTTCATGCTCGATCGTTAGCAGACCGCTCGAACTGATGCACGTTCGGTCCCGATTCGATACCCACCTGGGCCCGGATCAGTCCCGAACTGGCCAGTTAAACCGGCTTGGCGGGCATCTGTGTAGCGGTCGAGCATCGACGGCGAGGCAGGTAACCGCCCGGAATGAGCTGACGGATCAGTCGCTATCGGACCCGAAACCCCCGTTTCTTCACGCGGAGGTTAGGCGCCTTGTACTCTCACGGGGAAGCGCAGGGGGAGCTAAAGATGGCCAACACGCTTTCGCCCACGGACCGAGCGCGGTTGCTGGCCGACGTCGCCAAGTACGGAGGTGATGTCCACGCTCAGCAAGAGCGGCAATGGATCAGAGACGCCCACTTCTACACCAGGAAGGTAGCGGCGGACGGTCCCGCCGCGACTCCCGAGACCCGTGCGGTCTTCTGGATCCGACTCGTCGGGCTCCTGAAGGAAGTCCGGCAGCACCTGGAGGAACAGCAGGCAACGTTCGCCGAGATGATGCAGGGTGATCCCATTGCGGAGGCGCAGCTCCGCCTGAGGTACGCCGACCCGCCCCGCAGGATCCTCGAGGCCATCGCCGCTGTGCGGGCGACCCTGAACGAAGACGAACTCCTGTACGCAGCCTACCGACGGGACGTCGAGTGCCACCCCTGGCAGGACTTCTATCGGCTGCGCGTCGCCAGCGGGAAGCTGAAGGACGAGCGAACAGTCTTCGGACACTCGTGGAAGATCGAAGAGTTGGATACCGCTCTCGGAAGGACGCTTCGCAGCTACGGCATCGACGAGGCGGTAATCGCCGTCGATTTCGCGCGTCGGCTTTCGGCTCCAATGGAGCGCGTGTTCGAAGCATCGGAGGCGTGGTTCACGATGAAGTAGCCGCGCCAGGAACGACAGTCACACCGCCGAGGCGCGCCATTACAGCATCGCCCACTGGCAAAAGGGGGGACCTGCCGCGCGGTGAGCTTGGTCGGCGGCGGCGCACAGATCGCTACGACGGCCAGCCACTGGCCCCGCCCAGTGGAAGGGCCAGCCGTGGACGCCGATCTTGCGGGACAAGGCCCTTGAGGAGGGCGGCCGCGAGATTCCCTTCCCAGCGCCCGGCCAGAGGGTGGACGACGAGGCGCGACTCCACGGGCGGTCGGCGAGCGACGACAAGGCGCCCATCGTCGCCATGGTGGCCGCGCTCGAAGCGCTCCGTGCCGCCGGGGTGAGCCCCTCCGTCAATCTCAAGTTCTTCTTCGAGGGCGAGGAGGAGGCGGACTTGAGTCTCGGCCGGGGCTTCTTATTTCGTCGCTCGGCCGCGCAGCGCGATGGCTGAATCAGCTGACCTCCGCCGTTGCCGCCTACACTCCCACCCTCTCGCCGGCAGTTGACAACGCGAGAGGGATTGTCATCGGATCCTACGGTTCGCGAGCAGCGGACTCCGGCGAATATCGGAGTCCGTCCGCCCGGGGGGACGTTGCGCAAACGTCGACAAGCCTGGTGTGTCCTCGCATACGCGTTGGCCTGCGCGCGCTCGCCGCACGCCGGGCTGCAGGCGGACGACGTCTTCGTCAGCCAGACCGGGTCGAGCACCGTCGCCGTCGTCGACGGCGCAACCGGGACGCTCCGGGCCCGCATCGAGGTGGGCCTTCTGCCGCACAACCTCGTCCTGTCCGCGGACCGCCGGACCCTTTACGCGGCGCTGGTCGGGTCGCAGGCAGTGGCCGAGATCGACGTCGCCGCTGCCCGGCTTCGCCGCACGTTCCTCACCGCGAGCGTGCCCGATCGGCGCCCCGATGGAAGCGCCATCCAGCCGCACGTCGAGCAAGGCGCGTTCTCCCACACGACCTGCTACGACTGTCATAGGCCCGGCGGCGCGCAGCCGAAGTATGCGGGGGACCGTCCCTTCGGGCTGCTGCTCTCGCCCGACGGCCGGCGCCTGTTCGTCTCTCATCTCCACTCCTCCGCGCTCTCGGTGGTGGACCTCGCCGACGGTCACATCGAGCGGACGGTGCGCCTCTCGCCTGCGGGCGCGGCGACCGAGGCGGTGGCGCTGGCGCAGCTCGGCGGCGAGATCTGGGTCGCGCTGCGCCCGCCCCAGCCCTCGTCGCTGCCCGGCGCCATCCGCCGATTGGACGCGGCCACGCTGGCGCCCATGGGCGATGCGCCGACCGGCGCGGACCCGGCGTCGCTCCTGGCGCTGCCGGAGCGTGGGAGCGTCCTGGTCTCGAACTTCGAGACGAACACCGTGACCGAGCACGACAGCGCGGGCAAAGCGGTCCGCCACGAGGTCGCCCCGGGGCCGCTCGGCCTTCTCGCATTGCCGGCTGGCGGCGTCCTCGCGCTCGATTACTACTCGAACGCCCTCTCGTTCCTCGACCTGGACGCCGGCACGTCCGCGACGCTCCCGCTCGAGCACGGCGGCGTGCCCTACGCCAACCCGACCAATGCCGCCCTCTCCTCGGACGGGAGAAGCGCCTGGGTGGTGTCGAGCGGGACGGAGGGGCACCTGCTCCAGGTCGACCTCGCATCGCGGAAGATCGCGCGCGACGTGCCGATCGACGGCCTCTCGTTCGGCGTGGCGGTGGTTCCGGGGAAGATCCGGTGAAGCAGCTTTCGGGGGTTACGACAATGACGAAGAAACGCGAACTGTCGCTTGCTCTTCTCTGCTGGGCGCTCCTGGCTTGCTCTAGCAACGGTCCCGGCAGCAACGCTTCGGGCGCGGGGGCCGGAACGCTCAACGGCATCGTCACCGACAGTGGCACTGGCGCGAGGATCTCCGCCGCGTCGGTGGCCGGCGGCGGTCTGACGGCCACGACGGATGCGCAGGGCGAGTTCACGCTCTCCGGCCTCTCCTCCGGAGACGTGAACCTGTCCATCACGAAGGCCGGCTACGCGCCCGGCTACGCGACGGGAAAGGCGGGCGACAAGGCGCAGGCGGTGCTCGCAACGCTCAAGAAGCAGGGCACGCTTCAGTCGTACGACGGCACGAAGGCGGTGACCCTCTTCGAGAAGACCGAGGCCGGGCCCTACGCCCTGATCGTTCAGCAGAACACGCTCGACACGACCGACACCAAGCTCAAGATTTCGATCACTCCGCTCGACCCGACCAAGGAGCGCGCCGCGCTACCCGGGTCCCTGATCACCGGGGGGACGACGCCATCGCTTCTCATCCCCGTTACTTTCGCCGAGTTCACCATCCTCGATTCGGCGGGCAACCGCGTGAATCTGAAAGCCTCGGCGAGCGCCCTGGTGGAGCTGCCCATTCCGCCCTCGCTGCGGTCGGCATACCCGCCGGGCACGAAGATCCACTGCTACGCGTACGACCCGACCACCGGCAGATGGCAGGATTTCGTCGAAGGGACCGTTCAGACGTCGAGCGTCGACGGGACCTCCCCGGTCCTGGCGGCGTCGATCCGCCACTTCTCCTGGTACGGCGGCGCTCCGCAGGGAAACAACTGCGTCGATACGTACGTGACCGTGGTGAGCGCGGTCGACGGCAAGCCGCTCGGGAACGCGCGCGTCGAGGCGACGCCCGGCACGACGGCGTACACCGACGCCAGCGGAAGCGCGCTCGTACGGACCGCGGTCGGCAACACCTTCTCGACGTATACCGCCTATCAGACCGGCTTCGACGTCGACGGCTCGCTCACCGGCATCAAGGGCGCGAAATACATCGAGTTCGGCGAGGTCCAGGAGGACGTCGTCGGCCTCGTGCAGAAGCCCTGCAGCTCAGCGATCGCCACGGCGTCGACGAACGCCCTGGCCGGAACGCAGAGCGACCCGTTCGTCATCAAGGTCGGCCTGGTGAAGAACCTGCTCTATGAGGCCACCGCCATCCTCTCGGCCGGACGGAACGGCTCAGGCGGAAGCTTGTCGGTGGTGCTGCAGCAGGGAGTGCCGGGGCCGGATGGCAAGCTCGTCAACCCGCTGCCTGCGAGCGGCGCCAAGATCACGCTCGCACAGGGCTCGAGCGCGCCGGTGCTTCTCGCGGAGCTGGCCGCTGGCAGCGGGTTCTACGCGGCGACCGGCGTTTCGATCGTCGCGGGCAAGTCCTACTCGCTGGCCATCGATGCCGATGGGAACGGCAGCATCGACGGCACGTCCAACGTGGTCGCGGTGGGCGATCTTGCCTGGGCAAGCCCTACCGACGGCGCGACGGTATCGGCCGCGAACCTCACTGCCAGCTGGTTGGACACCGGCACCTCGGCGAACAACGCCGGCTACGCACCCGTCTATCAGGTGATCATCGCGCAGTCGGTCGCGAGCGGCACCCCCGACCTGGCGATCTACTCGGGGACCGATCGCCAGTTCGCGGTGAAGAGCGCCGTCTCGGCGGGCGCACCGCCGCTGAAGCCGGGCACCTACACGGCGAGCCTCGTGGGCTTCAGCGGTTTCTATGCTCAGGCGACGGGCGGGATCCAGCTCTCGAACAACGTCACGGGCACCGGGGTGACCGGCACCTTCTTCAGCCTCGGCTCGGCCCCCACCCCGATCACTTTCACCGTGCAGTAGAACGCGCAACGAGGCCGGAGTCGCTCGTGCCGCGCTTCGAAAAACCGCTGATCGGCCGCGAAGCTTGCGTGGTGCCCAGGGGCGGAATCGAACCACCGACACGGGGATTTTCAGTCTTCGAGTCTCACTCGCCCGGAAAATCAAGTCGTCGTTGGCAGCATCATTTCTCCGATCGCTCGTTCGGACGTCAAGTCGGTCAAGCGTTTTCTGACGCGGCATCAGGAACTGCGTGAACCAGCGCCGAACTACGTGTTAGGCTTCGTTCGCATCCAGAGTCGGCGTGAGGGGACCCGGCCCCGAAGACCGCTGCGGCAACCTGCCCGAGAGGGCAAGGTGCCAATGCCGGCCCGCGAGGGAATGATGCCTATCCCGTCCGATCTTGAGAACAAGTTGACGGCCGCCGCTGCGGTCGCTGAGCAGGAGTTCGTCGACGCAGGGAAGCTGCGCCAGGCCGAAGCCGAAGCGGAGCTCGCGGCAGCGCGGAAAGAGCGCGACGAGCGCCGTAGCGCGCGGCCCGCGGCTCGGGCGATCTGGGCCTGGGTCTCGGGACCCGAGGCAAGACGCCTCCGGCAACTGAGCAAGGCTGCTGCCCTACCCGACCTGGACCTGACCGGCACGGTCTGGGCAAACGGAGAGCCCTCACCGGGTTTGCACACCGGCTGCTGGTCGATCGCCCTCTGCGCTCGGAAAGTCGCGCTCCGCTCTGAGCACCGCTTCCACCCGATGGGCGGCCGCCAGCTGGAGTTTCGCTCGGCCACCGAGATCGCGAAGGTGCTCCCATCAGCCGTTCTCTTTCGACTCGCACGCGATCTAGAGAGCGGCGCCGTGTGGGATCGGCTCCGGCGCGACGTGACCAACGTCGGCGCACTGGTTCGCCGCTGGCGAGACGAGGAGGAGCTATCCCTCTGATAGCACGCCAACACGCGCCTATCCCAGTCAGCGGCTCGCGTCCAGCCCTGGCGGCGCGGCGTCGAAGTCGCGGCGTGCCTGGGATTCTGGTCCTGCGCCTCGTTTGACCCTTTGCACGTCGTACTAGTCTTCCACGTCGTCGCTGCTCTCTAGCTGGCCCTGCTCTTCCAGCTGGCCCTGCTCTTCCAGCTGGTCCTGCTCTTCCGCCTCGTCCGGCCCTTCCATCTCGTCCGGCCCTTCCATCTCGTCCGGCCCTTCCATCTCGTCCAGCTCTTCCACCTCCTCGTCCTGCTCTTCGGTCTCGTCCCGCCCCTGCACCTCATCGTTGCCCTGCGCTTCCAGATACCAAACGGGACGGTCGGGGCCACGCGGCGTGACGCGGTACCCACCCTCCTGGGCGGGCACCATGCGGAGGCCGCGGCGGAACGGGAGCTCCGGTTCTGGCGGCTCCTGCGCCTCTTCGCTACTCTGTGCCTCCTGTTCCCGGTACCAGCCAAGACGCTCGGCGCCACGCGGCGTGAGGCAGTACCCACCGCCTTGGGCGGGCACGATGTAGCCGCCGCGGCAAGCACGGTGAAGGGCCGTTCGCACCGTTCCCGCCGCCTCGCCTAGAGCCTCGGCAATCTCGGCACCAGTCGCGGTGCCGCACTGTTCGATCAGGTCCAGGAGCGTGTGGCGATCGGGCATCACGACAAGGTGTAACGGCGATGCAGCAGCGCTGCTAACCACGTCAGCAGCCGCTGCCCGGGCGCCAACTGGGAGACGCGTGGTTGCGCGCTCATCGGATGCCCTGGGCGAGGTCTTTCGCTGTTGGCAAGGTGGTCGCCGCAGCCTATCCACGCCGCGCCGCGAGGAGCACGGCATGCCGCGACGGCCCTTCGGCAAGCGTGAGCAGGGAGTCCAGCGGAGCGCTCAGCCGCAGCCGGGACTGACGCTGAACCAGCACGCGGAGGCCGTAGCTGCCGGCGGGAGGCGCAGCGGGCCTAGCGACGCGGCACACGGGCGATACCCCCTGGATAGCACGTCGGGCGGCCCGACCCTACTTCGTCCGGGCACCACTGAAAATCGGGGATTGCGAACAATTCGCGCTCTGTCACGCCATTCAGGCTCATTCCGCGTTCGTTCCAACGGAACACACCGGCACCGCTTGTTTCGAGTGCTCTCGGCGTTGCTACACGCCAGCAGATGGCAAACGGCCCGTCTCCTGCGAAATCGAGCACCTCCAAGTAAAGGTCCACAACAAGCGCGGGCGCACTACCTTCGAACACCGGAAACGATCTAGGGCCGCCCCAGCTATACAAATAAGAATGGGTCGGAAGAAAGCTTGAACCCTGACCCTTCATGGACATCGAGCCAGCCCCCTCACCGCGAACGACAACGCGCGCGTCGAACGCCAGCTCGACCTGAGCTGCAGTGGCAGGTTCGCGGCCGTCGTTGCAGATCAGGACGCGCAGCGGGAGCACGCGAGGACGCTCCGGAACTCCCGCGAAACTGAACGCGACGCGGAGAATTGGTGCGCCTTGGCGTTCAACCTCGCGGCGTAGATCGCGCCACGCGAGAACGAACGCAAGGGCCAAACAGACTGCGGCGATGATCCAGAAGCCCGTTGGGCTGATAGCGGGCTTCCCTGCGATCTGCAGCCAGAGTGCCGTCAGGACCGACGCCACACCGCTCATTAGGGCAATCCAGTGGTTCCACAGTCCGCGACCCAAGGCGGCAAGATCGCGCAGCATGGTCGTCCGTCCTAGCACGCCCAGAGCGCCGGCACCATGCAATTGGGCGGCGTTAAATGCCGCATTTCAGGCCCATTTGAGGCGCATTGCGCGTCGAAACGCGCGAGGAGAGTCAGACCCACCGCGTAGAGTTGCCCTCTCCCGCGACGAGCCATGGGGGCTCGTCGACGGAACAACAAAATCGACGGGGCGGCGGGCGCGCGCATCAGCGCCCCTACGCGATCCACGCGTCGTGCGAAAGCCGCTCCGCTCCGAGGACGCGCACCGTGGGAATCGTCGCCAGGACGGCCGCGATCTGCTCCGCCAGCTCGTCGCGCTCCGCCGCCAGGTCGGCGAGCTGCTCGCGCAGCTTTGCGGAACGAGCGAGCCGAGCGTCGTCGCTGCGAAGTCCCTGCGAGCGAAGCCGTGCGGCGTCTCCGGCGCCTCGGTGTTCATGTACAACTGCTCGACGATGTAGCGCTCGCGGGCGTTGAGCGAGACGAGGGCAGCCTGCACCCGCTCGCGTATGTGGCAGCGGGTCGCCATCTCGACGGGGTCTATGGACTCGCCCACGATCGTGTCCTCGAGCGTCATCCGAGCCCGGGGCCGAACCACGATCAGTCGGTTGGCGTGCGGGCGTGGCAAGCGAAATGTCGCGGCGGGGCGAACGAGGCTGAATCTCCACCGGGGGCGGCCGGCGCCTGGTCGACGACGACGACGACGCGCGCGGTCCCCTTCGTCGTGGAGCAGACGCACCGCGGCGAGCGCGCCCACGACATCTACTCGCGGCTCCTCAAGGACCGCATCGTCTTCCTCGGCACGCCGTTGGACTTCGCCTGCCGCGGACGGCGCCGAAGCTACGAGCTGGCGCCGGCGCAGCGCCAGCAGGAGTCGAACTGGCCCTCGATCTCCTCGCCGCAGCGGGAGCAGACCCAGGGGGCGAGCGCGGCCAGCGGCAGCCTCCGTCTGGCGATGAGGTTGAGCGCTGCCTCCTCGTCCGCATCGGACACCCAGACTGACGGCGCCGTGTCCGCGGAGACGGGTAGCCCGCCGCGAACGCCCCACAGGCTCTCGCCGCGGACCTGGGTTTCGATGCCCCTGCTCTCCAACGCGCCCCGGACCACTTGGGCGTCGAGCGGGTTGCGGGCCAGGTAGACGAGCTTCACGTTCGCCTCGGGCTGCACAACTCTCTCCTAACAGAGGCGAGGCGGCGGTCAAGGACCAAGCGTAGCTGGGATCGGGATTGTTTCCTCCTCCCGGTGCTACCTTGTACAGCCCAAGGTTCAAAGCGCTCCATGTTCAATGGGATGTACAGGCTTTTCTCACGGGACCTCGCAATCGACCTCGGCACCGCGAACACGCTCATCTACGTCCGCGGCATGGGCATCGTCTCCAACGAGCCCAGCGTGGTGGCCGTGCAGCAGGCA
>WNFC01008969.1_pt1 | contig 19769 bp, 17 predicted proteins | sample 5400541 | NCBI WGS metagenome assembly WNFC01 (sample SAMN13153342, study PRJNA577476) | soil metagenome | isolation source: 120 cm saprolite under Douglas fir tree site 2 hole 2 replicate 1 | place: USA:California | collected 2015-04-18 | reverse complement strand
TCTTCAGTGAAGATGGGTTCAAACTCCCTTGCCTATTGCCGTCAAGGAATCGCTCGTGCGCACGCTCTCGCCCTCTGCGGCCAAGCTGCGCCTGCTCAAGCGGCTGCGTTGTACTCTGCGCTATGAAAAGCGGGCATGGGCATCGGGTGCGACCATGGTGGCTGGCGTCGATGAAGTGGGCCGCGGGTCGCTGTTCGGTCCGGTGGTAGCTGCTGCCGTTATTCTCGATCGAGACTACCGTGTTCGCGGCCTGCGTGATTCCAAACTGCTTTTGGCCGAGCGCCGCGAAGTGCTGGCCCAACGCATTCGGGAACATGCGGTGGCTTGGGCAGTTGCCTCCGTTGATGCCGCTCGCATTGACCAGATCAACATCTATCACGCGTCTCGGCTGGTCATGCGCGAAGCTGTGCTCCGTCTCGTCCCCGCCGCGGATCATTTGCTAGTCGACGCCTTGCGGATTGATTGCGAACTGCCGCAACGGCCGATTATTCACGGCGATGCGCTTTCAGCTTCTATCGCTGCCGCATCCATTATTGCCAAAGTGTATCGCGACAATCTCATTCGCCAATGGGATCCGATATTCCCCGAGTACTGTCTCGCCTCAAATAAGGGCTACAGCACGCCTCGGCATCTGGCCGCTTTGCGCGAGCATGGGCCGACCCCGCTGCATCGACAGTCGTTCGCGCCGGTGTGGCAGAGTCCCGTGCCGCAGGAAGCCTTCGCATGTATGTTGCAGGATGAGGCAGCAGGAGAGGAAGCAGAAGGCCTGCTAGAGAGCGGCACCGAGCCGCTGGAAACAATTCCCAAATTGTAAAGAGCGGTATTCTGCCATGACTCTCGCTCGCCCTATCCATTAGCCTGTTGACCAACCTCTAGTGGAATAGTTCGACGGACGTCCTGGCATCGATCAGTTGGCTGCATCGAAATAACTGTACGACTTGCCAGACTCCGCCTCCTGCTCTCTAAGACTGGAGTCCAACTGGCCGATTAGCTCTGTGTTGTTCGCAAGGGCACGCTGCAAGATCTCGGCCTGTTGCTTCGCCGTGGGCCAATCCCGTTTCTCGACCGCTTCCGTCAGTCCCGGCAACTCCAGATGAGCATAAGTAAAGCGTGCGCCGTAGAGAATGTGCTTGAACCACGACCTTCCCGGAATTCCGTCAGGATTAAGCCAGTTCCTTTCCACCTGCATCATGCCGCGATTGATGCTGTCAGCGAGCTTCGAATCGACGGCGCCAGAGGCGAGCTTGCGGCTTACTGAATCGTTGAGATGCTTACCGGCTGCCTCGAACTCGTCGATACCCTCAAATAAGGGTTTGAGATCCAATTGGCTCATGTCCTTGCCTTTGACCAGGTCATCGACGAACTGGCGGATGTTGGCGGCGTAGCTCGCGAAGTCGAAAGGCAGCAGGTCGGCATTGGCCAGGCGCAGCGCGGTCACTCCCCACAACTGCGACATCAGAGTGTGATAGCGGTAGCCGGGATCGCCGAAGTGGTTCATCCAGAAAAAGTCGTCATAGGCAGAGTGGTAGACACCATACGGTCCGTCAAACTGCAGGCCCAGGACAGGCATGCCCACAAAGTTAAGGAACACGGTATGGTCGGAGCCACTCCCGATGCGGGTATCGGCAAGATTAGAGTCTGTGACTTCTTCAGATTGTTTGGCCGCGCTGCGCTCGCGCGCGGTTGAGTCCTTCCACGTGTCATACAGCGTCTTGCCCGAAGGATCCTGCAGTGTGTGGGCTGTTTCGACCAGCATGGGCGCAAGCGAGGCCACTGCCTGGCCGTGAAAGTTCGGCCCGGAAGTGGAGGAATCGACGTTGATGTAAGCGACGGCTTTTTTGCGCAGTGCATCGGCGAACTGCTCTCCCCACTCGGTGGAACCGGTGAGGCCGACTTCTTCTCCGTCCCAACTGCAGAAAACCACGGTGCGCCGCGGACGTGTTCCGGCTTTCGCCAACTTTCCCAGGGCGCGGGTCAGCTCCATCATCGATGCGGTACCGCTGCTGGGGTCGACGCCGCCGAAAACCCATGCGTCGCGGTGATTGCCCAGCACGATCCACTCATCGGGCAACTGCGCACCGCGAATGTGGCCCTCGACTACGTAATAGGGCTGAGTGGAATTATCCATTTCGATCTTTACGTGGACGCGCACGCGCTGGCCGCCGAGGCGGTACTTGATGGGCAGTCCGCCCTGCCAGCCATCGGGAGCAATGGGGCCGTCCATATTCGTGAGCAGCGGTTTGGCATCGTGCCAGGAGAGTGGCAGCGCCATGATCTTCGGAATCGAAATCGCTTGCTCGACAGGAATACGCTTGGCGCCGGGAATCGACGCCCATCCCGGAGTGAGCGGATCGCCGGGCGCCATGAAATCGTAGGTGATGGCGCCGCGTTGAATGTGATACTCGGGGCCCCACGGACCGTTGGGAACGACCTTGCCCTTTTTGAATCCGTCTTCGGCGGGATCGCTGTAGATGAGAATGGCAGCTGCGCCTTCACGTTCGGCTGTGAGCGCTTTGAATCCGCGATAGCTGTAGGGATTCGAGTAGCGCACCAGCACGACCTTGCCCTTGACGTCGATGCCCTGCTTGCGGAGAAGTTCGTAGTCTTCGGGGTTGCCGCTGTGGGCATAGACCAACGGTGCCGTCACTTCTCCGGAAGCGGACATGCCGCTCCACGCCGAGCTTATGCTCTTGTTCTTCATGTCCGCATCGCCGGGGACCGGGATCTCTCGCAGGCGGACACGGTAATGCACGGGCGCGACCATTTCCAGAAAGGTGAACTTTGGATTGGTGCCGTAGACATCGTAGCGGCGGATGACGACCTCCTCTAAACCTTCCTGACGCCATTCGTCCGCGATGTAGCGAGCTAGTTCATTGTTACGTTTGGAGCCGGCGACATGCGGCTCGGCGGTAAAGATGTGATGCTGACGGCGCTCTTCGTCGGGGGAGGGAATTGCTTTGAACTTGCTTTCGATCTCGATCTCATGGACGGCGTCAGAAGGAGTGAAGCCGAGGATAGAGGTCTGGGCACAAATAGGCAGGCTGGAGCAAAACAGAAAACATAACAGTGCGAACACGATCATTTTCAGCGTCCTCTGCGGCATTTCTCGGCGTACTCTGCGATTGCGTTGGTACGAAGAATCTCGAAGCGCAGAGTGCGCAGAAAACATCGGCAGAGAACGCTGAGACCCATCGCGGCCGTCGGAATCCATGGTCTTCGCTCTCCTCCTCAGCGGAGCTACTTCGCCTTGTAGATTTCGCTCAGCAGGTCCGGCTTCGATTCATCGCGGACAAGATGAGGATATTTTTCTCCACCGTGATAGTCGAGCTTGTAGGTTTTGTAGTACTCGGTGTTTTCTACCAGCAAATCCAACGGTTCGCTGCTGTTCTTGCCGGCCTTGAGAGCACCGCGGAGCACTTCTGGAGAGAACTGGCGTCCGTTAACCGCAATTACTTTCATTCCTGGACCGATTCCGGCTTTTGCGGCGACCATGCCTTCGACGGTGTCGATAACGCCTCCATCACCCTTGAGCGCCAAGCCGATCGAGTAACTGGCAACCACGCCCCGCTCCTCACCTTCTCCGGCCCGCATCATCTCCGACGGCATATCGTCGTAAACGACCTTCCATCCGCTACCTTCGATGCCGCCTAGCGGTGCGCCCGGGCCGTGGTTGGTCAAACGCTCAGTCCAGAACGCGCGCCAATCATACGGTGCGACTTGGTTCAGCCCGTTCACGACGTCGTCGAAGGTATACGTCTTGACCATGGGCGGCGTGCTGGGAGCCCCGTGGAAGAGCCTGCAAAAATCATCGAGAGATTTTTTGCCTTTGCTTTGCTGTCGAATGATCACGTCCACCCAAAGCCAGCTCAGATTGTCTTCGTCATAGAAGTCCACACTACGCCGCCACGAACGCCAGCCTCGAGGAGAGAAATAAAGGTGTGGTGCGGCATCGGCTGTGTCTTGAAGATTGCGCCAGATCCGGCCTGGCACGTGGTCCAACTCAGCCGCGGTGATGGCCAAATGATCCCGCGCTTGGTCGGGCGTCAGCAAACCGCTGCGGGCGGTCAGCACCTCGCCCAAGTACTGCGTAAGACCTTCGTAGACCCAGAGCAAATCGTCCTGCATAGGCTGCTGGTAGTCAGGTGTGGTGAGGTCCGCCGGACGTCGATATTTTCCGTTCCACGAATGTACGTACTCATGGGGAAGCAAACTGGCCGACAACTTTCGCGCGTTCTCGTCCACCAGTCCCCGTTCGTCGATGCGGCTGTCGTCCGACTCGTGGTGTTCGAGGCCAAAATGGGCGACATGATCGCTCAAACTGAACAGAAAGTGATAATCGCGATAGTGCTGCGCGCCGAAAAGTTTTCCTGCTTGCTCGACCAGGCTCTTGTAGTGATCCCAGACTTCCTGTGCCGGCTCAAGGGCAGCGGCGCTGTCGGCCGCAATGTCCATCTCTACGGGTGGGTTCTGTCCGAGCGAAACGACCTTCAAAAATTCGCCAGTGAGCACGGGAGAGTCCACAAGCGTGGTAAGAGAAACGGTGGCGAAATGAATTTCATTGCCGCTCTGATTCGACACTGGCAGCGGTGTCCCGAATTTCCAGCTTTGAGGAATCCGTAAGCTGGCGGAATAGTGAATGTCATCTGACTTCCAGCCCTTGGGATAAAGCAGAACCTGGTTCCAGCTAATCACCGCCATCTTATCGGTGGCAGAGGAGCCTGCCGAGAATCCGCCTTCAAACGTCGCCGGAGAAAGAAAATCGAGCTCGGCATTTACTTCGTTGGTACCAGCTGGCACTTCCAGGTGAAGGGTGAAGCCGTCAAGGAGATCGCGCCGCCACTTCAAAGTTTTCCCACCCGCGCTAAATTTAAGTCCCGCCAAGTCGACCACGGGGCCGTCGGGCGCGTGCTCACCCGGAATCCATTTCGGGTAGTACAAAGTCAGGTCCCCTGCGCTGGCAGGAATCTTCAGCGTGGCGTGGAAAATCTTGCGCGGCGCATCGCTCGCGTCCACCTCGATGGTGACGGTCGGAGCGGACGCCGCCCCCAATGAAACTGCCACAGCCACAGCACAAAAGACTCCCAGAATTCTTGAGAGTTTCATTCGACGGGCTCCCGTGTTCGTGATGTATTGAAGCAACTCGATGCGGCTCTATTCCGGAGGCGACTCATAGGCAAACAACTTTGCTGCCGTCGAGTCCATGGAGCTTCGGGTCATCATACTTCCGCACTTCGTCGCTTACGGTATGTAGCATGTCTTCTGCGCGACCGCGATCCAACTTGGAAAATCTGCTGGCACCACGCGATAGAGGCAAAGCATGCTAACCCAAAACTGACTGCTTTCTGGAATGACATGGCGCGCTCCTGCTGCCCGTGTTGTAACACATGAGAACTCAATAACGCCTAGCACTATAGCAGTCCACCGTGTGACGGTACAGAGTGAGCGCTGATATGATTTCGCACATGTCCCGGCGCGGTAAATTCATTACCTTTGAAGGACTCGACGGCACCGGCAAGAGCACTCAACTGCGGAAGCTCGCGAAAGCTCTCCGCGCGGCGGGCTTCAAAGTGGTAGAAACCCGCGAGCCGGGTGGAACCCCGATCGGTGAAAAAATTCGGCGCGTGCTGCTCGACTCTTCTACGGACCGCCTTTCTCCTTTGGCCGAAATGGCGCTGATGTTTGCATCGCGTGCCCAGCACATTGCGGAAGTGATTCAGCCTGCGCTTGAACAGGGCAGCATCGTGCTCTGCGATCGCTTTACGGATTCGACCGAGGCTTACCAGGGAATCGGCCGTAAACTGGGAAGCGAGTCCGTACTTGAGTTGCACCGTGTTCTCTGCGGAGACTTGCAGCCCGACCTCACGATCCTGCTCGATTCCGATGCGGCGAGCAGTCTTGGGCGGGCCCGCCGCCGTAATCAGCGTGCCTCGCGGAACCGAAGTGGCGGCCACGGCGATGAAAACCGCTTCGAGCAGGAGACGCGTACGTTCTTTGCTCGTGTGCGAGAAGGCTATCTCGCCATCGCCGTCCGCGAACCGCAGCGCGCGGTCCTGGTCGATGCTAGCGGTACACCTTCTCAGACCCACGGCCAAATCATGCAAGTTGTAAGCCGAAGGTTAAAGTTGCCGGCGCAGCTCGTGACTTCCCGCAGAGACACGGAGTAAGCGAGACGATCTGTAAGGGAATCAAGGGGCAAGGGTGATCTGTCGCCAGTCCGAAGCTGTCTACGCACCACAGCGTGCTCGACTTACAATAGATTTTTTCGGTTTCTGCTGCGATTGAGTGTTAAATGGCCTTCTCTGATTTCCACGGTAACGCCGAAACCATCCATCGCGTGCGCGACATGGTGGGGCGCGACCGCTTCCCGCACGCTGTAGTCCTTTCCGGCACACCAGGCTCGGGCAAGTACACTCTGGCCTTGATGCTCGCCCAGACCCTTAACTGCCTCGCCCCAATCAAAACCGACGGCCTGCCTGACTTCTGCGGCACATGCGCGAACTGCACTCGCATCGCTCAGGCCACCGACCTCGACGCCCGTTTCGCCGAGGCGGTCGAAGCCCGAGAAAATCTACGAGAGACCGACAAAAAGGAAACTCGCCTCTTCGTGCAGACTCACCCCGACGTGCTCATCGTCCCGCCCGATCCTCCGCAGATGATGATCAAAGTAGATCAGGTCCGCCGCGTCATCGAGACCATCTACTATCGCCCGTCCGAAGGCAAGGAACGGATTTACATATTCACCGACTCGGCTTTCATGAAAGAGGCGGCGAACTCGTTACTCAAAGTGCTGGAAGAGCCGCCCGAGTTTGCCACCATCTTCCTGCTCACTGAAAATGCTGGCGAGCTGCTGCCCACGATTCGCTCGCGCTCGATGATTTTTCCTTTGGGCGCCTTGCCGGCCGAAGAAATCGAAACGTACCTTGCACAGCACCGCCCCGATTGGAAGGTGCAAGAGCGTGCGCTGGTCGCACGCCTTTGCGAGGGAGCCATAGGGCGCGCCCGCAGCTTCGATCTCGCTGTCTACGTCGCAGCCCGCGCCAATGCGCTGAACATCCTCAAGTCGGCCTTACGGGGCGGCGAGCACAGCGAGCTTTTCAAGATCACGGAGTCCTATCGCGCTGGTGCCGAGGGTCGAGAAAAAACCGAGCAACTAATCCGTACCCTCTATTCCTTGTTACGAGACCTGATGTTCCTTGCCTCAGACGTGCCCGAACTTGTTCGCAATACCGACATTCAGGAGGACCTCAAGAAGCTGGCCAATTCCGCCGATTTCGCTTGGATTGCTTTCGCGTCCGACCGACTGGCCGAGGTCGAACGCGGAATGCGGCGTAACCTGTTGCGGTCGCTATCCCTTGACGCCTTTGCCACTGCGCTGGAGAAAGTCTGAAGGAGTGGATCGGGGGTGGCTTGACGGCAGGCGACCGGCATGCCACGCGGGGGAGGAATTCCAAAGCCCCGCATTTTTGTTAACTTTAATGTTTTCAGTCTATTACTGAGATTACTCTAGTGGTTCTACGCCCTTCGGAGTCATTGCCCACGTATCCGTGCACGCCTATAATTGTTCCACTCTGGTATAAGCATTCTCCGTCAGGTTCCGGGTGAGAAGACAGGAGGGTGAAGTCTGTCCCTCTGCAAGGCGAAGGGAAGAAACCCGGTTATGCGAAAGCACCTGCAAATCGCCCTGATGGCCGTTATGGCGGTCGCGACCCCCGCTTCTCTCTCTACGCCCCGGGTGCAGGCTGCTACCGGACCGGATGATTCCTCCCAGGTCATCACCAGCACCGACGAAAATGGCCACAAGGTGTATGTAAACGATGCGGTGCGAGCAACTCATCTCCAGCATCCGCAATCTTTGGAACCAACGCGGCGGTCGCTGATGTACTGGAGTGTCAAAGAGAGCCGATGGAAACCGGTGCCTCCTCCCAATGCGGCGTCGATGCGTGCCGCCCGGTCGGCAGCGGCTGAAGTCAATCAGTATTTCGGGCACGAGTCCGCGGAATCCGCGCGGGCGAAAATAGTGACTGCTAATTTCGGCGGCAAACTGACCACGCAGCAAGATATCGATTCTGCCATCGACCAGGCTGCGGCCCGCCACAATGTCGATCCAAACCTGGTGCGAGCCGTCGTGAAGGTCGAGTCTAACTTCAATCCCAATGCTGTGTCGCGCAAAGGAGCTATGGGCCTGATGCAATTGATGCCGTCAACCGCCCGGAGCTTGAAGGTCAAAAATCCCTTCGACCCTGAGCAGAACGTGGATGCCGGCGTCCGCCATCTGAAGAAGCTTCTGGAAAGTTATGGCGGCGACGTGAAGTTGACTCTGGCAGCCTACAACGCGGGATCGGGCGCGGTGGCACGTAGTGCGGGAGTTCCGCACTATCTCGAGACTCAAAACTACGTTCGGCGCATCACCAACCTCTATTACGGCGGCTTCGATCTGAGCCGAACGGCGGGAGCTTTTTCGCGCGATCCCGTTAGGGTTCAACGGGATGCGAGGGGCGTTCTTTATATCAGCAACACAGACTAAGTTACCGGCATCTGTTTACACGTATCTCTCAGCGGCCACGCAATTTTAACGAAAAGCATACGAGCTAGAGACTTGAACACTTTATCGAGCCAGCGCGGCTTGCGCTTGGGAGCGTTTCTTTTGTTCTGCCTGCTCCCGACCTTACCGGCGCACGCCCGTGCGCATCACGGCGACGCCTGGGCCCGCAGTCATTTCGCCGCCGCCGAACGCATGCGGGAGGCCCTCAACGGACGCCTCCTGGCCGACCGTTCCCGCCATGACTACCAGCGGGTGATTAACGCCTACCGCAGCGTTTATTATGGCGCACCGTCGTCCACAAAAGCCGATCCCAGCGTGGTGGCCGTGGCGGAAATACTGGTAGAAATGGGAAGGCGCTTCGACGACGACAAAGTTCTTAACGATGCCATTGGCCAGTACAAGTTCCTGCGACGCGAATATCCCGGCAGCAAATACCGCTTCGACGCGCTTTTTACCATGGGGGAAATCTACAAAGACGACTTAAGCAATCCTGACCACGCCCGCTCCACCTTCAAGGAATTCCTCCATCGTTATCCCGCCAACCGGTTGGCCGAGAAGGCTCGTCAGGCGATCGCCGAAATCGATCGGGAAGTCCAGCCCAGCAACAAACCTGAGACAGACAAAGCAGCTCAAAAGGAAACTCCGAGAAACGATGACAAGGAATCCCGAAACGCTCTGAGCATAGAGACAGCTTCCCGGCCGGCAGCCGCCAAGACAGCTCTGGACGAAGGCACTAGCAGGCAAATAGCACGGGTAACCGGCGTCCGGCATTGGTCTACACCGGACTACACGCGCGTGGCTATAGACGTCGAAAACGAAGTCAAATTTGCTTCTCAACGCATTTCGCATCCTGATCGCATCTTCTTCGACTTGCGCGGTACCAAACTGGCTTCCACGCTGGTGGGAAAGAGCTTCGACGTGGATGATGGATTTCTGAAAAAGATCCGCGTAGCGCAGTACCAACCCGGACGTACCCGCGTGGTGCTCGAGGTGCACGACCTTTCCGACTACGAAGCGTTTCTCCTGCCCAATCCTTACCGCCTGATTATCGATATTCATGGCAAGAAGGCGACCGCCAAAGTGCCCAAGAATATCGAACTGGCCGCGAGCGATGACTCAGAGGCAACAGACACAAGCGGCGGGAATTCGAGCTTGAAACAAGAAATCAAGGCGGAGATCAAGGCCGAAGCAGGGAAGGCGCCGGTCGCGAGCATGGACGTGGCCGACGATGCAAGGATCTCTCCACAGGAGAGCCGCGCCGCTTCTCTTTCACCTGCGGTGGCGTCCCGTTTGGCGAAACCTGAATCTCTGCCGGTGAAAAAAGTAGTGGAAGCCGATGATGAAGACAACCACTCCTCGTCCGCGCCAAAGAGCCTTGTCGTGGCGGGCATACCTGCTGCCAGCGCTAACCGCTCTATTCATGCCCTTTCCCGTGGGACGCCGGGACGCAAAAGAGGCAATCTGGCGGCGGAACTCGACGTGCGAGAGGCACAGCCCACAGCTAGCGGCGAGCGATCGCTCATTCGCGCGCTGGGATTGAAGATTGGTCGAATCGTGATCGATCCGGGGCACGGAGGCCACGATACCGGAACCATTGGTCCGCACGGCTTGGAAGAAAAGGACTTGGTGCTCGAAGTCGGCCGGCGCCTGGGCAAGATGCTGGAGACGCGGCTGGGCGCAGAAGTGGTTTACACGCGCAAGGATGACACCTTTGTTCCGCTCGAAACTCGCACCGCCATTGCCAACCAGGAGCGAGCTGATCTATTCATTTCCATTCATGCCAACTCCAGCCGCGATCCCGGCGCACGCGGAGTTGAAACCTACTATTTGAACTTCACCTCGTCGCCCGAAGCGCTGGAAGTGGCAGCACGTGAAAATGCGGTTTCAGAGAAATCAATCTACGAACTTCAGGACCTGGTGAAGAAGATCGCTCTCAAAGATAAGATCGAGGAGTCTCGCGAATTCGCCGGGGACGTGCAGCAGTCGCTGCACAGCGGCCTTGCCCTGAAGAGTCCCGCCATCCGCAACCGCGGCGTAAAGAAGGCTCCCTTTATCGTACTGATCGGCGCCAACATGCCTTCAATTCTTGCCGAGATCTCTTTCGTGAGCAATCCCAGCGATGAGCATCACTTAGAAACCGCCGAATACCGCCGCCGGATCGCTGAGTCGCTCTACCGCGGCATCGCCAAATACGTTAACGGCGGCCTAAGCGGCGTGAAGGTTGCGAGCAAGATAGACAAGGCGGCCGGCCAATAACTTGTTTCTTTCTTCTGGATCGGGGTTGTACGCACAACCCGCGCCCTGTCATCCGGAGCGAAGCCTGCTCTGAGCCCGTCGAAGGGGACCCCTGGGTTCCTAGCCTTCATCCCAGCTGTCGTAGGCTCAATCCTGCCGGTTCGTTTCGGAAACTTTTCCTGTTCTGTGTGGTCTAATTAACACAGGGGGACGGTTCCCGCGTACCTTCATGAGCTTTTCAAAGTCTGTTCTCATATTGGTTCTTTCCGTGTCTGCCGTTGGCTTGGCTTTCGCCGCCAACACCCCGCCGGTCGCTGCCGACGCGAAGTCGACCATCTTGCCCCAGGGCTTTGCCGGGTGGCAAGTGCAGGGCACCGCCCAAACCAGCCGAGACGCCGGAATCGCCGACCCCGCGAACGCAGCCATTCTCAAGGAGTTCGGCTTCAGCGATTTCGCGTCAGCTACATACCGTCGCGATGATGGCCGCACGCTGAAAGTTCGCGCAGCTCGCTTTGCCGATGCCAGCGGAGCTTTCGGCGCCTATACGTTTTACCTGCAACCCAACATGTCAAAAGAGCAAATCGGTGACCAGGCAGCTTCGCTCAACTCGCGAGTCTTATTTTATCGCGGGCATGTGCTGGTCGATGCCGCCTTCAGCAGCCTGTCAGCGATGTCGGCCGCGGAACTGCGCGAACTGGCCGGAGTGCTGCCGCGCCCCAGCGGAAACGCCGCCAATCTGCCGCCAATCCTCGCCTTCATGCCGCATAGAGGCTATGTAGCGAATACGGAAAAGTATGCATTGGGACCACTGGCTTTCGGCGCACTCTCCTCTCCCATTACAGCCCAACTAGTTGACTTCACTGCCAGCGCCGAAGTGGCAATGGGGAAATACACCAGCCCGGGCGGCCAGGCTACCCTGGTGTTGATTGAATATCCGACGCCGCAGCTAGCCGCGGAACATTTGCGCCGTATCGATGCGGTTCGTCAAGCGGCCCCACCGCAGGCGGGAGTTGCTGGCATCGAAAACGGCGGCCCGTTCTTTGATAAGCGCACCGGTCCAATTATCGCCATCGCTGCCGGACCTGTCTCCGAAAGTGATGCCAATGTGCTCTTAGGATTCGTCAACTACGAGGCGAACGTCACGTGGAACGAGAACACCTATCTCGACAAGAACAACAATGTCGGTGCACTGCTAGTCAACGTCATCATCCTATGTTTCGTGCTCGGCGCCATCGCGATCGTCGCGGGCATTGGTTTTGGTGGCATTCGCATTTTGGTGAAGCGGTTCTTTCCCAATAAGGTTTTTGATCGTCCGGAACACATGGAATTCATTTCATTGCACCTCGCTGAGAAAATGGCCGAAGGCTCCTCGGGCCAGTCGTCCGACGCCGTCGCTGGGACGGCGGAGACTCCTCGCAGCCTTGGTTAAGTGCCTTAGACATATCGGCTTAGGACGGATTTCACCTGCGCCTGTCTCAAATTGCTACACTTGCCAACGATATTAATTGGTTGTGTAAGTGATTGAAAATAAAGACATTTATTTCCGAAAAATCCCTTGACACCCTGCTTTTTCGGCTCATAAGATCTCGCCAGAAAGTTTTGACGGAATTTTCGCCTCCGTTGGAACTATTCTCCCTTGAAGAGAAGGCCACCCATGTTGCCGGGTGGCCTTTTTGTCTCTCGTCTTGATTTCTTGCGTCGAGTGGCGGTGAAACAATGTGCACACCGATTCGTTGAACTGTTTGCCGCTGCTTGAGTATCTTGTGTTAATTAAGCACAATGCTGCCGCAAGGCGGACGCGAAAATGCTCTTCCTGGGATTGAATGTTCCGGGATTGAGCGTCGACAACGGAGGTTCTCATGTACTGCGATGGATGTGGTGCCCCGGTGCAGGCCGGCCAAGCTTTCTGCAGTCGCTGCGGCAAACAATTCGTAGGGCCAGTGACCGCTCTACCGTCAAGCACCGGCCGCGTGCAACGGCATGTTCATCTGTTAGGAATTCTCTGGCTGGCCTTATCTGCCTTCAATGCGATTGGCGGCGCGGTTGTCTATATCATCGCGAACACGCTCTTCGCGCCCGGAGGAGGAACGGGAGCGCCAGCCTTCTTGCGTCCTTTGAGCGTGGTTGGGATATTCGTTCTAGGTAAGGCTGCTCTCGGATTTATCGCGGGATGGGGTCTGCTGCAGCGCGAGCCCTGGGCCCGCATCGTGGCACTGGTCCTCGGCTTCATCTCGCTGTTCAATATTCCTTTCGGAACGGCGATCGGCGTCTACACCATGTGGGTTCTTCTTCCCAGCCAAGCGGAACAGGAATACGAGGCAATGGTGGCCGCTCGCGCCGCCTAAGGCGCCGGAATCGATCTTCGATAATGTGGAGCTCGTGTGAGGACAGCCACCCTTCGACTTCGCTCAGTTCAGGCTCTCCGCTGTCCAGGCTGAGCGGAGTTTTTCAACGCTCGTGAAGCTGGTCTTGTTCGACCTCCGATACGCGTTCCTTCGCTTTACGCTTGTCTCCCTCCCATTTAGAATCGAGTGCAGGCCGACGTAGCTCAGTTGGTAGAGCAGCCGATTCGTAAGTCGACCAATCCTCCCGCTTCCTCGAGGCCTTACACCCGTAGAAGCATGTTCAAATTCGCTTTTCAGGCACTGAATTCGTGTGGGTTGCCGGTGAGTCGTGAGCTAACACGAGAGAAACACGAGAGACTTTTTTAGTCAGTCAACGTGCGGTGCTTCCCCTCAACAGATGTTGCGAGAGGGCGTCCAGTCGGAGCGAGGACACGTGTCCTCCGAAGCGGAACGCCCGAAAGCAGGCGAGGTCTCGGTCCGTCGATGGCGACTTGTATTGGACATTCCAAAATGGCAATGGGCCGGTCAGAGATGGAGGTCCTGCAGAGCCGATCGATGTGCCAGCCGAGATCCCCGAAACATCAATAAGAAATGGGTGCGGAATGGGCAAAGATGATGAGGAGTGCGCACGGGAGGTTCCGATCGCAGATACAGACCAAGCATTGTTCTGAAATTCGCCGAGGTAAGTGATCACAAGAACGGGCGCGCAAAAAGTCTCAGTTTTGAGATTCCGAAGACTTGGTGTTTTCTTCTCCAGCAGAGCTTTTTGGGCTCGTAGGATGATTGAAAACACGAGCCGTACCGCGGTGTGTGACTTCCGCTACGGTCGGGTGAGACGCAGGCGATCTATGTTGCCGATGTGAAGCCTTCGCCGGGACGGTATACTCGTGCGCATCATCGCCGGCGAGTTCCGGGGAAAAAGGGGACCGGTAGAGCGAGTTGCCGCTGATCCGAATTACCTCGATATCTCGGTTGCCTAACAATGGTTTGACCTCTTCTGCCGACTTCGGTGCTCGGCACCGTTCAAGATCTAATTCCTGGAACCCACGTCGGAAGCTTTGATCGCGGTGTTAGCGTTCCAACATCAATACGGTGCTCGCAAATTACAACAGTGTGACCGCCCTTCATTTGACGCCGACCGGCGAATCCTGCTCCAGAATGGCTTGTTCACCGCGGCTCAACTTGGCGTTGACAATTCGCTGTGTTACAACAACGCAGATAACTTGCCAGTTAACTCACTGTGTGCCATCGCTCCACCCGTACCGCTCGCGCCTCCTGGCGAAAACGAATCTTTCCTGGCTGCGCGCTCTTGATGTGAAACTTGCATGGTCCTACGCGATTCGAGAAGGACTGGCACTAGAACTAGAGCAGAGCGTCGGCTTCTACAACCTCTTCAACTTTGCGAACTTCGACTTGCCGGGCGTCGCGCTGAATGGATTGCCATACTACCCCCGCGATAATCCTCCTGGTTGCGACAATGGGGACATCCCAAATTTCCGGCTCCAGGCAGTGCTGAAAAAAATGGCCTTTCCAAACTGACACAGCCGCCGCACCACCACCGCGCGGGACCTGCCAACACAAAAGCGACGCAAATGTTGCCCCAGATCTGGATTGGGAAAACGCATTTGGTGAGACCTCTCACCGATCAAATCACCGCAATTGAAACCGTCGCGCCGCTTCGGCCAACGACTGTCGTCGTAGGACAACTGACGATCAGGCCGTTACACTCATAACCCTCGCGATGTTATGACAGTGAATCGGGTCGCCCTGGCGATGCCTCTGGCGTATAATCCGGCGCACCACCAAAGAGATATGGATTACTCCAAGGGCATCCTTAGCGGATTCGCTGCGATATTTCTCGCGGAGTGTGTCCCGGGTTCTTGGTTGGTTTTTAGGGATATCAGCCGGGAGAAGGCAACTGGACTGGTTGCCCTCGCGGGTGGACTCGCGGAGAGCGTTTTTTCGCCTCCATTCTGGCTTCTCGCGGTTTTGTTCTTCGCATTGTTTTATGCGGCCAGTCGACTCAGAAATAACCTCTTGAGAGTATTTTTGTTCTGGATTCCGACGCTGACGGTTGCGGTGTTCTGTATCGCGGTTGTGGCGCTCTTCTAGGCCGTTGACTCTCTCCTGGCCAAACTGTACAGTTCAGATAATCTAAATGGAGAGTTCATGGCTACCCTTACCACCGACAAGAACGGCACGATAGTGGTCTCCGCGTTGCGGGCCCGCGCCAATTTTGGCAAGCTCCTGCGCCGTGTCGAGGACGAGCGCCGGTCGCTCGTTATCGAAAAGCGCGGTACACCCAAGGCGGTACTGCTCAGCATCCGTGATTACGTGAAGCTTGCCGCGCCTGAGCCCGAGGTCTTAAGGGTCATCGGCGAGGAATCCGAGCGCAAGGGGACCAATACCCTGACGGCGCGCCAGATCGAGCAGGCTATCAAGGCATCCCGCGCGCAGAGATCAAAGCGGTAATGCTTCCGCTGCGGCTCGTAATTGACACGAATGTGTTGATTTCCGCTGCGATTAAGCCAGCCGGCCTGCAGCGCACCGTTCTGCTGCTTGCCATCACTAAACCGGCCCGCCTTTATGTCTCCCGTCCTATCCTGGAGGAATACAGCGAGGTGCTTGCCCGCCCGGAACTGAAGATTCGCAAAGGCCTTCGGCGGCAACTGCTGCAGCTCATCAAAAACCATAGCTATACCGTCGCTCCGACACGCCGCCTCGAAGTGGCAGGCGACCCCGATGACAATATGTTCGTGGAATGTGCCGATGCTGCCCGAGCGGATTATTTGGTGACGGGCAATCTGAGGCATTTTCCGCGATTCTGGAAGAAAACCAAGATCATAACGCCGCGTGAGTTTATCGGGATTGTGGCGCCGCACCTGATCACGTAACGAATTTTGCATGGAATGCAGTAGTATTGGTGTTCCCCCGTTCAGGTGCTGGTCAACGATTGAAGGATGGAAGGGTATCCGCGCGCAAAACATTCACGCTGACATCAAAATCCTGATCTGATAGACAGTTCGCAAGCGCCACAGTCCATGATTTCTATCAATTCAGCTAATTTTGGCTTTCTCAAAGCCGATAGCCCTCAGTTGGTGCGCCTCGGGGCACTCGCCGAACACTATTTTCAGGACGACCCTAATACCTGCCAGCGTGGACACACGTCTGGTCGCAGCGGGCGGGACGCTCGTCAATCTGATCTTGGGGGCGCTGTTCTGGGGCGCCTCGCAAGCCATCAAACAGTCGCCATCTTGGCGGTACTTCTTCTGGCTGCTGATGACTTTTAATCTGTTTCAGGCAGGCGGATATTTTCTGTTCTCCGGCATTGGCGACTGGGCGGCAGTAGTAGCAGGATGGCAGCCGGCGTGGGCGTGGCGCCTGGGCCTGACTGTGCTGGGGAGCGTAACCTATTTCTTTTTGTTTGTGCCTCTGTCCTTGCGCGAACTGCGTCCGTTTTTAGGAAAGGATGCGCAGATCCGTGTGCCGCGCGCGCCAACTCACGGTTGTGCCTTATCTCACTGCCGGGCTCCTCTCCTGCGCTGCTGGCGCGCTCAATCCGGTTGAGCCTCTGTTGATTCTGATCTCGGTTGCGGCTGCGTCATTTGGTGGGAACTCCGGGCTGGCATGGATGTGGAAACTACTCTATGGCCAACGCATTCCAAGCCGCGAATTGCAGATGCCCGAAATCGAGCGCAACCGAGGATGGGTGATTGCCGCAGTGGTTCTGGCGATAGGGTTCATCGCGGGACTCGGACCGGGCATGAAGTTTCATTCCGGCTAGCGAGTCATGGCACTGGACAATGGGCTTGATCGGAAACCGGAAACCCCGCCGTTTCGGAAGCCTGGCGGCCGCCGCGTACTTCAAGAAATTCGCGGTGATGGCACCCAGTCTCTTTCCCCAGCTTCCGATTTAGCTGGGCCCTGATCAGTCCTGATAAACGCATGCTTCGCCCGCGATGATGGGCAGTCAGAGATTAATTCCGGTCCAGAAGTCCGCTTGTGGGAAATTCCAGCTTCCGACACTTGCGAGCGATTCGGGTTGGATGACGGGCAAACCGGAAGCTGAGTATCGCCATTCGAATTGATTCCGGATTGCCGCTAGCCTTGATCGGAAACGCCTCGGGGCAGACTTTTGCGCGGAGGGGATCTCGATCCGAGCCGTTTTCGATAAGGAGGTTAGGAGGAAGCCGCTGGCGTTTGCGGCGGACGCGTGGAGCTATGGGATTTGAATCGACTTTGGGTTGGAAGTTGTTGTATTGATAGGAGTTGCGCGAGGAGCCCATTATTGATGCTCATCGTAGGAAAGCTTGTATGAACGCTGTCGAGAAGGCGCTCTGGTTTTATCGAGAGCCACTTTGCAAGCGAAATTACGCTCGAGGACCTCGCAAAAGCTGGAGGAGTATCGCGTTTTCATATTACGCGAGCATTCGGTACAGCGACGGGCCGTTCGATCGGTTCGATCATGCGTTACGTGCGTGGCCGCCGATTGACCGCAGTGGCATGTGGAGAGAAAGGTTGTCGAAGGCAGAACGGGCAGCACAAAGACGGAAGCTAGGCAGGACGGGGTGCCTATCATCCCGTACTTAAAGACGAAAACCGATCAATACTGGAAAAGCGTGGGATGTCCCGCGGAAGGCTCGGTGTTTGGCAGGTGGATGAACAACTTGAAGCGCGACCACATCACACCCGAGCTAAAGAAGAAGGGGATGAAGTGGGAACGGGTGGCATGCTTTCCGACGCGACTGGCGCGGACTGGCAACCAACTTGCACGAAATGGGAGTTCCTACTAAAGTGATTCAGAGAATATGCCGTCACGCCGACGAAGCGACGACCAAGAAACACTACATCCACGCCACCGAACCTGGAGTGCAGCGCGGCATGCGAAAGCTCGAAGCTTCGATAACACGAGAGAAATACGAGAGACGAAGAAAGCGCCTATCGTAAACCATTCATTTTAAAGGATGCCGACGTAGCTCAGTTGGTAGAGCAGCCGATTCGTAATCGGCAGGTCAGCGGTTCAAGTCCGCTCGTCGGCTCCATTCTTTCAATCACTTACCGTCACTCCTCAGTGTACCCTCAGCTCGTTGTGACGTGGTTTGTGACCTAGATTTCTCTGCGGTTGCGCACTACAACCTGGGCAATCTGCTATCACAGCAGCATCGCCCGGAGGAGGCGGAGGCGGCCTACCGCGAGGCGATCCGGCTCAATCCGCAGTTTTCCGAGTAACTACTACAATCTGGCGTTCTGTGTCAGAGCAGTTTATCCAGCCCTCAGCCGATGTACATGCACACGGGAAAGCGATTTCGAGCGTCGGGTTTTCCACGCGCGACTGGTTTCCTGCACACTGGCGCAACGGTAATGAGCGCGCTGGTTGAGGACAAGGTCAACCCCCGATCCGTAAACCGGCGTGATCCTGCGCTCCATCCCCGGCACCACGTACTTGATATTTGAGGACTTCCCCAATGTCCCGATGGCGCCGGCCAGTCCGTTCCGACAGTCCTCGCTGAGATTCTTGATAATTGAGACCCATTCGTAGCGGATATGCATCATATGGGTTTCATATGTCAATATACACTTCCTAAATGTAGCAAATATGCTATATTCTAGTCATGAACTTGGCAGCCCAGATTGCCGCGTACACAGACAAGGGATTCACCGGCGAGCAGGCCGAAGTCATCGCATTAATGCGAGTTGCTTCTGGCGTTCTCTTCCGAGATTTCCCAGAATCCTTCTTGCTGTTCGGCGGCGCAACGTTGCTGCTTTTTTACGACAGCCTTCGTCACTCCGCCGACTTGGACTTGCTAGGGAGGGCGGAAGAGCTACCAACAACGGCGGATCTTTGCACCTCGCTCGCGACCGGACTCGCCTCGGCGGCGGAGGCCCTAGACCTAGGTCCGCTTCGAGTGGAGGCTTCCGGCGACCATGTTCTAGTCAAGAAGCGCGACAGCAGCCTTTTGTTCAAGGTAGACATCACTCGGCTTGGGTCCGTACTCGAAAGCGAGGTTGAGGAGCACGCAGTTGAAATTGATGAAGAGAATGTCGCCACCGTGAAGGCCGCTTCTCGCGACTTCCTCCTGCTCCAGAAGGCTGAGTGTTTTCTGTTGAGGCGAATCATGAAAGTGCGTGATGCCTTTGACATTTATCGCTTGAGACAGGTAGGCGTCGTTCTCAATGAGCAACTGGAGAATCATTTGCACGACACTCTGATGAACCATGAACTTGAAGCAGAAGATATCTCTAGGAGAATTGCTCAAGTTGACGAGAAGCGTTGTCTGAGTGAGCTGCGCTCTCTATTGCCCCCAGAAGTATTCGATGCGCTGGCACGGGAACAATTCCGCCCTCTGCGCAACGCACTTGATGAGTTGTACCGGCGCTGGTTGGAGGACTAATAATGGATTGGGTAACCACAATTCGTAAAGAGGCGCAGACCAGTTCTATCCTTCGCACGGATGAATTGGCGCGTAAGTACGACATTGGTCCGCCGTCTGTCACACAGGCGCTCTCGCGCTTGGAGCGAAAAGGCTTCGTCGAGCATGTCAACGATAAGACCTACTACAACTGGCTAGCGCCGGATGGATCGCCACGTGATCTCGTGAATGTTTTGCGTGGTGATGCGTATATCTCGCTTGAGTCCGCTCTCCGCG
>WNFC01013230.1_pt1 | contig 19770 bp, 16 predicted proteins | sample 5400541 | NCBI WGS metagenome assembly WNFC01 (sample SAMN13153342, study PRJNA577476) | soil metagenome | isolation source: 120 cm saprolite under Douglas fir tree site 2 hole 2 replicate 1 | place: USA:California | collected 2015-04-18 | reverse complement strand
ATCGCTGGGCGTGACTGCACAAGTTTCAACCATTTTGCGCCGTGGCGCGGCGTTGGGCAGACGCCGGGGTTTGGCTTTATCCGATTGATAATGATGATGAATTCGCATCCGGCCAACATGGCACGGAGTTTGAAGTTCATCTCCGTGCCATGGAGGCTTCACTCAAGATCGTCGTCGTAGGCAAGAATCCGAGCCGTGTCGCGGTGCTGGAGAATGGGCTGCGCGAAGCGGGCCACGTTCCGGTCGCGCGCATCGACGAGAGCTCGCACTTGCTTGCTCGCATTCATGCCATCGACCCCGACGTCATCCTGATCGACCTCGAAAATCCCAGCCGCGACGTGCTCGAGCGGATGTTCGAAACGACGCGCGCGCTGAAACGTCCGATCGCCATGTTCGTCGACGAGAGCGATGCCGACATGATCGAGTCGGCAGTCGATGCCGGCGTGTCGGCCTACATCGTCGGCGACTTCCGGCAGGAGCGCATCAAGAGCATTCTCGATCTCGCTATTTCCCGTTTCAACGCGTTTTCCCGCCTGCAGGACGAGCTCGATCGCACGCGCAGCGCGCTCGAGGAGCGCAAGGTGATCGACCGCGCCAAGGGCATCCTCATGAACACCAAGAAGCTCAGCGAGGAAAATGCCTACGCGCTGCTGCGCAAGGCCGCGATGAACGAGAACAAGAAGATCGTCGACGTCGCCCAATCGGTGATCACGGCGGTGGAGCTGTTCAAATAGACGGGCGGGCGCGCATCGCGCCGTCTCTAAAATCCACGCGCCAGACGAGCGGGTCGCGGGGGCATTTCAATATCATCATTGCTCATTTTTTGCGCTGCACAATAACCTCGCAAGGTGAAGCCGGCGTGGGCAGACGGCGCGCCGTTAAGGATTTGTTGGCGACTAAGGCGGTTGACCCAACACCCTGATCTCCAAGAAGAACTCACAAATTTGCCGTCCTGGCACGAAGCTTGAATTGATCTCGTCGACGGCGCGGCGGGGTGGCCGCGTCTGGTCCAACGACGGACCCCATAAGCAAAGCTGCGGCTCTAGCGAGCGCTTACGCGTCTCGGGCCGCGGCTTTTTGTTTTGGGCCACGAGGTAACGCCGAGGTCATGAGCTTCACGCCTAAGCGCTTTCAGAAAGGGAAATCTTCGATGAGCAAGCCAAACACACGCTGGATTTCGGATTGGAACCCGGAGGACGAGAGTTTCTGGCAGTCCAAGGGCAAGGTCGTTGCCCGACGCAATCTCATCTGGTCGATTGTTGCCGAGCACCTCGGTTTCTCGATCTGGCTGATTTGGAGCATCGTAGCGACCAAGTTGCCGCAGGCCGGCTTTCATTACACGACCGACCAACTGTTTCAGCTCGTCGCGCTGCCGGGACTGATCGGCTCGCTCATGCGGTTTCCGTACACGTTCGCCGTGACGATGTTCGGCGGTCGCAACTGGACGATCTTCAGCGCGGCGGTGCTGTTCATCCCGACGATTGCGCTCGCATATTTCGTGACTCAGCCTGACACTCCGTTCTGGCTGATGATGTGCGTGGCCGCCATGGCGGGTCTCGGCGGCGGCAACTTCGCCTCGAGTATGGCCAACATCTCCTTCTTCTACCCGGACCGCATGAAGGGCTGGGCGCTCGGCCTGAACGCGGCCGGCGGGAATATCGGGGTCAGCGGCGTACAGTTGCTGACGCCGATACTGCTCGGCGTCGGCCTCGTGAGTCTCTACCAGGCAACGCCGGGCCCGGGAGGCATCTATCTTCAGAACGCCGGACTGATGTGGCTGTTGCCGCTGGCCATCGCGGTGATCGGCGCATTTTTCTTCATGAACAACCTCACGTCGGCGCGCTCCACGTTCAAGGACCAACTCGCCATCGTCGGGCGCAAACATACCTGGATCATGTCCTACATCTATATCGGGACCTTCGGCTCCTTCATCGGCTACTCGGCGGCGTTTCCGCTGCTGATCAAGACGCAATTCCCGACGGTCACGGTGGCCATCGCCTTCCTGGGACCGCTGGTGGGATCGCTGTCGCGTCCGTTCGGCGGCTGGCTCGCCGACAAAGTCGGCGGCGCGATCGTGACGTTCTGGAATTTCATCGCCATGGGCGCCGCAACGATCGGTGTCATGTACTTCGTGGACATCAAGGGGTTCGAGGGCTTTCTGGCGATGTTCCTGATCCTTTTCGTCACGACCGGGATCGGCAACGGCTCGACCTATCGAATGATTCCGTCGATCTTCCGCGAGGAGAAGCTCAAGGAGGCGAAGGGGTCGGGCGAGGCCGGGCGCGTACTCGCCGTGAAGGCTGCCAGCATCGAGAGCGCCGCCGCGTTGGGATTCATCGGCGCGATAGGTGCGTGCGGCGGCTACCTGATCCCGCGCGGCTTCGGCGCATCGATTGCAACCACCGGCGGCCCGCATCTCGCGTTGGCGATCTACCTGGCGTTCTATGCGACATGCCTGGCGCTGACGTGGTGGTACTACCTGCGCAAGAGCTTCCTTGCGCCGAGCACCGCGCATCTCGCCGAAGCGCGCGTGTGAGGCAGGGACCAACCGCACTGCCGGCAACGCGGCTCGACGCAGCATGAGCGAACCGCTCGTCATCATCGGAAACGGAATGGCGGCCGCGCGCCTGGTCGACGAGATCGCCAGGCGCGCGCTCGGCCGCTACGCCGTCGCGGTGGTCGGCGAGGAGCCGCGGCTCGCCTATAACCGCGTGCTCCTGTCGTCGATGCTCGCCGAGGAGGTTTCGCCCGCCGACATCGAGCTCAAGCCGGCGCGCTGGTGGCGCGACCGCGGCGTCACGCTGCGGTATGGGTCACCGGCGACCGGGCTCGATGTTGCGGCACGGACCGTCACGCTCGCTGAAGGCGCGATTCTTCCGTTCTCCAAAGCTGTGCTCGCCACCGGCTCGCAGCCGATCCGGCTCGATGTGCCCGGCATGGACCTGCCCGGCGTGACGACCTTTCGCGACTTCGCCGACGTCGACGCGATCCGCGCGCAGGCCGGACCGGGCGCGCGGGTGGTCGTCATCGGCGGCGGCCTGTTGGGGCTTGAGGCCGCGCACGGCCTCGCCAAATCGGGCGCCCGCGTCACCCTCGTGCATCTGATGGACCGGCTGATGGAGCGCCAGCTCGATGCGGCCGCGGCCGACATGCTGCGGCGGGCGATCGAGCGCCGCGGCGTGAAGGTGCTGCTCGAGGCGGAGACCGCCCGCGTGGTCGGATCGCAGCGCGCCGAGGCGGTCGAGCTCGAGGACGGCCGCACGCTCGCGGCCGACCTCGTCGTGGTCGCGGTCGGTGTGAGGCCCAACGCGGCGCTCGCGGCGCGCGCCGGCATCGCGGTCAATCGCGGCATCGTGGTCGACGACGGCCTGGCGACGAGCGCCGCCGGCGTGTTCGCGATCGGCGAGTGCGCCGAGCACCGTGGCTGCTGCTACGGGCTGGTCGAGCCCGCCTACGAGCAGGCGACGGTGCTCGCGTCCCGCCTTGCGAATGTGCCGGCGCGTTACGCCGGCTCGGTGCTCGCCACCAACCTGAAGGTCTCCGGCGTCGACGTCTTCTCGGCCGGCGATTTTCTCGGGAGTCCCGGTACCGAGCAGATCGTGCTGAGCGATCCCGGCCGCGACGCCTATCGCAAGCTGGTGATCCTGCAGGATCGCCTCGTCGGCGCGGTGTTGTTCGGCGATACGGCCGACGCGCTCTGGTACCTCGATCTCATCCGTTCGGGCGTCTCGATCGGACCATTCCGCGACGATCTCGTGTTCGGGCGCGCGCTCGTCGACGGAGTGGCGGCATGACGGGTGTCGACGCTGCTCAGAAGGTGGGCGCACAAAAATTGGCCACGTCTTGTGCAGTGCGAAAAAGTTAGGCGTCGTGCAACCGGAAGCGGCAGCATGGCTTACTGAAAAGTTAATGGGCAAACCGCCATGGAGCTACCAAGAATTTGGAATCATTGCATTAATTGGCACGCATTCTTTTTGGCATGGCGCTTGAATACGCAGCCCCGGGCGAGCGGTCAAAGCCGACCGCGCCGACCGGCCCATCGCTGGGCCAGCCACAGCAGCGCCGCTGAAGCCGACCCTTCGCGGGGTCCGGCAAGCGGCTTTTTTGTTGGGGCAGCGGCGCGCCGTACACGGCAATGGACGCCAAGGAGAACGAACATGGATTACGCGAAGCCAACTGACGTAGTGAACACGATGATCGAGAGCGGGCGCAGCAAGCTGGCGCTGGCGCCGCGCGATCTGCTCATCCGCGGAATGCTATCGGGCGCGCTGCTCGGCACCGCGACGAGCCTCGCCCTCACCGGCGCGATATCGACCGGCCAGCCGCTCGTCGGCGCGCTGATCTTTCCGGTCGGCCTCGTGATGATCGTGCTGCTCGGACTCGAGCTCGTCACCGGCAGCTTTGCGCTCCTGCCGCTGTCGCGGCTCGAGCACGGCACGGACACCACGAAGATCGTTGTCAACTGGTCCTGGGTCTTTCTCGGCAATCTGATCGGCAGCGTCATTTACGGCGTGCTGCTCGCGATCGCGCTCACCAACATGGGCAAGATCGAGCCCGCCGGCGTCGCCGCGCGCATCGTCGCCATCGCCGAGGCAAAGACCGTCGGCTACGCGGCGTTCGGCGCGGCCGGCATGGTCACCGTCTTCGTCAAAGCGATCCTGTGCAACTGGCTGGTCTGCCTCGGCGTCGTGCTGGCGATGTGCACCAATTCGACCATCGGCAAGATCGCCGCCGCCTGGATGCCGATCTTCGTCTTCTTCGCGCAAGGCTTCGAGCACACGGTGGTGAACATGTTCGTCATCCCGACCGGCATGCTGCTCGGCGCCAAGGTGACCGTCGCGGACTGGTGGCTGTGGAATCAGATCCCGGTGACGCTCGGCAATATCGTCGGCGGCTTCGTGTGCACCGGGCTTGCGCTCTATCTCACCCAGAAGCCTCGCCGAAGCGCCACGCCCGTCTTCGTGCCGGCTGCCGCGCAGGTCCCCGCGGAATGAACCGAGGAGCGACGCCGCGAAGGAAAATGACACGATGACGGTTCTGACGGGAACAGGCGGCGAGTTCACCGCCGAGCAGAAGCGTTACCTCGAGGGCTTCGCGTCCGGCCTGCAGGCCGGACGCGCGGTTCGCGGCGCTCCGTCGGCGAGCGGCGGCGGCGCGACCGCGGCCAAGGCGGCGGAGGCCGAGCCGACCGGCCCCGACGCGGCGGCGCTCAAGGCACAGGATCGCGTCCTCAAGGAAGGCAAGAAACTTTCCGACCAGGAGAAGTTCAAGCGCGAGCTGCATCCCTTCGACGGCTATGAACGGCTCAAGGCGCAGGCCGCCAACAACGAGCCGCCAAAGCCGCCGGACAATTTCCGCTGGCGTTTCTTCGGCCTGTTCTATGTGGCGCCGAACCAGAGCTCCTACATGTGCCGGCTGCGCCTGCCCAACGGCATGCTCACGCACTGGCAGTTCGCCGGCGTCGCCGACCTCGCCGAGCGCTGTGGCGGCGGCTACGCGCACGTCACCACGCGCGCCAATCTCCAGGTGCGCGAGATCGAGCCGAAGAACGCGGTCGCGATGGTGGAGGCTGTCCAGGACCTCGGCCTGTGCTCGCGCGGATCGGGCGCCGACAATATCCGCAACGTCACCGGCACGCCGACCGCCGGCATCGATCCGATCGAGCTCATCGACACGCGGCCTTATGCCCGCGAGTGGCACTTCCACATCCTGAACGATCGATCGCTCTACGGCATCCCGCGCAAGTTCAACGTCGGCTTCGACGGCGGCGGCACGATCCCGGTGCTCGAGGACACCAACGACATCGGTTTCCAGGCGGTCGAGCTCGCGGACGGATTTGGGGCGGAGCCTGGCATTTGGTTTCGCGTCACCGTCGGCGGCATCACCGGTCATCGCGATTTCGGCCGCGAGACCGGCGTGGTGGTGAAGCCGGCGGAAGCAACGCTCGTCGCCGACGCCATCGTCCGCGTCTTCATCGACCACGGCAACCGCACGGACCGCACCAAGGCGCGGCTCAAATACGTGCTCGACACGTTCGGCGTCGACAAGTTCCTCACGCTGGTCGAGGGGAAGCTCGGGCGCAAGCTCGTGCGCGTGCCGTCCGAGGCGCTGAAAACCCGACCGGCCTACGATCGCGCCGCCCATATCGGCGTGCACGCGCAGAAACAGGCAGGCCTGAACTGGATCGGCGTCGTGCTGCCGGTCGGCAAGCTCACCGCCGGCCAGATGCGCGGGCTGGCGAAGATCGCCGCCGATCTCGGCGACGGCGACATCCGCCTCACGGTCTGGCAGAACCTGCTCATCTCCGGCGTCGCGGACGACAAGGTGGCGCTCGCCGAGGCCGCGATCGCGGCGCTCGGTCTTTTGACCAAGGCGACCGCGATCCGCGCCGGCCTCGTCGCCTGCACCGGCAATGTCGGCTGCAAGTTCGCCGCCTCCGACACCAAGCGCCACGCCGAGGAGATCGCGCGCTGGTGCGAGGAGCGCGTCGAGATCGACGGCCCGCTGAACATCCATCTCACCGGCTGCCATCATTCCTGCGCGCAGCATTACATCGGCGACATCGGCCTGCTCGCCTGCAAGGTCCAGACGTCGGCCGAGGGCGACGCGGTCGAGGGCTATCACGTGCTCGTCGGCGGCGGTTTTGGCGTCGACGCCGTGCTCGCGCGCGAGGTCTATCGCGACGTGAAAGCCGAGCATGCGCCGGAGACGGTCGAATGCATGCTCAAGGGCTATCTCGCCAACCGCGCCTCGCCTGAGGAGACGTTCCTCGCCTTCGCGCGCCGCCACGAGGTCGAGGCGCTGAAAGCCATGTTCGCCGCCGAGTCCGTGCAATGACGCAGAACCTGCCGCCGCCGATCCCGTCGCTGCTGCCCGAGAGCGCGCCGTTCACCGTCGAGCAGCGCGCCTGGCTCAACGGCTTCTTCGCCGGCTATCTGGGCCTCGATGGCGGCGGCGTCACCGCGCTTTCGCCGGAAGAGAGCGCCGCGCTGATGTCCGGCGTTGCGCCGGCCGCGAAAGGGCCACTCGACGACGGCGATGACGGCGAGGCGCCGTGGCACGACCAGACGCTGCCTCTGGCCGAGCGCATGAAGCTCGCCGATGGCCGGCCGCTGCGCCGCCGCATGATGGCCGCGATGGGCCAGCAGGACTGCGGCCAGTGCGGGTACAATTGCCAAGACTATTCCAACGCGCTCTTCCTCAAGAAGGAGGAACGGCTGAACCTGTGCGTGCCGGGCGGCAAGGAAACCGTCCGCATGCTCAAGAAGCTCGACGAGGAGCTTGCGGTCGCGGCCCCCGCGATCGTGCCCGCGAGCGCGCGCGGGAGCGAGCCGGAAAGCGAGCCCGCGCCGACGCCGCAAGTCGCGCCCGGACGCTCGCGCGATCGTCTCGTCGAAGCCACGTTTCTCAAGCGCACGCGCCTCAACAAGCCGGGCTCCGGCAAGGAGACGTGGCATATCGACATCGATGTTTCGGCCGCCCGCCTCGACTACGCGGTCGGCGATTCGTTCGGCATCGCCGCGCCCAACGATGCCGCGCTCGCCGACGCGGTCATTCGCGCGCTCGCGGCGCCGCCGGATTTTCCGATCGGCGGGCGCACCTTGCGCGAGGAGCTGATCGACGGCGTGTCGCTCGCGCCCGCGCCCGACATGCTGTTTCAGCTCTTCTCCTATCTGACCGGCGGCGACCGCCGGCAGAAGGCGAAGGCGCTCGCCGCGGGCGAAGACCCCGATGGAGATGCGGAAACCCTCGACGTGCTCGCGGCGATCCAGAAATTCCCCGGCATCCGGCCCGATCCCGAAGCTTTCATCGAGGCGCTCGATCAGCTCCAGCCGCGGCTCTATTCGATCGCGTCGTCGCCAAAGGTCGACCGTGGCCGCGTGTCGCTCACCGTCGACGCCGTGCGCTACGACGTCGCCGGCCGCCGCCGTCTCGGCGTCGCCTCGACGTTCTTCGCCGATCGCCTGCGTGAGGGCGACAAGATCAAGGTCTACGTGCAGAAGGCGCAGCACTTCGGCCTACCGGCCGATCCGTCCGTGCCGATCATCATGGTCGGGCCCGGCACCGGCGTCGCGCCGTTCCGCGCCTTCCTGTACGAGCGCATGGCGACCAAGGCGCCCGGCCGCAACTGGCTCTTTTTCGGCCATCGCAATCGCGACGTCGATTTCTTCTATGAGGACGAGCTCACGGCGATGAAATCGACCGGCGTGCTCACGCGCCTGTCGCTCGCCTGGTCGCGCGACAACGACGAGAAGTTCTACGTGCAGGACCGTATGCGCCAGGTCGGCCGCGACCTGTGGGCGTGGCTCGCCGAGGGCGCGCATGTCTACGTCTGCGGCGACGCCAAGCGCATGGCGAAGGACGTCGAGCGCGCGCTCGTCGACATCGTCGCGCAGCACGGCGCGCGCACCACCGACGAGGCGGTCGCCTTCGTGGCCGAGCTGAAGAAGAAAGGCCGCTATCAGCAGGACGTGTATTGATGGAGGGGCACGGCGCGCGCGCTCAATTCGGGCTCCGAGCGCCCCTCACCCGACGCGCTTCGCGCGTCGACCTCTCCCCTGCGGGGAGAGGTGAAGGGAAGCACCGCCTCCCATGAACGCGCATGCGCATCAGCCCGCGAGCGTGCGCACCGCGTGTCCTTATTGCGGCGTCGGCTGCGGCGTTCTCGCGACGCCGGACGGCCGCGGCGGCGTGAGCATCGCGGGCGATCCGGCGCACCCGGCGAATTTCGGCGCGCTCTGCTCGAAGGGCGCGGCGCTCGGCGAGACCCTCGGCCTCGACGGCCGGCTGCTGCATCCGATGATGCGGCGCGACGGCGCGCTGGCGCGCGTCGACTGGCCGACCGCGCTCGACACGGTGGCGGGCGGCTTTCGCCGCATCGTCGAACGCCACGGGCCCGACGCGGTCGCCTTCTATCTCTCCGGCCAGCTTCTGACCGAGGACTATTACGTCGCCAACAAGCTGATGAAAGGCTTTCTCGGCAGCGCCAACGTGGACTGGTGTCATCCGGTGCTCTTCCAGCGCATGATCGCCAACAAGCGCGAGCGCGGCGCCCGCCTCGTTGTCATCGATCCGCGCCGCAGCGTGACGGCGGAGGCGGCCGACCTTTTTCTCCCGATCGCGCCCGGCACCGACACGGCGCTGTTCTGCGGGCTGCTCGCCCATCTGGCCGAAACCGGCGCGCTCGACGACATCTATATCGAGAGCCACACGACAGGCTTTGCGGACGCGGTGGCGCGCGCCCGCGCGATCGCGCCGGACGCGGCGGCGACCGCGCAAGCGACGGGCCTCGCCAAGGCCGACGTGGTCGCGTTCTTCGGCGCCTTCCGCGCAACGTCGCGCACCGTCACCTGCTACTCTCAGGGCGTCAACCAGTCGGCGCAGGGCACCGACAAGGTCAACGCCATCATCAATTGCCATCTCGCCACCGGCCGCATCGGCAAGCCGGGGATGGGCCCGTTCTCGCTCACCGGCCAGCCCAACGCCATGGGCGGACGCGAGGTCGGGGGCCTCGCCAACCAGCTCGCCGCGCACATGGGCTTCTCGCGCGCCGAGATCGATCGCGTGCGGCGCTTCTGGAACGCGCCGCGCATGGCGGCCCACGAGGGCCTCAAGGCCGTGCAGATGTTCGAGGCGATCGCGGCCGGCCGCATCAAGGCGCTGTGGGTGATGGCGACCAATCCTGCGGTGTCGCTGCCTCGGGCCGAAGCCGTGCGCGACGCGCTAGGCAAGCTCGAGCTTTTCGTCGTCTCCGAGAACGTGCGCGCGAACGACACCGTCGCGGCGGGCGCGCACGTGCTGCTGCCGGCCGCCGCCTGGGGCGAGAAGGACGGCACCGTCACCAATTCCGAGCGCCGCATGACGCGCCAGCGCGCCTTCCTCGCCGCGCCGGGCGAAGCGAAGCCCGACTGGTGGATGGTCGCCGAGGTCGCGCGCCGTCTCGGCTTCGGGGCGCAATTCTCCTACGCGAGTGCGGCCGACGTGCTTCGCGAGCACGCGGCGCTCTCCGCGTTCGAAAACAGCGGCCGGCGCGACTTCGATCTCGGCGGGCTGGCCGAGATTTCAAACGCGGAATTCGAAGCGCTCGAGCCGGTGCAGTGGCCGCTGCGCGTGCATGGCAAGCGCCGGCAGCGCCGCTTCTTCGCGGACGGCGGCTTCTTCACGCCCGACCGCAAGGCGCGCTTCGTCGCGCCGGACGCACCCGCCTTGCGGCAGGCGACGTCGGACGATTTTCCGTTCCGTCTCAACACCGGCCGCGTGCGCGACCAGTGGCACACGATGACGCGCAGCGGAAAGAGCCCGCGCCTCGCGCTGCATTGCCCGGAGCCTTTCGTCGAGGTGCATCCCGATGACGCGCGCGTTCGCGGGCTGACCACGGGCGGCTTCGCGCGCGTCGCGACGCGCCACGGTCACGCCATCCTCAAGGTCGTGGTGAGCGAGGGCCAGCAGCCAGGATCGCTGTTCGCGCCGATCCACTGGAGCGGCGCGACGGCGAGTTCCGCCCGCATCGGCGAACTCGTGACGCCCGACACCGATCCGCATTCCGGCCAGCCCGAATTGAAGGCGACGCCCGCCGCGATCGCGCCGGTCACCTTCGCGGCGCGCGGCTTCGCCCTGACACGGCGGCCGATTGCCTTGCCCCCGGGCACCTGGTGGGCGCGCGTTGCCGTGGCGGCCGGAACCGGCTATGTCCTTGCTACCAATGACGCTCCGGCGCTGTGGCGGGAATCGGCGCGCCGCGTGCTCGGAGCCAGCGTTGAAACCGCTGAATATGCTGAATATATCGATGCACTGCGCGGTCTCTACCGGATCGCCGCCTTCGTGCGCGGGCGGCTCGACGGCTGCCTGTTCATCGGGCCGGCGGAGGGCGCGCCGCAATGGGACGCGGTGCGCGAGTTGTTCGCGTCGGAGGCGATCGAGCCGGCGCAGCGGCGCACGGTCCTGTCGGGCCGATCGGCCGATGGCCTGCCCGATGCGGGACCGGTGGTGTGCTCGTGTTTTGGCGTCGGGCTCAACGTCATCCGCGAGGCGCTGCGCTCGGGCGCCGCGGCCGATGTGGAAGAGATCGGCAAGGCCTTGCGTGCCGGCACGAATTGCGGATCGTGCCTGCCGGAGCTGAAGAGGATCGTGCAAGCGCATGAGCGCGTCGCCGTCTGACATGAGCGGACCCCGCATGGACGCGCTGGCGCGGCTGCCGGTGTTCTTTGCGCTGCAGGGCCGCCGCGTCGTGGTGGCGGGCGGCCATGCGGCGGCGGCGTGGAAGATCGAATTGCTCGCGGCGGCCGGTGCGCGGGTCGACGTCTACGCGGCGGCGCCGTCGGACGACGTGCGCGCCGCGGCGCAGGCCGCCGGCGTGACGCTCAACGAACGCGAGATCGAAGAGCGCGATTTCGCCGATGCGGTCCTGGCGATCGGCGCGTTCGAGGACGAGACGGCGGCCGCGACCTTTGCGGCGCGCGCCCGCGCCGCTGGCGTGCCGGTCAACGTGGTCGACCGGCCGGCGCTGAGCGATTTTTCCTTCGGCACCATCGTCAACCGCTCGCCCCTCGTGGTCGGCATCTCGACCGACGGCGCCGCGCCGGTGTTCGCGCAGGCGATCCGCGCGAAGATCGAGGCGATGATCCCGCACGGCTTTGCGCGCTGGGCCGAGGCCGCGCGGCGCTGGCGCGCGAGCGTGAAATCATCCGGCCTCTCGTTCGGCGGGCGGCGGCGTTTCTGGCAATTGTTCGCCGGCCAGGCGACCGCGCAGCCCGACCGCGCGCCCGCGGCGAGCGACTTCGACGCGCTGCTCGGCGAAGCACGGCACGAGGGCGTCACCATCGATCAGGGTTCGGTGACGCTGGTCGGCGCCGGTCCGGGCGATCCCGAGCTGCTGACGCTGCGCGCCGTGCGCGCGTTGCAGTCGGCCGACGTGATCCTGTTCGACGCGCTCGTCTCGCCCGCGGTTCTCGATTTCGCGCGGCGCGAGGCGAAGAAGATGATGGTCGGCAAGACCGGCCACGGCCCCGCGTGCAAGCAGGACGACATCAACCGGCTGGTGATCGCGCTGGCGCGACAGGGCAAGCGCGTGGTGCGGCTCAAGGGCGGCGATCCCATGATCTTCGGCCGCGGCGGCGAGGAGCTTGCGGCCTGCCGCGCCGCCGGGCTGCGCGTCGAGGTGGTGCCCGGCATCACGGCGGCGCAGGGCGCGGCGAGCCGGCTCGGCGTCTCGCTCACCCATCGCGCCACGGCGCGGCGGCTGCAATACATCACCGGCCACGGCTCGGACGGCAGGCTGCCGAAGGACATCGACTGGAAGAGCGTGGCCGATCCGGTGGCGACCACCATCAGCGTGGCCGATCCGGTCGCGACCACCATCGTGTACATGCCGGCGGGCACGCTCGCCGACCTCGCCGCGACCGCGATCGCCAACGGCCTCGATCCCGCGATGCCGGCGGTCGCCATCGTGAAAGCGACGCGGCCGGGCGAAACCGTGATCGCGGCGCCGATCCGCGACCTGCCGGCGCGGCTCGCCGATGCGCCGTCGGGTCCGGTGCTGGTGATGATCGGGCGGGTGTTTGCGGAGGTCGCGGCGGCACAGCGTCCCGACGTCATTCCGGAAGCCGCGCAAAGCGCGGCTGTCCGGAATCCATAATCGTACGATCAACGTGTTGATGGATTCCGGGTTCGCGCGCTTCGCGCGCGCCCCGGAATGACGGCGATCAAACGCCGGTCATCTCGCCCACCGGGCGGCCGGCGCGGCGGCACCAGTTCTCCCAGGCGCGGTCGAACGCGACGGGGCCGGTCGACTCCAAGATCTTGTCGACCTCGCCCTTGGTCAAAAACTTGATCGTGCCCATTGCCATCGCCTGCATCTGCAGGCGTGCGTTCACCTCGAGATAGACCGCGATGTAGACGGCCTGGCGGATGTCGGGCGCGGTCACCACCGAGCCGTGGCCGCGCAAGAGCGCGGTGCGGCCCTCGCCGAGGCGGCGCGCGAGATCGCGCCCCATGTCCATGCTGGACACCAGCATGTTGGTGTCGCCGAACTTGTCGCCCGAATCCCAGATCGGCACCTCGTGGCCCATGCAGGCGCAGGTGTGCAGCAGCGGCTTGAGCTTGTGGCCGGTGACGCCGAACGGGATCACGCTCGGCGAGTGATTGTGCACCACCGCCCGCACGGCCGGCTTCTGCTCGTAGACCGCCGCATGGATGAAGCGCTCCAGGTAGGATTTGCGCCCGCGCGCATCGACCGGCTCGCCGTCGAGGCCATACTCCATCAGGTCTTCCCGCTCGATGCAGTCGGGGGCGCGCGCCCGCGACAGGAAGAAGCGGTCCGGCCGCTCCGGATGGCGCGCGCTGATGTGCCCGAACGAATCGACGACCTCTTCGCGCGCCAGGATGCGGTTCGCGGTGACGAGCTCTTCCAGCAGGGTATCGAGTTTGCTCATGGAGGACCTTGAGGCGAGGGGAGGTGGGCCTCCTTTTATGACTTGTGTCCCGGGCGCAACGCAACGCGCGTCGACATTGAAATCGGCGCCGACACGCGCAATGTTGTGGCGGGGCGCGGCGCCGCAGGCGCCGGGAGGAGAACAAAAAAGCATGCGCGCCGTCATTGTCCACGAGTTCGGCCCGGTCGAGGGCGCGACGGTCGGCGAGCTGCCGACGCCCACGCCGGCGCCGAACGAGATCCTGCTCGAGACGCACGCGACCGCGGTGAACTTCGTCGATCTCGTGGTCATCTCCGGCAAGCACCAGTTCCCGCCCGAGCTGCCCTTCGTTCCCGGCAAGGGCCCGGCCGGCGTCGTGTCGGCGGTCGGCTCGAACGTCAAAGTGCTGCGGCCGGGCGACCGCGTGCTCGCCATGGCGGAGATCGGCGGCTACGGCGAGTTCGTCACCGTGCCGGAGTCGAGCTGCTACGTGCTCCCCGAGAGGATGACCTTCGTCGAGGCGGCCGCGATGGCGCTCGCCTACGATACCGCCTGGTTCGCGCTGCGTGACCGCGCGCGCTACCAGCCGGGCGACACCGTGCTGGTGCTCGGCGCGACCGGCGCCGTCGGCCTCGCCGCCGTGCAGCTCGCCAAGTCGATGGGCGCGAAGGTGCTGGCCGGCGTCGCGAGCCGCGACAAGGCCGACATCGTGCATGCCGCCGGCGCCGACACGCTGGTCGACCTCTCCGAGCCCGACCTGCACAACGGGCTGCGCGAGCAGGTTTATGCGGTCACCAACGACCGCGGCGCCGACATCATCCTCGATCCGCTCGGCGGCGACTATTTCGACGCCGCGCTGCGCGCGCTCGCCTGGCGCGGCCGGCTGGTGGTGATCGGCTTTGCGGCGGGGCGCATCCCGACCGTGAAGGCGAACTATCTGCTGGTGAAGAACATCGAGGTGAGCGGGCTGCAGATCAGCGATTATCGCAAGCGCATGCCGGGCCAGATGGCGGTCTGCTTCAAGGAGATCTTCGCGCTCTACGAGGCCGGCAAGCTCAAGCCTGCGCCGACAAAAGTCTATCCGATCGAGGACGTGGTGACCGCGCTCACCGACATCCGCGACCGCAAGGTGCGCGGCCGCATTGTGCTGAGCCAGGGGAAGGATTAGCAGACGGCTCTCGTTGGTAGGATGGGTTGAGCGGCAGCGAAACCCATCAGCTTTTGCAAACTCCGTCCGTCTTTCCACAAATTGCGCACGGTATTTGCGCGGGCGATCGGCGATCGCCCATCGTCCTGCAACGAGTCGCTCACCGCCCGTCGAACCCCATCGCCTTGCGGCGAATTTCAATGATGGGTTTCGCTTCGCTCAACCCATCCTGCGAACTGCCCGCTTGCGCGGGCAATGACGGCCGAGGTTCATGGGGCGGCGGGCTCACTACCCGTACGACCGGAAGAGCACTACACTTTCGCCTGGGCATCATCGCGGGACTGACCACCATGGGCGTACTCATCGACGGCGTGTGGACGGACGGCGAGCTTCCGCAGGAGACCGGGGAGGGCGGCCAGTTCCGCCGCGTCGACAGCCGCTTCCGCGACCGCATCACGGCGGACGGCTCGTCCGGCTTCAAGGCCGAGCCCGGCCGCTATCACCTCTACGTCGCGCACGGCTGCCCGTGGGCGCATCGCACGCTGATCTATCGCGCGCTCAAGAAGCTCGATGGGCTGATCTCGGTCGCCTACGCGATCCCGGGGCTCAAGAAGAACGGCTGGACTTACGAGGACGATCCGCGCTTCCCCGATTGCACGCCCGACACGGTGAACGGCTTCCATTACCTGCACGAGGCCTACACGGCGACCGACAAGAAATACACCGGCAAGGTCACGGTGCCGACGCTGTGGGACAAGAAGACGAAGCGCATCGTCAACAACGAGTCGTCCGAGATCATCCGGATGTTGAACACCGAGTTCAACGCCATCACGGGCGACAGGACCGATTTCTATCCGGCCGCGTTGCGCGGCGAGATCGATGCCGTCAACGAGCGCGTCTATCACAACATCAACAACGGCGCTTATCGCTGCGGCTTCGCGAAATCGCAGGCCGCCTACGAGGAGGCCTATGACGGCCTGTTCGCCACGCTCGACGAGCTCGAGGAGCGGCTGTCGCGCCGGCGCTATCTGGTCGGGCACCAGATCACCGAGGCGGACTGGCGGCTGTTTCCGACCCTGGTGCGCTTCGACGTCGCCTATTTCTCGCTCTTCAAGTGCAACCGGCAGCGCATCGCCGACTTTCCCAACCTGTCGAACTACATGCGCGAGCTCTACCAGGCGCCGGGCGTCGCCAACACGGTAAAGCCTCGCTACTACGTGATCAATTACTGGTCGATCGCCAAGGTGAACCCGACCGGCATCATCCCGAAGGGCACGCCGGTCGACCTCGGGCAGCCGCACGATCGCGCGCGGCTCGCTGCGTAGCGTCATCGCGGGAGGGAGGACGTCATGCTGGAGCTCTATCACACCATCAATTCGGTCTGCGCCCAAAAAATCCGCATCGCGCTCGAGGAGAAGGGGCTCAAGGCCAAGGACCATCTCATGACGCTGCGCGGGGACCAGTTCGAGCCCGGCTACCTCATGCTCAATCCGAACGGCGTGGTGCCGACGCTCATCCACGACGGCCGCGCGATCACGGAGTCGGCGCTCATCCTCTATTACCTCGACGAGGTCTTCCCCGAGTCGCCGCTGATGCCGAAGTCGCCGCAGGAGCGCCACCACGTGCGGCTCTACAACAAGTTCATCGACGAGTACCTGCACAATTCCTGCATGATCCTGACCTTCGCGACCGCGTTCCGGCCGCCCTTTCTCAAGATGCCGCGCGAGCAATGGCAGGCCGAATTTTCGAAGTCGCCGCTCAAGCGCCGCGCCGAATACAAGCGCAGCGTCGTCGAGCACGGGCTCGATTCGGAATTCGTGGTCGACGCGCTGGCGCATCACCGCAAGCTGATGATGTGGATGGCCGAGTCGCTCGACGACGACGCCTATCTCGCGGGCGACAAATTCTCCAACGCCGATTGCGCCGTCATCCCCTATGTGCTGCGGCTCGAGCTTCTCAAGCTCGACGGGATGTGGAAGGACTATCCGGAGATCGCCGAGTGGTGGGCGCGCGTGCGCGCGCGTCCGTCCGTCAAGGCGGCGATCCTCGACCGCATGTCGGAGACCGACTGGGCGCCGTTCAGGAACCTGTCGCCCGATCCCTGGCCGAAGGTGCAGACGCTGCTCAAGGCGGCCTGACATGGCGGAGCACATCGACGGGCCGCTCTATTACGAGCGGATGGGACGCAGCGGGCCGCTCATGGCCTTCGTGCATCCCAATCCGATGGACCAGTCGTGCTGGATTTTTCAGCTGGCGCAGCTCTCCACCTGGTATCGCTGCATGGCGATCGACGTTCCGGGCTACGGCCGCTCGCCGAAAGCGCGCGCCGGGCTCACCATGAATGACACCGCGCAGGCGTGCTGGGAGGCGATCGACGAGGTGGCGCCGGGCGAGAAGGCGATCCTGGTCGGATGCTCGGTCGGCTCGGCGATCATCACCTACATGCATCACCTGCGGCCGGACAAGACCGCGGCGCTCATCCTGTCGGGCACCGGCTACAATCCGAAAAAGGAATTCGCCCACCGCCGCATCAAGGCGTATCAGGAGCAGGGCGTCGACTATCGCTGGGGCTACACGTTCGAGGATCTCAGCCCGGCGTTTCGCGCCACGCCGCTGGCGCGTTTCTTCGCCGACACGTTCGCGGAGCGCAACAAGCACGCCGACCTCGGGACCATCATCCGCCAGTTCGAGGCGCACGCGCAGCCGGACCCGGAAGATCACCAGTCACGCGTCGCCTGCCCGGCGGTCATCCTGAGCGGCAGCGAGGACGGCACGCACTAGAGCGCGTTCGCGCTGCAGAAGCGCATTCCGAACTGCGAGATGAAGATCCTCCCCGGCGCCGGGCACGCCTGCCAGATCGAGCAGCCCTGGCTGTTCAACCGGCTGATGATCGAGTTTTTGCAGAAGCACGGATTGTTTCCGGTCTGGTAGCCCGGATGGAGCGAAGCGTAATCCGGGGTCACCGTCTCCACGGATGCGGGGTCCCCGCATTCCGCTTCGCTCCATGCGGGCTACGGCTTGCTCCGCGCTCGCGGCGCCCCCCACCCCTGACCCCTCCCCGCCACGCGCTTCGCGCGCGGGGGGAGGGGAACCCGCGCTCAGATGCCGAACAGCTCCTTCAGCGTGCGCGCGGTCGTGGCGATCGACTGCGCGTTGGCGCGCTCCTCGTCCTTGTTCTTCGGCGTGGAGAAGCCGTGGGCGGTGCCGCTGTAGACCTCCACCTGGAAGCGCACTTTCGCGGCGCGCAGCTCGTCGACCACCCCGTTGATGGTCGTGAGCGGATAGCCCGGGTCCTCGGCGCCATGCAGGATCAGGTACATGCCCTTGACGTTCTTCGCCCATCCCGCCGCGTGGTCGCGGAACGAGCCGTGGATCGCGACGTTCGCCACGAGCGGCGCGCCGGTCGAGCCGAATTCGGCGCCGACCGCGCCGCCGAAGCAGTAGCCGATGAGCGCGATTTTGGATGGGTCGATCATCGGGCTCTTGATGAGCGCATCGAATCCCGCCTGGGTGCGCGCGCGCATGAGCGGCCGATCCTTGGTGTAGATCGCGGTCTGCGCCTGCATCTCGGGGACGTCCTTCGGCAGCACGCCCTGGCCGTAGCCGAAGATGTCGACCGCGAACGCCACGTAGCCGAGCTTGGCCCAGGTCTCGGCGAGCTGCTGCGTCTTCGGCGTCATGCCTTCGCGCGCATGGATCATCAGGATGGCGGGACGCCGTCCCGTCATGCTGTCGTCGTACACCATGTAGGCCTTGAGCTTGGCCTCGGCATGGCTGTACTCGACCCATTCCTTCTTCATCTCGGCGGCGACCGGGCCGGCGTGCAAGGCGAAAGCGGCGACCGAAACGGACGCGAGCATGCGGAGCATGGTCATCGAAATCTCCCGTGGCTGGGCGTTGCCCCAAAAGTCTCCCGCACCAGATAGGGGGGAGTCCAGATGCCTCCCTGACGATCGGCATGGCAAATGATACGCTTGCTTCGTATCCGGGACCGGTGTCCCCGCATTTCGCTTCGCTCAATGCGGGCTACGGCGACCGGCGAGGGGAGAAGCCGCCATGAAACTTGCACGACGTAAATTCCTGCATCTCGCGGCCGGCGCCTTCGCGCTGCCGACTCTCTCGCGCATCGCGCGGGCCGAGACCTATCCGGCGCGCTCGATACGGTTGATCATCGGCTATCCGCCCGGCGGCTCAGCCGACATGACGGCGCGTCTGACGGCGCAATGGCTCTCGGAGCGGCTCGGCCAGTCGGTGGTGATCGAGAGCCGGCCGGGCGCCGGCACCAACATCGCGACCGAGGCGGTCGTGCATGCGCCGCCCGACGGCTACACGCTGCTCCTGGTCGCGCCGGCCAACGCGATCAACGCGAGCCTCTACGACAGGATGAACCACAACTTCATCCGCGACATCGAGCCGGTCGCGGGCCTCATCCGCTTTCCCAACGCGGTGGTGGTCACACCGTCGCTTCCGGTCAAGACGATCCCCGAGCTCATCGCCTACGCCAAGGCCAATCCCGGCAAGCTCAACATGGCGTCGTCCGGCAACGGCTCGACGATCCACGTGTCGGGCGAGCTGTTCAAGATGATGACCGGCATCAACATGGTGCACGTGCCCTACCGCGGCGGTGCGCCGGCGATCACCGATCTCATCGCCGGCCAGGTGCACATCATGTTCGACAACGTGCCCACGTCCGCCCCGCACATCAAGGCGGGCAAGCTGCGCGGGCTCGCGGTGACCAGCATGGAGCCTTCGGAGGTGCTGCCGGAGCTGCCGACGGTGGCGGAGTTCGTGCCCGGCTACGAGGCGAGCGCGTGGTACGGCGTGGGCGTGCCCAAAGGCACGCCGCCCGAGATCGTCGAGCGCCTCAACAAGGAGATCAACGCGAGCCTCGCCGATCCCAAGCTGCAGGCGCGCTTCGCCGAGCAAGGCGCGTCGCTGCTGCCGGGCTCGGTCGAGGATTTCCGCAAGCTCATCGCCGACGAGACGGAGAAGTGGGCCAAGGTGGTGAAATTCGCAGGGGCCAAGCCGGAGTGAGGCACTGACTCTCCGTCCCCTCCCCCGCTTGCGGGGGAGGGTAGGGAGGGGGCGCCGCTTGCGCATGCACGTGTGGCTTCCCCCTCCCCACCCTCCCCCGCATGCGGGGGAGGGGGCGCAGATTCAGTGCAAAAGACTGAAAGAGGTGCTGCCATGACAATGCTTCCCCGCCGAGAATTT
>WNFC01002624.1_pt1 | contig 19772 bp, 17 predicted proteins | sample 5400541 | NCBI WGS metagenome assembly WNFC01 (sample SAMN13153342, study PRJNA577476) | soil metagenome | isolation source: 120 cm saprolite under Douglas fir tree site 2 hole 2 replicate 1 | place: USA:California | collected 2015-04-18 | reverse complement strand
TCGAAGCGATGACGCTGGCCGACCAGGTGATCGTCATGCGCGCCGGCCGGATCGAGCAGGCGGCGCCGCCCGCGGAACTCTACGCCCGGCCCGCGACGATCTTTGCGGCGCGCTTCATCGGCACGCCGCCCATGAACGTCATCCCCGCACGCGCGCTCGCGCAGGCAAACGGCGCGCTCGCCCCGGCCGTGCCGAACCCAGGACCCGTCGAGCGGCTCGCTCTTGGCGTGCGCCCCGAAGACGTGCAAATTCGGGACCATGGGACGCCGGCCCGGGTCGTCGCCGTCGAGTACCTCGGAGCCGATACGCTGGTGGAAACCCGGATCGCGGACGAAGCCTTCATGGTCCGCGTCGCCGGCCGCTTCCAGGCCGCGCCCGGGGATCTTCTGCATCTCGCCGGCCGCTTCCAGGCCGCGCCCGGGGATCTTCTGCATCTCGGCTGGGATGCGGGCGCCGCCCATTGGTTCGATTTGTCATCGGGGCGACGCATCGAATCGCCAAGAATCATATGAAGAAATCTCGTGAGTCGTCGAACAAAGAGGGGAGGAGAAATCATGAATAGACGCCGGTTCCTGCTCGGAACGGCCGCCATCGCCGGCGGCATGATCGCGCGGCCCGCCATCGCCCAAGCCGAGACCGAGATCTCGTTCTTCTATCCGGTCGCGGTCGGCGGCCCGATCACGAAAATCATCGACGGCTTCGCGGCGGATTTCGAAAAGGAAAATCCGCGCGTGAAGGTGAGGCCGATCTATGCCGGCACCTATCAGGAATCCCTCGCCAAGGCGCTCACCGCGCACAAGAGCGGCACCGCGCCGGTCACCTCGGTGCTGCTGTCGACCGACATGTTCTCGCTGATCGACGAGGACGCCATCGTTGCGTTCGACGATTTCGCCCGCGGCGAGAGCGACAAGAAATGGCTCAACAGCTTTTTCCCGGCGTTCATGGCGAACAGCCAGACCGGGGGCAAGACCTGGGGCATTCCGTTCCAGCGCTCGACCATCGTTCTCTACTGGAACAAGGAGGCGTTTCGCGAGGCCGGACTCGATCCCGAGCTTCCGCCGGCGGATTGGGCCCAGCAGGTGTCTTTCGCCGAAAAGCTGACCAAGCGCGACGGCTCCGGCAACGTCACGCAATGGGGCTTGCAGATTCCCTCGAGCGGCTTCCCGTATTGGCTGTTCCAGGCGCTCGCCATCGAGAACGGCGAGGAGCTGATGAACCGCCAGGGCGACCAGACCTTTTTCGCCAATCCGGCCGTCGTCGAAGCCCTGCAATATTGGGTGGATCTCGCCCGCAAGCACAAGGTGATGGCGCCGGGCACCATCGAATGGGGGACGACGCCGAAGGATTTCTTCGAGCGCAAGATCGCGATGATGTGGACCACCACCGGCAATCTCACCAACGTGCGCGCCAATGCCAAATTCCCGTTCGGGGTGGCGATGCTGCCGGCCGGCAAGCGGCGCGGCAGCCCGACCGGCGGCGGCAATTTCTACGTCTTCAAGAAGAGCGCCCGCGAGCAGCAGCAAGCCGCGTTCCGCTTCATCCAGTGGATCAGTTCGCCGGAACGGGCCGCGCAATGGGGCATCGACACCGGCTATGTGGCGGTGCGCCCGGATGCCTGGGACACTCCGGCCATGAAGAGCTATGTCGGCGGATTTGCGGCGGCCGCGGTCGCCCGCGACCAGCTGCAATATGCGGTAGCCGAATTGTCGACCCACGAGAACCAGCGCGCGACCAAGGCGCTCAACGACGGCCTGCAGGCGGCGCTCGCCGTGAACAAGACGCCGGCACAGGCGCTCGGCGACGCGCAAACGGAAGCCGAGCGCATCCTGAAGCCGTACCGGACGTGAGCGGGACGCGGTGACCAACTGTCAGAGCGTGTCGTCTCGGGGCCCGAGCGAAGCGAGGGAACCCGGGACCCATGATCACAGATATCGCGAGGTTTCACCGGGCGGTGTTCATGGGTTCCGGGCTCGCGCCTGCGGCGCGCCCCGGAATGACGTGCCGAGCTAAGTGAAAGCGCATGAAACACCGCGCGGCCGAACTCCACGCCTGGCTGTTGTTGCTGCCGGCGCTCGCCCTGCTCGCGCTGTTCACCCATTGGCCGGCGCTCGAGACTTTCATCGACAGCCTGCACTCCACGCCGCGGGGGCGCCGCGCCGAAGCATTCGTCGGGATCGACAATTACCGGCAGATGCTCGAAGACCCGGTATTCCGCCAGGCGATCGTCAACAATCTCTGGTACGCGCTCGGCACCATCCCGACCTCGATCGCGCTCGCCTTGCTGATGGCGATCTGGGTCAACGACCGCATCGCCGGCCGCACCGTGCTGCGCATGGCCTATTTCACCCCGACGGTGCTGCCGATGATCGCGGTGGCGAACATCTGGCTGTTCTTCTACACGCCGCAATACGGTCTGCTCGAGCAGGTGCTCGGACTGTTCGGCGCGCCGGCGCGCAACTGGCTGGGCTCGACCGACACGGTGCTCGCCTGCGTCACTGTGGTGGCGATCTGGAAGGAGGCGGGATTTTTCATGATTTTCTATCTCGCGGCGCTGCAGCAGATCTCGCCGACGCTCGCCGAGGCGGCGGCGCTCGAGGGCACCTCGCGCTGGACCTTCTTTCGCCGCGTCCAGTTCCCGCTGCTGATGCCCACGACCCTGTTCGTGCTGGTCAATGCCGTCATCAATGCGTTCCGCACCGTCGACCATATCGTGGTGATGACGCGCGGCGGTCCCGACAATGCCAGCACGTTGCTGCTGTATTACATCTATCAGGTCGGGTTCAGCTTCTGGGATACCACCTACGCGGCGACACTGACGATCGTCATGCTGCTTGCGCTCGCGATCGTGGCGCTCGGCCAATATTTCCTGCTCGACCGCAGGATCCACTACCGATGAGCGCGGCCACGGGACCTTACGAACCGCGCGGCGCGGCACGGCTCGCCGAGACCGCCGGGGCGTGGCTGCTCGCGGTGCTCTGGATCCTGCCGCTCGTCTATGCGGCCTGGGCGGCGTTTCACGCGCCGGAGTTCTCCGCGCGATTTTCCCTTTCGGCGCCGTGGACGCTGGAGAACTTCGTCCGCGCCTGGGAGGCGGCGCCGTTCGCCCGGTATTTCCTCAACACCTTCGTGCTGGTCACGATGACCCTCGCCTGCCAGTTCCTGCTCTGCACGCTCGCGGCCTATGCGTTCGTGCGCTACCGCTTCGTCGGACGCGAGGTCGTGTTCGCGCTGGTGCTCGCGCAACTGATGATCATGCCCGACGTGCTGATCGTCGAGAATTACCGCACCATGAGCCGGCTCGGCATTCTCGATTCGATCCCGGCGATCGCGCTGCCGTACGTGGCCTCGGCGTTCGGCATTTTTCTGCTGCGGCAAACTTTCAAGACGGTGCCCAAGGAACTCGAGGACGCGGCCCGGATCGAAGGCGCGAACGATTTGCAGATCCTCGCCAAGGTCTATGTGCCGCTGGCGCGGCCGATTTACGTCGCCTACGGCCTCGTCTCGGTGAGCTTTCATTGGAACAATTTTCTGTGGCCGCTGATCGTCACCAATTCGGTCGAGTCGCGGCCGCTGACCGTCGGGCTCCAGGTGTTCGCGTCGACCGACCAGGGCATCGACTGGTCGATCATCTGCGCCGCCACGCTGATGACCTCGGCACCGCTGCTCATCGCGTTTCTGCTGTTCCAGCGCCAGTTCATTCAGAGCTTTTTGCGCGCGGGCATCCGTTGACCTCGACTGCAAGCGGAGCGGCAATCATGGGCGAAACCATTGCGCTGATCGGGTTCGGCGAGGCCGGGCAGAGCATCGGCCGCGGGCTTGCAAGCGAGCCCGGCGCCGCCGTGAGCGCGTACGATGTGCGCTTCTGCGGCGCCGACGCAGCGGCGCTGATGGCCAAGGCCCGCGAAGCCGGCGTCGCGCTGCACATCGAGCTCGGGCGGGCGCTCGACGGCGCGAGCATCGTGCTCTCGGCCGTGGTCGGCAGCGCCGCGGTCGACGCCGGCCGCGCCGCCGCAGCGCATCTGACCGCAGGGCAGACTTATATCGATCTCAATTCGGTCTCGCCGGCGACCAAGCGCGCGGTCGAGCGCGCGGTTGCTCCCTCGGGCGCGCATTTCATCGAGGCCGCCGTCATGGCGCGGGTCTCTCCCCACGCGCACCGCGTGCCGATCCTGCTCGCGGGCGCCGAGGCCGAGCCGATTGCGGCGCGGCTCAACGCGATCGGCATGAGGACCGAGGCGGTCGGCGATCGCGTCGGCCAAGCCTCGGCCAACAAGATGCTGCGCTCCATCCTGATCAAAGGCATCGAGGCGCTGCTGATCGAATGCTTGGTGGCGGCGCGGCGCTGCGGCATCGAGGAACGCATCCTCGATTCCGTCGGCGAGACCTTCCCGGGCGTCGATTGGCGCCAGGCGGCGACCTATAACTTCGGCCGCACCGCGATCCACGGCGCGCGCCGCGTCACCGAGATGCAGGAGGTCGCCGACACCCTGCGCGAGCTCGAGCCGTTCCTGGCCGAGGCGATCGGCAAGCGCATCGGCTGGGCGTTCGAGCGTCTGCGCGATGTGAAATGGCCGAGCGGTGAGCCGGAGAGCTACCAGGAGATTCTCAATTTGATCGAGCGGCACACTCGCTTCCCCTCTCCCCTTGTGGGAGAGGGTGGCGAGTTGCGAGCGCAAGCGAGCGACGAGCCGGGTGAGGGGTTGCTTGTAACCGACCCCTCACCCGCCCAGCGGACTTCGTCCGCTCGGCACCCTCTCCCGCAGCAAGGGGAGAGGGGAAAGCGCGCCAGCTCGGATTCCCAGTGAACCACAGCGGCGTGTTGGTTGGCGAGCCAGAGCAAGACAGCGCGCAACCCTTACGATCCGCCCAGCAGAGCGGCGCGGAAGCGGTCGCGGCACAGCGCCGGGTCCATCACGCGCTTGAAGCTCGGCGGCTCCGTCGGCCTGACGCGGAGCAGCACGAAGGCGGCGGCGTTGGCTTCGCGGATGAGCCGCGCGCCGGCGGCGAGGTCGTCGGCCGCCTCGATCGTGCGGGTGAGCTGGATGCCGGCCCCCGCCGCGATTTTTTCCAGATCGACGCCGAGGCTGGTATGGCTCTGCTGATAGCCGGTCTCGCCGTAATGACCGTTGTCGACGCACACGATCGCGAGATTGGGCGGGTTCATCACCGCGATGGTGGCGAGCGCGCCGACGTTCATCAGCAGCTCGCCGTCGCCGGTGACCACCAGCACGCGGCGGTCGCGCCGCGCCAATGCGAGCCCGAGCCCGATCATGCAGGCGCCGCCCATGGCGCCCGCCATGGTGTAGGTGTGGGCGCCATCGCGGGTCAGTGCCGCGACGTCGCGCGCGGTGCCGGCAAGCCCGGTGACGATCAAAAAATCCTCGTGGCGGCCGATCAGCGCCGGCACCGCCTCGCGCCGGTCGAGCACGAAGCGCGGCGCGGCGGGGGCGGCGGGGGCGGCGGCGTTCGCGGGACCGCGCGCGGCGGGATGCCCTTCCATGTCGTTCTCCCCTAGAAGCGCTTGGCGCCGAGCAGTTTCTGCGTGAACAGCACGGCGACCGCGCGGCGCGCCTGGAACACCATGGTGAGCGCCGCCGTGACGCTCGCCAACGCCTCGGCCGGATGCTCGGCGCGCAGGCATTTGATGCCCATCGCCTCGAGCACGGGAACGGTCGCCTGCCCCATCGGAAATTGCCACGGATTGCCCTCGCCGAAATCGCCGCGCATGCTCACCAATGCGAGGAACGGAAACCGCCCGCCGTTGATCAGCGAGAGCATGTTGACGCAATTGCCCACGCCGCTGCTCTGCATCAGCAGCACGCCGCGCTCGCCGCCGAGATCGGCGCCGGCCAGCAGCGCCACGCCTTCCTCCTCCGTCGTCAGCGCGACCGAGTGGACCTCGGGATCGGCCAGCGAACGATCGATCAGGATCTTGTGGCCGGCGTCGGGCACATAGGCGAATTGCGTCACCCGGTTGCGGCGCAGCAGATCGTAGACTTCGTTCTGCCAGATTTCCGGCTTGCCTTCGGTCTCGGCCTGCGCGTGCATCGAAAGCTCCTGCTCGCCGTCCCATCGCGGGCGTGCGGCTCGTCGGGGAATGCGGCCGCATTATACCGGCAAGCCATGGCCCTGAAACAGGGGAACCAAGCGTCGCGGCTCCACGTTCGTCCGTGCGTCGGATGCGCAGGGGGAGACGACGGAAGCCGCTGCGAGGCATCGAGCAAAGACGCGCAGGCGCAAGAACATCCGATGCGCGAGGGTCCGGCGAGCACGCGATGCGCAGAGAGTTTTTATCGATGCGGGAGGGCCTTGCTTGCCATCGCGAGATCCGGAACCGTTTGGGCCAGGCGTTGCGGGCAATCTATGAACCCAACCTCGCGCAGCAGCTTCCCGCGCATCTCGCACATCTGCTCGAACGGCTGGACGAACGCGAAAGGGGTTCGAGGCGGCCTCCGGCACGCTCACCCCGCCGTGCATGACGACCATTGGCCGTTTGCCCGGACGCTTCGCCCGTCCGCGCCGCGGCCCGGCGCCACTGCCGGCCCGATCAATTTTCCAAATAGCCGAGAAGCAAGGCTGCTGGCGGCCGGCTGAGAGTGGCTCGCCTATTGGAGAAACGGGTTGGTTGCGCGCTCGGTACCGATCGTGCTCGCGGGCCCGTGGCCGCAGAGGAACGATACGTCGTCGCCGAGCGGCAGCAGTTTTTCCTTGATCGAGCCGATCAGGGTCTGCTGATTTCCGCCCGGAATATCGCTGCGCCCGACCGAGCCCCGGAACAGCACGTCGCCCACGATGGCGAACCGCTGCGGCGCGTTGAAGAAGGCCACGCTGCCCGGCGAGTGCCCCGGGCAATGCAGCACGTCGAAGGCGAGATCGTCGACGCCGATCTGGTCGCCTTCGTCGAGCCAGCGGTCCGGCGTCACATTGCGCGCCCCGGCGATGCCGAAGGCGCGGCCGCTGTCGGCGAGCCGTTCCAGCAGGAACAGGTCGGCGCGGTGCGGTCCCTCGATCGGCACGCGCAAACGTTCCTTCAGTTCCGCCGCGCCGCTGGCGTGGTCGACGTGGCCGTGGGTCAGCCAGATCTTTTCCACGGTCACGCCGGCCTCGCCGATCGCGCGCTCGATCTTGGCGAGGTCGCCGCCCGGATCGATGACCGCGCCCCGCTTGCTCGCCTGCGACCACAACAGCGTGCAGTTCTGCTGAAACGGCGTGACCGGGATGATGACGGCCCGAGCTTGGGTCATGCGCTGTGTTCCGATGCCTGGGAGTTGCCGACCCGAAGTGGCGCGCCGGAAGGGATTCGAACCCCTGACCCCCAGATTCGAAGTTTGGGAATATTTTTTACAGCAAACAATCAGAAGCAATCAGGAGCTATTGCGCCTATTGCGAAACACAGAATCCGGCCCATCTGTAACGCGCGATCCTCAGTTTCTCCACTCGAAGGGCAATCATGACTCATCAGGACCCATCCGGTGCCACACGCGTGGCTGCTTCCATATTGCTTCCGACAGCAGAAGGCACCCAGTATCCTAGCGTCAAGCGCTCGCGTCGGGAAGCCGGTTCATTTACCAAAGGCACGGTGGCGAAAATGCGCTGTGGTCCCGGGCAAGCGGAGGCATTCTTCTGGGACGCGGGCTGCCGTGGGCTTGGGTTGCGCGCTCTCGGCTCAGGAAAGCGTTCATGGGTATACCAATATCGAGACGAGCATCGGCGAACACGTCGTATTGTGCTTGGCGACGTCTCGGCGGTGAGCCTGGAGGCGGCGCGGGATGCGGCACGCCAGCATGCGGCGAGCGTGATCCAGGGCGGCAACCCGTCGGCGCAGCGCAAGGCGAAACGCGCTGCCACGACCATGCTGGACATCATCGAGGCTTATCTACGCTACGCAAGGACGCGCCAGCGACCGCGTTCCTACAAGGAGACGGAGAGGCATCTACGCCTTCATTCCGCTTCCCTCCACCACGACTGCGCGGAAGCCGTCAGGAGAGGCGATATAACCACGCTGTTGGAGCGTGTGGCTAAGGACTCCGGCCCCGCGGCGGCCAATCGGACTCGGGCGGCGCTAAGCGCGATGTGGAGCTGGGGGCTGCGCACGGGTTTGATCGAGGCCGACAGCAATCCCGTCACTTTCACAGTACGGCAGGTGGAGAGGCCACGCGAGCGGACCCTGACGGACGCCGAGCTCAAGGCGATCTGGGCGGCGACGGTTGGGCGAGGCGTTTACCAGCGGATTGTGCGCCTGGCGCTGCTCTCGGGCTGCCGTCGGGAAGAAATTGGCGGGCTGCGCTGGAACGAGGTCGGCGACGAGTGGCTCCTCATCGGGGCGGGGCGGATGAAGGGAGGGATCACGCACGAAGTTCCGATGCTGCCGATGATCGCTACGATGCTACCGGAGCGCCCCGAGAAGGCGGAAGGGTGCGTATTCGGCAGGCGCGGGACCGGGTTCTCGGGATGGAGCAAGTGCAAGAAAGCGCTAGATACCAAGATCACAGAAGCCGGTACGGAATTGGCGCCCTGGACACTGCACGATCTGCGGCGCACATTTTCGACTAGATTGCACGACGCCGGCATCGAGCCGATCGTGGTGGAGGCGCTGCTGGCTCACAAGCAGCAAGGGGTCGCCGGCGTCTACAACCGAGCCTCTTTCCGCGAGGCGAAGCGGCATGCGTTGGCCCGGTGGCACGAGATCCTTTCGGAAATACTGGCCTGATGATTCTCGGTAGATATGCTGAAAACTTTTTTTCATTTTAACATTCGTGATACATTCGCCAACCAGCTTCGAGAAAAACGTAGAATTATCTGGGATTGATTGACTAGCTCTGTTTGAAACATTCATGTAACGCGTGAATGTTACACGAAAATAACATAGACGGGGGTATTTTCATTGCTTATCGAGTAACCTCACCGGCGACCAGTGAGGACTCGTCAATGCAACAAGTACCCGTAGATACCCTTTTCACCGAGCGGGACCTTGCGGTCTACCTCGGTCTATCGCTTCCGACACTTCAGCGCCAGCGCGCCGCCGGCACTGGGCCACGTTTCATACAGCTCAGCGAGAGGAGGATTGCTTACCGACGCTCTGATGTTGATGCATGGCTCGCCGCGCGGACCACCGATCGCATCGGTGGCATCGACGTGCAGCAGCGCGTCGCCCCGCAGCCGTTCACCAGCGGGGAGGCTGCGTGACATGCAGGAGCAGGCACAAATCGGCGGGCCTAGTGGCGAAGAGCGTGGCAACCCGCAAGGCTGCGGCTTCCATGAGTTGAGCGAGCTGTTCCCGCTCATGGACGAAGCGGCGTTGGACAAGCTTGCTGATGACATTCGGAAGCATGGCCTCCGCGTACCGATTGTACGGTACGGAGGTCTAATCCTCGACGGCCGCAATCGCTACCTCGCCTGCCGGCGAGCGGGGATCGAGCCCCATTATCGTGACCTCGACGAGGGCATCGACCCAATCAGTTATGTGGTTAGTGCAAATCTGCATCGTCGTCACCTGAGCGAGAGCCAGCGATCAATGGTGGCGGAGAAACTGGCCAACATGAGGCAGGGCGAGCGTACCGACCTGGAACCTTCGGCAAATGTGCCGAAGGTGAGCCAGCGCGAGGCTGCTGACCGCCTCAATGTGGGCGAGCGCTCGGTCCGATACGCCGCCGTCGTCCGCAATCACGGCGCACCCGAACTCGTTAGCGCCGTCGAGCAAGGCAAGATTCCTGTGAGCCGCGCGGCCGAGATCGCACGGAAGCCGATTGAACAGCAGAGGAGGGAAACGAGCAATCGTGCGGCCACCAAACCTAGGAGCAGACGCAAGCCGGCCGAGGACCGAGCTCCGGAACTAAGCTCGCTCTCGTGGTCACAGGCCACGCCCGAAATGCGCGCCCGGTTCGTAGATGCCGTTGGCCTGAATTCTTTGTGGGAAGCCGCAAGCCCCTACGTACAGTCAAAGTTCATCGAGCGCCGCCGAAGCGAGTGGGAGCAGCCGCCGGAGCGCCCGGCTGCAGATGAGCGTGAGACGGCCCCGCTGAACGACGCTGGCTAAAAAAATTGAAGGCGAGTCGTTTGCGCAGCTCGCCCTCGAAAGTCTCAAGAAGGTAGAGTGATTATGCAAATTGAGCTCGAAAACGCAAGCTCCATTGCGCCTCGAAATCAAATTAATGGTCGGCATTCGGGGCCAGGCTCGGGAGCTTCGCAACTTCACGCCCTTAATCAAGCACGAGAGTACCTCGCCAGGGTCTTGCCATGGCCCCAGGATGGGGAAGCGCTCGCCTACATCAACATTCACTGGACCGTGAAGGCGGCGGGCCACGACAAATTCTCGTGGCGCGGCAAACCGTGCCAGTCGATGAACGAAGCGATCAACCAGCTCGATTGGCTGCTCAAACAACCCGACGTCATGGGTATCTACGCCTGCATGAGTTCGCAGCGCGAGGCGGCGGAAAAGGTCTCGGGTAACGGCAAGAAATTCAAGATAGCGATCCGGTCCCAGGAAAACGCCGTTGGCCTGAAATCGTTGTTCCTCGACATAGACGCCAAGGGGCACGACAAGGATAGCTATAACGACCTAGCCGAGGCAGTCACCGCCCTGGGTAGCTTCCTCAGGGCGACAGCGCTCCCCACCCCGATGACCGTGCGGTCCGGGAACGGCGTGCATGCATACTGGCCGCTGGACCGCGCACTCACCGTGTCGGAATGGCAGCCGCTCGCGCATGCGCTCGTCGAGGCAACAAAGCAGCACGGCCTGAAATGTGACACAGGTATTACCACCGATGCGGCCAGGCTGCTGCGCATCCCCGGCACCCTTAACAAGAAGTCTGATAGCCCCAAGCCGGTTAGAGTGTTTCGCAAACTCGACTGCGATTACTCAGTAAATTTTATCGTTCAGGCGTTGGAGCCGTACAAGGTGACCATGCCGGTGGTGAAGCCGACAAGCAGCACCATTCTTGACCCGACAGTTTTCCCGCCGAAGCCACGTATTACGACCCCGAGCGAACTGGGCGCGGGCATAAAGGCGGCGATGGGCCAGCTCGAACTCCGGGCCTGCCTCGATGCCATCCCGAATACCAAGACGGACTGGATCGAGTGGAACAAAGTCGGGATGCGCTGCTGGTCTGCGACCAACGGCGCCGACTACGGACTGGAGGAGTGGCAGCGTTGGTCCGATCGCAATCCAATTCCAAAGGCGACGGATAGCTGCGCGGATCGCTGGGAAACTTATCATCACTCCCCACCGACCCGCACGGGCGCTGGCGCGCTGGTCGCCGCGGCGCGGGCCGCGCTCAAGGATCCAAGTTGGATGCCGTGCGCCGTTCCTCCGCAGATAGCGGCAACGACTTCGATTCGCGACCCAAGTTCCTTTGCCGACCCTTGGGTCGATTTCGTAGGGCCCCGATTTCCTCTCCATCTGCTGCCTCCCGCGCTCGAAAAATTCGTGGAGGCGGAGCACCGGGCCATGGGCGCCGACCCCTCCGCGCTCGCGATGGCCGCGCTCACAGCGGTCGCTGGAGCGATGCATGCAGCAACCTGCGTCCGGCTTGGCGATGGATGGTCAGAAAGGCCGATCATCTGGACCGCCCTAATCGGGCAACCTTCAGCAATGAAATCTCCCATCATCCAAAAGGTGACCAACGCCCTTCACAGGATTGATCAGCATCGAGCAGCACGTTGGCAACAGCTCAACGCAGGATATCAGCGGGCTAAAGCCGCCGGACAGCATCAAGGGCCGCCTCCCGCTAAGGAGGCTCGGCGCCTGATCCAGGATGCTACGCCCGAGAAGATCGCTGAGATTCTCTCCCGGGCATCGTGTGGTTCGATGATGTCACATGATGAATTAGCAGGCTGGATCGGAGGTTTCGATCGTTACGGCTCCGGTCCCTCAGCGCGCGCGTTCTATCTCACATGTTGGAACGGCGGCCCCTTTCTTAGGGATCGGGTGGGCCAAGGGGTTCGGGACGACCACGCCGAAATTCGAGTAGATAATTTGGCCCTGTCTGTGCTTGGCGGCATTCAGCCGGACCGACTCGCAGGTATTCGCGACCTTACAAGCGATGGCCTCCTACAGCGTTTCCTTCCCGTTCTGATGCGCTCCGCCGAGCGCGGGGATGAAGACTACCCTGTCACACCGACCGAAACCGAATATGAGGCCCTTATACAGTCGATTCAGTCGACGGCACCCCGTCCATACTGGTTTGCGCCCGACGCCGGCAGAGTACGGACACGAGTCCTGGATGGTCTTTATGACCTGGAACAACTGGACGGTTTCTCCCCAGCCCTCATCGGGGCCATTGGCAAGTTGAAGGGCTACTTCGGACGCATCGCGCTCGTGCTGCACGCCGCCGCCGAGCACGACGCCGTCATACGTGGACAGGTCTCAACGGTCGGTGCACCGATTTCCCGCCAAGTAGCGGAGGCGGCCGAAAGTGTCCTAATGGACTTCCTGTTGCCCCACGTTTTTGGCCTTTATGACGTAATCGCGAACGGGGGCAAGGACCGCGATACGGTTCGCGCTGTAGCGGGATTTATCCTCTCCTTCGACCAGGACCGGCTACGCCCTTCAGATTTTACGTCCGGAGTTCGTAATCTACGCGGCGAGACCCAGCACAAAATCATCGAATGGGCCGGGCGCTTCTGTGCCTTGGGCTGGCTCAGACCCGAGGATGAAACTTCACCCGCCCCCAAGGCATGGCTGATTGTCGCCGGTCTCAGGGAGCACTTTGCTGATCGCCGCAAACAGGTGAAGGTCGCGAGAGCAGCCGCGCATGAGATCCTTCGCGCAGGCGGTACACGGAGGCAGCCGTGATACTGCAGTCTGACAAATCTCCTTGCGCGCGCGAAACGGCAGGGGGTAGCGCCCCCTGCATAGGAAAAGGAAAGGAGAGATCTATCTGTATCTCGCGCGCGCAAGCAAAAACGTCAGACTCGGCATCGCCCCTGCCGATTTTGGGCAGTTCGTACCCTTTCAGTCAGCGACTCCGGCCCAGTTGCAACGGATTTTGTCCAATTTCGCCCTTTGTGCGCGGACCCGAGCTCGCCGAAAGTCTGACACTTCTGACAAGGCAGCGTCAGAAGTGTCAGACTTTCGGCGCCGACAACCGCCCATCCAACCACGACACCACGCCAAGCTTACCCAGTTCGACCTCGTCGATGCCAAGACGGCGGCGCCGGCGCGCAGCCCCACAGACCAAGAATTCACGAGCCCGGATATCGCACCGCCGGGCTGGGGCTAAGGTGTTAGGGTGCAATAGGGGACTGATATGAACTACCAAGACGCATCAATCCGTACCGGGACTGCTCAACAACAATGCACGCCGACTATCACTCGGTACGGTGAATATCGGGAGTGGAGCGAGGACATACCCTGGTGGTTCGTCCCTGTCATCGCCCGCCCCAAAAACGGACTGTTCGTTCCTAGCGATGAGGTGCTTCAGGCCGCGGCCGATAATGCACGATCCAAGAGTCTGCAGGGGTGGACCCAAGCGCAAAGTAGTGGCTGCGAATACAAGTCCTGCACAGGCGAAGCATCGAAAGATCTCCGTGGCGAGTCGGGCGACGTGCAGTGCACAGTGCACAGATTTGGAAAATGGTGGGCGATCGAACGCTTCGAAATCGAGTACCAGGTGCTGGCCTACTGCCATAGAATCCTCGGAGCCCTGCTGGTTGTGACCCCCACGTATGAAGCCATGATACAGCTTGCTCAGTATTGTTCTCCACATGCCCCGCATACGATCGGACCGTTCAGCTGGGTCGAAGGCTCCTAAACATGATCGAAGCTGTAGGTTTCGCCGCCAGGAATCCTGGTTGGGCTCCGGTCCGGCCTGATCTGATATCCGGTCCGATTACTCTCATGAAACGTCAATTGTCTTGGCCACGCCAGCGGGACGGAGGTTCCTGATGTCCATCGAAGAAATTAAGCGTCTGTGCTCTTACCGATCCTTCGAGGAGATCCTCCGCGATGGCGCGCGAGCGGCGCGCGAGGGCACCGCGCAACAACATTCACGGGAGCTCGAGCGCTCTGACCTGTCGTTCTCGGAACTGCTCCGGGCTAGTGCGGAGGCGGGCCGTAATGCCGGGGTGGAAGATCCCTGGGAGCCCAAATTGCGCAAACTGAAGGGGCGGGTCGGGCCGGATGGTGTGGAGCGCGTTTCCACCCATGACGTTTTTGACCTTCTCGAGGTCCCGATGCGACGTCGACCAAGCGAGACGGTACGGCTATCGCGCGTGATGCGACGCTTGGGGTGGACAAATATCCGGGCGCGGGGCTTGAATCCGGGCTCGTACCGCGACCGGGTCCGCGGCTATGCCCGCGAAGTCCCTGACCATCCGGCGACAATCAAACGGCCGAATGAGTTCTAGCGGGGTCGCACGGGATCGCCGCTCGCCTGTGCTCGGAGCGACTCACGGCCCGAAGCACATCGGACCCCAACAACATCGCATGATAAAATAACGAAATTACTCGAACCCGGTGATTATACGGCCCCACCACTCACCTGCTCGCCACGTTCGTAGGAAGCCCGCTGACGGGCATCGGCACTGGAAAAGGGGCCACGACCTAGAGGCCGGCTCGATAGGGTTAGCGATCACACGCACCGGCACCCGGACCACTCGGCTCGACGAGGTAATTATAAAACCCTCAAACCATTTCAGCCCGTCACGTTCAGATCCGGGCTCCGGGCGTCCAAGGGTTTTATGGTTGACCTGTGACGCTGCCGCGTACCGGGGGCCGTGCTATCATGTGCCACTGAGCTTCAGCGGAGGCTAGCTTGGCGGGCGAGCGTGTAGAGCGACGTCTCACGGCGATCCTCGCAGCCGATGTGGCTGCCTACAGCCGTTTGACTGGCCTGGACGAAGAAGGGACGCACGCCCGGCTCCAGGATCACCTGCGCTCCCTGGTCGATCCCAAGATCGCTGAACACCGCGGTCGGATTGTCAAGAACACAGGCGACGGGCTGCTGGCCGAGTTCGGTAGCGTAGTGGACGCGGTACGGTGCGCCGTGGATGTTCAGCGGGGCATGGCAGAGCGCAATGCCGACGTGCCACAGGAGAAGCGGATAGAGTTTCGCCTTGGCATCAATGTGGGCGACATAATCGTCGATCATAAGGACATCTTCGGCGACGGGGTAAACGTCGCGGTGCGCCTGGAGGGAATGGCGGAGCCAGGCGGCATCTGCGTCTCGGCCCGCGTTCTCGAGTTCGTGCAGGGTCAACTGGACATCACCTTCGAGGATGCAGGAGAGCAGCAGCTCAAGAACATCGCCCGACCGGTGCGCGTCTATGCGATCAAGAGTGGGTCCAGGCCTCGAGCCAACGCCCGGAGCGACACGCCCGGGAGATCAATACCTGCGCCACGACTTTCCATTGTCGTACTGCCGTTTGCCAATCTCAGCAGCGATCCAGGGCAGGACTATTTCGTCGATGGCGTCACCGAAGACCTTACCACAGAGCTATCACGACTCGCTGGTTCCTTCGTGATCGCGCACAACACTGCCTTTACCTTCAAGGGCAAGTCGGTAGACGTAAAGCAGGTCGCGCGCGAACTCGGCGTTCGCTACGTGGTCGAAGGCAACGTCCGAAAGGCGGGTCAGCGCGTGCGGGTCGGTGCCCAGCTCATTGACGCCGAAACTGGTGCTCATCTCTGGGCCGATCGGTTCGATCGAGAAATCTCTGAGCTGTTCGAGCTGCAGGATGCAATTACTATCGAGCTCGCGCACGCGCTCGACGTGCAGCTTATCGAAGCCGAGAGCCGTCGCAGCGAGCGTTCGACAAACCCAGACGCGGTAGACCTGGTGATGCGCGCTCGCGCACACCTCTATCACGGCGTGTCTCGCGCAAACTATGTCGCGGCGATTCAGCAATATAGAGCGGCGTTGCAACTCGCCCCCGACGACGTTCGGGCACTGGCAGAGTTGGCGGACGTGCTCGCAGGTAACATCGCGAGCTTGTGGAGCGAAGCGCGCGACGAAGACTTAAGTCAGGCTAAGTCGCTGTCGGCACGCGCTCTGACGCTGGATCCGTCTGACGCGTACTGCCACCATGTCGTGGGGGTCGTGCTTTCTCTACAAGGGCGTTTGCGGGAAGCTATAAACGAATTCGAAGCAGCGATCCGGCTCAACCCGAATTTGCACTTCGCGCATAGTGGCCTTGGTTCTGCGAAGGCTCTTTCGGGTCTGGGTGAGGAGGCCCTGTTGCATTTCACCGACTTCATCCGCCTCAGTCCGCGCGACCCGTTTCTGTTCCGAGGATACAGCGGCATTGGCTGGGTTCAATTTCTGCTTGGCGATGATGTCCGAGCAATTGAGATGCTGCGCAAGGCGATTGGCTTGAGCCCTAACTATTCTCTGGCTCACCTATGTCTCGCTGCTGCTCACGGCATGCAGGGTCGCGCCGACGAAGCGAGCGCAGCCCTCGCCGCCTATTTTCGGACGGGCCCGACCGCAGGGACGATTGCTCTCGTGCGTGCACAATCACCGTCAACTCATCCAGTCTTCGTGGCACAGCGTCAGCGGCTCTATGAAGGCCTACGTCGCGCGGGGATGCTGGAACAATGAGTGCGCTTCCGTTGGTTCTATGGTGAAGGTGCGATGCTGCTGAATGCGGAAAATTGCGATTTGCCGACAAGGTAACCGACCTGCTCGAATTCCCATCTGGCGCGACCGGGTGCGGCGCGAAGTCCCGGGCCATCCAACGACAATCCGGCGGCCGAATGAATTCTACAAGGGGGTTCTGTGAGTTCGCGGCTGGGTCTCGGCTTCGAGCGCACTTACAACTCCAAAACACGTGTCACCAACAACATAAAGTTACGAAATCCCTCGACCCGCCCGCGATTTCATGTGCCCGAAGTTGAGGGTCTGGGCCTAGGCTGCTGACTTGCGGCTACCCGGCGAGGTAACCCGACGTGCTCGAAGCTCCTTGCGACGCCGACCAAGCCAGATGGTGCACTTGGTTTATACACCGCCCTGATTTGTCGGGCACGCTCCCTTGTCCACCAGGCACGCGCCAACCACGATTACTCCGCCGGCACCAAACAGTGTCTCTGTGGACTCTTCCGTAAGGCGCATCGACCGGCTTGTACAGGAGGTCAGCCACGCGACGGAAAGCCGCGCCTAACCAAGACTGCCCTCGCTAGGCGGCAGCGCGGTCTGGGCACAGATTAGCCGCGTTGTGACGGACGAACGCGTCCCCTATAACGGCGCTTAAGGGAGACGCACTCCCGGCTCGACCGGCGATTTGGAGCCATTCATGCCGTGGAACAGTCAAGGCGGCGGGCCCTGGGGTTCCGGGAAAGGGCCCTGGGGCTCCGGACCGCAGTCCTCCGGTCCCACCCCGCCGGATCTCGAAGAGCTGCTGCGTCGCGGCCAGGACAAGCTCAGGACCGTGCTGCCGGGCGGGAGTTTCGGCGGCCGCGGCTTTGCGCTGCTTGCGCTCGCCGTGCTGGCGCTGTGGGGATTTTCCGGCTTCTTCCGCGTCGAGCCCGACGAGCTCGGCGTCGTGCTGCGGTTCGGCAAATACGTACGCGATGTGCAGCCCGGGCTGAATTATCACCTGCCGTACCCGATAGAGTCCGCGCTCACCCCGAAGGCTCTGCGCGTAAACAAGATCGACGTCGGTATGCGGCTCGTCGAAGACATCCACCGCGGCACCACGATCCGCGAGGCTCCCGAAGAGAGCCTGATGCTCACCGGGGACGAGAACATCGTCGATGTCGAGTTCTCGGTGTTCTGGCTGGTCAAGCCGGGTGGCGTCAGCGAATATCTGTTCAACATCCAGAATCCGGAAGGCACGGTGAAGGCGGTGGCCGAGAGCGCCATGCGTGAGGTGATCGGCCGCTCGCAGATTCAGCCGATCCTGACCGGCGCCCGGCAGACGATCGAAGGCGGGGTTCAGGGCCTGATGCAGCGCACTCTCGACCATTACGGGGCCGGCGTTCAGATCACACAAGTCCAGCTGCAGAAGGTCGACCCGCCGGCGCAGGTCATCGACGCGTTCCGCGACGTGCAGGCGGCGCGCATCGACGCGGAACGTGCGCAGAACGAGGCGCAGACCTATGCCAATCGCGTCGTGCCGGAGGCGCGTGGGCAGGTGGCGCAGATCACCCAGGCCGCGGAAGCCTATCGCGAGCAGACGGTCGCCGAAGCCACCGGCCAGGCCTCACGGTTCCTGAAAATCTATGACCAGTACAAGAACGCTCCGGAGGTGACGCGCCAGCGCATGTATCTGGAGACCATGGAGCGGCTGTTCGGCGGCACCGACAAGATCATCGTGGATACCAACAAGAATGCCGGCGGAACCGGCGTGGTGCCGTATCTTCCCTTGAACGAACTCCGCCCGCAGACGCAGACGCCGCAAACGGGAGGCAGCAAATGAAGCTCAGGTCACCGAGTCGAGAGCGTGATCGGCATCCCATCCGCACTGACGCGGTCAGAGGGTGAAAGGCGTTGTCTGGCGCCTGTCGAAACAATATGCGTGTTGGGTACGTGCGGGTAACTTGCAGATCAGTGCTCCGAGGCCCATCGGACCATATCACGCTCTGATCATTCCACGCCTGTCACTTTCATGATTCCAAGTATCGCAAGTTTGAAGGGTTCGGTGGTTTAAGTTAAAAGGAGATATCAATATGCGTGCTGTTCAGCTCACAGCTTTTGGCAACCCTGTCGACGGTCTTGAGTATGTCGACATTCCCGAGCCCGACGCTCCCGGCCCCAACCAGGTCCTCATCGGCGTCGAGTTTTCCCCCATCAACCCGAACGACCTCATGGTCGCACAGGGCATCTATGCATACCGCCCCCCGCTTCCAACCGTCAACGAGCGTGCCGCGGGGCGAGAGCGTCGCTGCGAGCACGCCCGTCGCCGGGCCGCTGACGCCATCAAGCGCCAGGCGCCTCCACCGGAATTTGATACACGACTACACAGGGAGAACGAAGAACGGGCGTGGGAAATTCGGATCGACCGGCAGAGACAACAGCGCCTGGAGAGAGATGCAGCTAATCCACCGACCAAACAACGCAACAAACAACGCGGTCGGCCATCTAAGCAGCAGCGTATTCCAGAAACAGTCTAACCGGCTCCAACAACTCGATTAGCTCGTCCTCAACAACAACTCGGTCAGGGCTTGGTGGCGGGGATGGGCGTTGTCGGCGTTGGTGTTGTTGCCGCCGCTTGGTCCATTCCTCGGCATAACGCTGGCAAGAGATTTAGCAGCGCTCAAACCAACGTTCAAAGGGAGGAATGCGTGAGATTTCCGGCCGTGCTTGGCTCGTCCGAGTCGTGCCAAAAGGCGACCTCACATGACCTACGATGACAATCCAGCGAGTGAGCCCAGCATGCCCCTGTCGACCCAGGGCCGCCCGAAAAATGTTCTTAACCGATTTTGAGCCGATAGAAGCCGGCCTGCGGCTTTTCGAGTCTTGGCGGCTCGCTGAAGGGCGCGGCAAGGGCCGGCCCAGCCCAGGCGAAAACCGCTACGATCGGGAGCGCGTATTTTATCTGTCTCACTTTCATCGGACGCTCCAAGCTCAGAGCTTGGAGCCGCCATCCACGCGGATGGTGTCGCCGGTGATCCAACGGGCGTCTTGCGAGGCGAGGAACGCCACAACCGAGCCGACATCATCGGGTTGGCCGATCCGCTTGAGCGCCTGCATGCCCAGAACGAAGGACTTGCCCTCGTCGGTCTTGACGAGGTTCGACATGTCGGTGTCGATCACGCCCGGCGCGACCGCGTTAACGCGGATGCCGCGCGGCCCGAGCGCCGCCGCGAAGTACTTCACCAGCGTGTCGATCGCGCC
>WNFC01002498.1_pt1 | contig 19772 bp, 16 predicted proteins | sample 5400541 | NCBI WGS metagenome assembly WNFC01 (sample SAMN13153342, study PRJNA577476) | soil metagenome | isolation source: 120 cm saprolite under Douglas fir tree site 2 hole 2 replicate 1 | place: USA:California | collected 2015-04-18 | reverse complement strand
GACTACATGAGCTACTACAAGACACGCTACCGCAACGACATCCACCTGACCCGCTACGACCCGGCCAGCATCCCCAGCCTCGGCCTCACCGCATGACCGGAACATCCTGAAATAGCACACCTCTCAGAAATATGCACCCGTCGCATGCTGCCAGCCGGCCGGCCGCCATTTCCGCATGCCGTCAATTCGGCAGCATGAAAAATAACCGAGAAAGGTAAGAACTAGCTCAATGAATATCCGCAAAGTGTTCCTTGGCGGCCTCGTCGCTTCGGCGGTAACCATCCCCGCGACTGCCGCAAGCGCAGCAGCAACCCTCCCGCGCTTCTCTGCCCCGATCTAATATCGCGGTTCTGCTCCGTGTCCGACTCGGTCCCCTGCCGCGGATTGTGAGTGGTATGCCGAATCCACAGCGCGCGACGGCCCGACGGGTCGCGGGCGCTGACGAACCACGACGGATGCCCGGCGGCCTTCATGCGCTAAGTCTGATTCCGGCCCGGCGATGGCCACGAGCTGGGTTCGGGACTGGGCGGCGGTAATGCGGAGCAGGTTCTCGACGTGCTTTTCCACGGTGCGGGGGGAGAGATGCAACCGGGCCGCGATCTCCTTGTTGGAGATACCAGCGGCCACGAGGCGGAGCACGTCGGCCTGCCGGTCGGTGATGCCCAGCCGGGACCACCGGCTTGGCCGCGGCCCCTCGAGCAGCTGGCGGCAGCGCATCGCCAGCGGCTCGATCCCGTACCGCGCGAACACGCCGGCCGCCGCCTCCAGCCACTGCCGTGGCTTGCCCCAGCCGTCGGCCAGCGCGGGCTCCGCCGCGCACAGCCGGGCCAGGTCGGCCCAGACCGGGTAGTGCTGCAGGTCACCATCGGCGGCCGTGGCCAGCTCGGTGGCGCGTGGCCCGTCACCGGCGCGCCCGGCGAGGATCGCGTCGGCGTAGCCGAGCAGCCCCCGGTTAGCCCGGTTGACGGTCAGGCCGATCTCCCGGGCGTGGCCGATCGCGGCCGTCGTCCGCGCGTCGCCGTGGGCGGCGAGCAGCAACGGCCACATGCCGCGGTACGACGCCGGGCCACGCTGGGGCGCGGTATCCAGGATGGCGATTCCCCGGCTGAAGATGTCGAGGGCGCTGGGCCGGTCGCCGTCCAGCAGCGCCAGCATCCCGCGCGCGCCGACCAGCGCGCTGCCTTCGACCTCCGGATCCCCCGGCGCGGCCGCGCAGGCGAGCGCGATAAAGCGTTCCATCTCGGCGGGCTCACGCCGCAGCGCGTACACCTCGGCAAGGAAGACAAGCACGATGGCGCTGGTCATGGCCAGGCCGAGCCGCGTGCTCGTGGCCAGCGCGGACCGGGCGTGGCGCTCGGCCTCGTCAAGCTCGAAGCGGAACATGCCCGCGGCGGTGAGCTGCAGGTCGATGATCGCGCCGGTGCTGTACGCGCCGAGCTCCCCGGCGATGCGCCTCGCCTCGGAAAGGCGGCCGGTGCCCGCGTGGTCGAACATGTCGATGGTGCCGAGCTCGTGCAGGGCCCGCAGCCGCCACACCGCAAGCCCGGCCGCGTCGGCCGTGGCCAGGGCCTGTTCGAAGGCGTGCCTGGCCCCATCCAGATCGTTCACCCGCCGGCCCCGCCCGAGCAGTTCAAGCGCCCGGCAGCGGATCTCGGGGCTCGCCCCTGACGAGGCCAGGGCGCTTTCGGCGAGGGCGCGGGCCCGGTCGACCTCGTCGTCGGCCAGGGCGATTTCGGCGTCCAGCACTGCCGTCTGGGCGCTCAGGCCGGGCTCTGGATGGGCGGCGATTAGGTCGCCGGCGATGCCGACGTGCCGCCTCGCGGCCGCCCACCTGGTCCCGTCCACCGCCGCGTGGGCCAGCTTCAGGTGGATCGCCGCCCGCCGGGTGGCGGCGCCGCCCGGCACGAGCTGGGCGATGAGGCGGTCGCCGATCCGCATCGCCTCGTCCACCCGGCCGGCCAGCGCCAGGCCCTCGACGAGCAGCGTCTCGGCCTCGGCCCGCTCATCTGGGTCGGCAAGCAGCTCCGCGGCGCGGCGCAGCGTGTCGATCGCGGTGGCGAGCGCCCCCCGGCCGAGCGCTGACCGCCCGGATGCGATCAGCAGCGCGCCTGCCCGGCCCGGGTCGTCGGCCTGGATGGCCAGGTCGGCGGCCAGATCGCCGGATACGCCTGATAGATCCGGGTGGGCCGCCTCCAGGGCGGCGAGCGCATGAACGGCGAGGGTGACCCGCCGGGGCGGCAGCAGCTCAGCGGCCACCGCTTCCCTGGTCAGCATGTGCCGGAACCGGAAGGCGTCACCGTCGACGGCGAGCAGCTGGGACGCTATCCCGTGTTCCAGCGCGCCGGCGATGACGTCGGCGGGCAACCCGGTGGCGGTCGGCAGCAGGCGCCAGTCGAACTGCCGCCCGAACAGCGCGGCGGTGTGTAGCACCAGCCGTTCCTCGTCGCTCAGGCCCGCTAGCCGGGCGCGGACCCCGTCGGCGAACGAACTCGGCACCCCGGGCGCGGCCAGCGACTCCTCGACCAGGAACGGAACTCCCTCGGCGAGGCGCTGAACCCGGGCGACGACATCGTTGGCGGCCGTCGGCAGGCACGCGCGCACCATCGCGGCGACCTCGGCGGCCGACAGCCGGCCCAACGCGATGCGTGATGCGGCCCGGCGCGCGTGCAGCCGGGCCATCAGCTCGGCCGCCGCGGACGCTGGCTCGCCCCGGCATGTGGCCACGCACAAGACCGGCTCCGCGGACAGGTTGTCGCTCAGGTACTCCACGACCGCGAGCGTGTCCGGATCCGCCCAGTGCAGATCCTCGAGCACCAGCAGCAGCCCGCCAGGTCCGGCGAGACGTCGCAGCAGCTGCAGCACCGCCTCGCCGCGCACCGCGGGCGAGTGGTCGCCGTGCCCGTCACCGCCGGCCGGGACGATCGCCGGGACGATCGCCCGCAGCGCCGGCCGCCACGGTGTCAGGCCGTCGTCGGCGGGAAACGGGTACCCGCGCAGCGCCTGCAGCAGCGCCTCGGTCAGCGGCCGGTAGGGGCTGGCGGCGCTGGCGGGCACTGCCCGCCCGGCCAGCATCCGCACGCCGCCTGCCCGCGCCTCGGCGGCCAGCTCGCCGGCGAGCCGGGACTTGCCGATCCCCGCCTCGCCGGTGAGGAACACGACCGCCCCCGCGCCATCGCCGGCCGCCGCGAGAGCGGACCGCAGCGCCTCGGTCTCCGCGCCGCGGCCTATGACCACCGGGCACAGCAGGTCCGCCACCAGATCAGTATGCTCCGCCGCGCGGCTGGCCGGACCGTCACGCCCGCTGCCACCTGTGCGGATACGTGTTCTCACGCACGCGCCCGGACATCGCGCCGGACCGCGGTCGGCCACGGCCCGTCATCCCGCCCCCGCTACGTATGCGGGATTCGTGTTTCCGCCGATGCGCGTGATTCGGGTGCCCGCCGACGATGGGCCAAGGCCCGCGGTCAGCAGACCCCGGGGGCCACGACCAACCGGAAAGGGAACGACAATGGGAACAGGCAAGGAACAAGCGGAACTCTGGGGGCCCGGGGCGCGCGACTGGTCCGACTACAACGAGCCGATGTGCACGCCTTTCTATGAGGCGGTTCTGGACGCGACCGAGGTCGGCCCCGGCACCGCGCTGCTCGACGTCGGCTGCGGCGGCGGTTTCGCGCTGCTGCTGGCGGCCAAGCGGGGCGCCACGGTGTCGGGCATCGACGCGACCCCGGCCCTGCTGGATATCGCGCGCGAGCGCGTCCCCGCCGCCTCGCTCGCCGTCGGTGATCTCGAGGACCCGTTGCCCTACGAAACGAGCGCGTTCGACGTGGTCACGGCGTTCAACTCGGTGCAGTTCGCCGCCGACCCCGTTGCTGCCGTCAAGAACATGAGCCAGGTAGTCAGGTCAGGCGGGTTCATCAGCCTGCTGGTCTGGGGGCCGCCGGAGCAGTGCGAGAGCGGCGTGATGTTCGCCGAACTCGGCCCGCTGCTGCCGCCCAGGCCCGACGCGGCACCGGGTGCCGTGGCCTGGAGCGAGGACGGGCAGCTCGAGCACCTCGCCGCGCTGGCCGACCTCACGCCCATCACCGTCAATGACGTGTCCAACCCGCTGAGCTACCCGGATCTCGCGACTGCGGTCCGCACCCAGCTCAGCTCCGGCCCGGCCCGCGCGGCCATCCAGCACTCCGGGCTCCCCGCCGTCCGGGGGGCGCTCACCCGCGCTTTCGCCGGCAGCCGAAAGCCGGATGGCAGCTACCGGCAGGAGAACGTGTTCCGTTACCTGGTCGCGAGGACCTGAGACGTGGCGGAGGATAAGAGATTCGAACTCTTGAGGGCTTGCACCCAACACGCTTTCCAAGCGTGCGCCCTAGGCCACTAGGCGAATCCTCCGCCGGGAAGCTTACCCGAATCCGCCGGTGGCCGGGTTGCGGAACATCTGGTCCCCGGGCTGACTACACTGGCCCGTGACCCCCCGCACGGCGTTTATCCCGCCAACCCCCCCAGGGCCGGAAGGCAGCAAGGGTACGCGGGCTCTGACGGGTGTGCGGGGGGTCCCCCCTTACCGGTGAGGATGAGCTGATGGCAGCAGCCGCGTCGGAACGCGAGGAAACGACCCCGGCGAGCCTGGCCCTGTACCGCAAGTACCGTCCGGCGACGTTCGCTGAGGTGAAGGGGCAGGAACACGTCACCGGCCCGCTCCAGCAAGCGCTGCGCACCGGGCGCATCAACCACGCTTACCTGTTCAGCGGGCCGCGCGGGTGCGGCAAGACGTCCAGCGCGCGGATTCTCGCCCGCTCGCTTAACTGCGTCAAGGGCCCGACGCCCGAACCCTGTGGGGTCTGCGACTCCTGCGTCGCGCTCGCTCCCTCCGGGCCGGGCAGCATCGACGTGATCGAGATCGATGCGGCCTCGCACGGGGGCGTCGACGACGCCAGGGAACTTCGGGAGCGGGCGTTCTACACGCCGGTGTCCGGGCGCTTCAAGATCTACATCATCGACGAGGCGCACATGGTCACCCAGCAGGGCTTCAACGCGCTGCTGAAGCTGGTCGAGGAGCCGCCGCCGCACCTGAAGTTCATTTTCGCCACCACGGAGCCGGAGAAGGTCATCCCGACCATCCGGTCGCGCACGCACCACTACCCGTTCCGCCTGGTCCCGCCCTCCGTGCTGCGGGAGCTGATGCAGGACATCCTGCGCAAGGAAGGCGTCGCGGTGGAAGAGGCCGTGCTGCCGCTGGTGGTGCGGGCCGGCGCCGGGTCGGTCAGGGACTCGCTGTCCATCCTGGACCAGCTGCTGGCCGGCAGCGACGAGTCCGGGCTCAGCTACGAGCGCGCGGTGACGCTGCTCGGCTACACCGACGCCAGCCTGCTGGATGAGATCGCGGACGCGTTCGCCGCATCCGACGGCGCGGCGGTGTTCCGCGTGGTGAACCGGGTCATCGAGGGCGGGCACGAGCCGCGCCGGTTCGCGGCCGACCTGCTGGACCGGTTCCGTGACCTGATCGTGCTGGCCGCCGTGCCCGACGCGGCCGAGATCGGGCTCCTGGACCTGCCGCCGGACCGGGCCGAGCTCATGGCCGCGCAGGCGACCAGGTTCGGCCAGGCGGCGCTGACCCGGGCGGCCGAGATCGTCAGCACGGGCCTGGATCAGATGCGCGGTGCTACCTCGCCCCGGCTGCTGCTTGAGCTGATGTGCGCGCAGGTGCTGCTGCCGGCCGCCGCCACCGACGAGAAATCGCTGCTCGCCCGCCTGGAGCGGCTAGAGCGCGGGACGCCGGCGTCGGTGCCGCAGGCACCCCAGCGCGCGCCGCACTCCGGTCAAGAGGATTATCCCGAACGAGCCCGGCGTGTGAGCCCTGCGGAACGGCAATCACCCGAGCCCGCCCGGCCGCCTGCCCCCGCGCCGTCGGCCCCGAAGCAGCCAGCCCCGGAGCAGCCAGCCCCGGAGCAGCCAGCCCCGGAGCAGCGGGCCCCGGAGCAGTCGCCCCCAGAGGAGCGAATCGCGGGGTCATCGGGTCTGTCCGCGGCCGACTCGCTGCGGAAGAACTGGGACGCGGTCCTGGCGGCGGTCAAGCAGGAGCGGCGGGTGGCGTGGATGCTGCTCAGCAACGCGAGCGTGCTTTCCCTCCAGGACGGGATCCTCACCCTGCGGTTCCCCAGGGACGGGGACGTGAAGGGCTTCAGTGTGAGCGGCCACGACGCCGTCCTCAAGCGGGTGCTGAGTGCCGGCTTCGGCCTCAACGTCATGGTCAAGGGGGTAACGGGTGGGAACACCGGGTCCGGTGCGACCGGCCTCACGGAAGGGCCGCCCAGCTCCGGGTCCTCAGGTTCCGTGGGGTCCTCAGGTTCCGTGGGGTCCTCGGGCTCCGTGGGGTCCTCGGGCTCCGTGGGGTCCTCGGGCTCCGTCGGGTCCTCGGACGCTTTGGGGCCTTCGGGTCCGGGCCGGGGAACCGGCCGTCAGCCTGCGTCGGCCCGTCCTGCCGGCCCGCCGGAGTTCGCCCCGTCAGAATCGGCCGGGCATCACGACGAACTGCCAGACGACGTGCCGCCCGATGAGATGCCCCCGGACGAGCCATCCGCAGACGACCGGGCTTCCCGGTCGACCGAACTGACCGGGATGGACCTCATCCAGCGCGAGCTGGGCGGCCATGTGATTAGCGATATCGAAGGTTGAGCCAGGGCGCCTGATCGGCTTAACCGGGCTGGGCTAGTCGTAGGCTCTGCGTAGGAGGGCGATGTGGAACCCCAGATGGATATGCAGCAGCTGTTCGCCGCGGCGCAGCAGATGCAGGAACAGCTCATGAATGCCCAGCAGGCGCTGGCGGACGCCGAAGTGACCGGGACGTCGGGCGGTGGCCTGGTCAAGGCCACGGTCAATGGCCAGGGCGAGCTGATGGACCTCAGCATCGAGGCGGCCGCGGTGGATCCCGACGACCCGGAGGAGACGGCGCGGACCATCGCCGATCTCGTCCTCGCGGCGGTCCGGGACGCCTACCGGTCGGCCGAGGACCTTCAGCAGCAGCAGATGGGACCGTTTGCCGCGGCGATGCAGGGTGGCGGCATGCCCGGCATGCCCGGCGGCCTCAACCTGCCCAGCGGACTCGACCTGTCTGGCCTTGGCATCGGCGGTCCCGGCGGGCACGCCCAGGAGCCTGACGACCCGGATGACACAAAGACCTAGGACCTGATGTGTACGAAGGGGTTATCCAGAACCTCATCGACGAACTCGGGCGATTGCCCGGGGTCGGTCCTAAGGGCGCCCAGCGGATCGCCTTTCACCTGCTGGCCGTGGACCAGGCTGAGGTCAAGCGGCTCGCGGACGCGCTGATCGAGGTGACCGAACGGGTGCGGTTCTGCCGGACCTGCGGGAACGTGGCGGAAGCCGATGAGTGCCGGATCTGCCTTGACCCGAGGCGCGACCCCGCGGTGATCTGCGTGGTGGAAGAGCCCAAGGACGTCGCGGCGGTCGAGAAGATCCGCGAGTTCCGCGGCCGGTATCACGTGCTCGGCGGAGCGATAAGCCCTATCGACGGGGTCGGCCCGGACGAGCTGCGGATCAGGGAGCTGATAGCGCGGCTAGCTGACGGGACGGTGACAGAACTGATACTTGCCACCGATCCCAACCTCGAAGGCGAGGCGACGGCCGCCTTTGTCGCTAGGCTGGTTAAGCCGATGGGCTTGCGGGTGACCAGGCCCGCGAGCGGACTGCCGGTCGGCGGCGACCTGGAGTACGCCGACGAGGTGACGCTGGGCCGCGCATTCGAAGGACGGAGACTGCTTGATGTCTGAACCGCCAGCTCAGGGGGGAGAATGGCGGCCGCTAGCGGACCAGATCGCGGCGAACGTGAAGAACTTCGTCGACGGCGTGGATGCACTAGCGCAGGGCGGCGGCGACGAGACGGTGCCGATGCTGCTGCTCGAGGTGTCCCAGATACTGCTCGCCGGAGCCCAGCTCGGCGCCAGCCGCGACGTGATCCTGCCGGGCAACTGGGAGCCGGAGGTAGGCGACGACCCTGACCTTGACGCGCTGCGTACCGGCCTGGCCCTGCGGCTGGCCGCGGTCGACGAGTACGCCGAGGTGTTTGACCCGTACGCGGACACGTCGTGCCTGCCGTTCCGGATCTCAGACGACATCGCGGCCGTGGCCGCCGACCTCATCCACGGGCTTAAGCACTACCAGGCCGGCCGGTCGCTCGAGTCGCTGTGGTGGTGGCAGTACTCCTACTTCAACCACTGGGGCACCCACGGCGGCGCCGCCCTGCGCGCGCTGCACGCCGTGGTCGCGCACGCCAGCCTCGACGTCGCCGAGGAAAGCACTCTGTTAGCCGGGGGGACGACCCCCCCAGACCCCCCCGATCCTGGGGGGACCCATCCCCCCAGACCCCCCTTGGGGGGGACCCATCCCCCCGGACCCCCCTTGGGGAACCGGCGCGGATAAACTCAAGCGTCCATCCACGACCCGGGGAGGTGCGGCGCGGCCGTGGCGCTCGTGGTGCAGAAATACGGCGGCTCGTCGGTCGCCGACGCGGATGGCATTAAGCGGGTCGCGCAGCGGATCGTGGCCACCCGCAAGGGCGGCGACCAGGTCGTGGTGGTCGTGTCCGCGATGGGTGACTCGACCGATGAGCTCATGGACCTGGCCAGCCAGGTGAGCCCGCTGCCGCCCGCGCGTGAGCTCGACATGCTGCTTACCGCCGGCGAGCGGATCTCGATGGCGCTGCTGGCGATGGCGATCGCCACCCTCGGCCTGGAGGCGCGCTCGTTCACCGGGTCACAGGCGGGCGTGATCACCGACGCCGCCCACGGCCGGGCGCGCATCATCGACATCAAGCCCGGGCGGATCGCCGACGCGCTGGCCGACGGAGCGATCCCCATCGTGGCCGGCTTCCAGGGCGTGTCGCAGACGACCAAGGACGTCACCACGATGGGCCGCGGCGCGTCGGACACCACCGCGGTCGCGCTCGCCGCGGCCCTGGCCGCGGACGCCTGCGAGATCTACACCGACGTGGACGGCGTCTTCACCGCTGATCCCCGCATCGTGCGGTCCGCCCGGCGGATCCCGCGGATCAGCTACGAGGAAATGCTTGAGATGGCCGCCTGCGGCGCGAAAGTACTGATGCTGCGCTGCGTCGAATACGCGCGGCGCTACGGGGTCCCCATCCACGTGCGGTCTTCCTTTACCAACCGCGACGGCACGTGGGTCCGCGGGCACGCGAACGACAAGTCGGAGGTAACCGGGATGGAGCAGGCCATCATCTCCGGGGTCGCGCACGACCGGAGCGAGGCGAAGATCACCGTGGTGGGCGTGCCCGACCGGGTCGGCGAGGCGGCGAAGATCTTCAAGGCCATCGCCGAGGCCGACATCAACATCGACATGATCGTGCAGAACGTCTCCGCGGTGGCGACCGGTCGGACCGACATCTCCTTCACCCTGCCCCGCGATGACGGCCAGCGCGCGATGACCACGCTGCTGCGCTTGCAGGAAGCCGTGGGCTTCGAGTCCCTGCTCTACGACGACCGTATCGGGAAGGTGTCGCTGATCGGGGCCGGCATGCGGTCTCACCCCGGGGTGACCGCCAGGTTCTTCAGCGCGCTCGCCGATGCGGGAGTGAACATCGAGATGATCTCTACCTCGGAGATCAGGATCTCGGTGGTGGTCGACCAGGACGACGTGGACCTGGCGGTGACCGCGACGCACAAGGCCTTCGAGCTCGACTCCGATCAGGTCGAGGCCGTCGTCTACGGAGGGACCGGCCGGTGAGCGGGACACTTGGACATCGTGGTTTCCGGCCCGCGCTGGCTGTGGTCGGCGCCACCGGCGCGGTCGGCACCGTGATGCTTGACCTGCTCTCCACCCGGGAGGACATCTGGGGCGAGATCAGGCTGATCGCCTCGCCGCGGTCCGCCGGGCGGCGGCTGACGGTCAGGGGCCGCGAGACCGAGGTGATGGCGCTGTCGGAGGACGCGTTCGACGGCATCGACGTGGCCATGTTCGACGTGCCCGACGAGGTCTCGGCGGCATGGGCGCCGGTGGCGGCCGGTCGCGGCGTGGTGGCCGTCGACAACTCGGGCGCGTTCCGGATGGACCCCCAGGTCCCGCTGGTGGTGCCGGAGATCAACCCGGAACAACTGGCGAACCGGCCCAAGGGAATCGTCGCGAACGCGAACTGCACCACGCTGTCCATGATCGTCGCCGTGGGGGCGCTGCACCGGGCGTTCGGGCTCGAGGAGATGGTCGTCGCCTCGTACCAGGCGGCCTCGGGCGCGGGCCAGGCTGGCATCGACGCGCTCTACGCGCAGCTCGACAAGGTGGCCGGGACCCGCTCGCTCGGGCAGCGCGCGGGTGACGTCCGCGCGGCGGTCGGCGACCTCGGGCCCTTCCCGGCGCCGCTGGCCATGAACGTGGTGCCCTGGGCGGGCTCGCTGAAGGCGGACGGCTGGTCGTCCGAGGAGCTGAAGATCCGTAACGAGTCGCGCAAGATCCTGGGCCTGCCCACGCTGAAGGTCTCCGCGACCTGTGTCCGGGTGCCCGTCGTCACGACCCACTCGGTGGCGGTACACGCCACCTTCTCGCGGCCGGTCAGCCGCGAGGATGCGTGGGACGTGCTGCGCATGGCGCCGGGCGTCGTGGTGGCCGATGATCCCGCCGCGGGGGAGTTCCCGACTCCGGTCGACGTGGTCGGCACCGATCCGTCCTGGGTTGGCCGGGTGCGCCAGTCGCTTGACGACCCCCGGACGATCGAGTTGTTCGTCTGCGGCGACAACCTGCGCAAGGGCGCGGCGCTGAACACCGCGCAGATCGCCGAACTGGTGGCGGCAGAGTTTGGGTCGCGCTCGTTACCTTGATCCAGCCGGGTTCGGCGCCCGCGTGGTGGTTTCCGCCGTCACCACCGTCCTGCTCGTGCTGGCGATCCATGGCTCACACGGTCCCGCCCGCCTGGAGGCTCGCGGCGCGCCGCCATGGCCTGCGCCCGCGTCTGGGCAGGTCCCCGCCGGAGTGCATGCCGCCGGGCTCTCGCTGCTCGCCACCCAGCGCGCCGTGGTCCGGTTCGCGGTGCACCTCGACGTGATCGTCAACGGCGCGCGGGTAACCGTGCCCGCGGGCATCGGCGTCGACGCCCGCGGCCACCTCATCGCCGCGCTGTACACCTCGGATACCTCCGGGATCATCCACGTCGAGTCGGACTCCGACTCGAGCGTGTTCACGCTCGGCCAGTTCTTCGACGAATGGCAGGTGACGCTGACCCCGGAGCACCTCGGCGGGCTGCGGACCTCAACGTACGACCCGGTGGCGGTCTACCTCAACGGGTCACGGGTAACCGGCCAGCCGGGTTCGGTGATGCTGACGCCGCACCAGGAGATCGCCGTCACCTACCGGCCGGAGACGGTGGCGGTCCCGGCCAGTTACGCATTCCCCGCCGGAACGTGACGGCTAGTGTTCTTCCTGCTGTCTACGCGCAACGAACGGGCTCGCCGGAGGTGACTGTGCAGCGGACATCGCCGAGTTCCGTGCTGTTCACCTCCTACAACCTGCTTAACCTGTTCGCGGGCGATTCGGCGGAGGCCCGGCTGCACTACGAGATGATCATCGCAGTGATCCGCGCCCTGGACACCGATGTGCTCGCCGTCCAGGAGATCCTGGCTCCCGATGGGGATACGGCCGCGCAGCGGCTGCGCCGGCTCGCGGACGACGCGGGCATGCACTGCGAGGTGCCCGGTCCCGGCGGAGCCCGCGACGCCGCGCTCGCGTTCGGCGGCCACGGCTACCATGTGGGGCTGATGTGGCGGGACGGGATCGAGCCGGTCTCGGGCTCGCTGCGCTGCTACGGGGGCAGGGACTTCTGGCATGGCCTGGCGGTGGCCACCCTGGATGTGGGCGGCACCCTGATCCGGCACGCAGCCTTCCACGCGACCCCCTTCGGCCGGGGGCTGCGGGCCGACCAGAACGAGCGCCTCGTGGCCGCGATCACCAGGCCAGAAGGCGAGCCGCCCGCGCTGGTCGGCGCCGACTGGAACACCGAATGCGCGGACCGGATCCTGGCCGGCCAGACGTGGCACCTTTACGAGCCGGCCGACCCGTACGCCGGGGTCGACTGGTTCGCCGATCTCATCTACCAATGCCAATGGGACTACGACGAGCACGGGCGGCGCAGGCACTGGGCCGACCGGCGGCCAGGGGATGTCCTCTGGGCCGGCGGCCTGCACGATGTCGCCGCGCTTACCGGCGCCGATTGGCACGCCACGGCCGGCCATCACCCCGACGACGTCTACGGCATGCACGGCGTACGGCGGCGCATCGACGGCGTCCGGGTAACCGAGCCGGTCGCCGCCGCGGTATGCGCGCACCAAGTGGTTGACGCGGCGCAGACGCGGGTGGCCTCCGATCATCTGCCGGTGACCGTCGAGTACCTGCCGAGGGCGGTGCACGCATAGGGCCTTTCGCGGGCGGCGCCGAAGCCGTTCCGCGTTCGGGCATCTGCACCTTCTGTCACTCCTCTTAGCGCGGTAACCACGTCTGGTACCGCCTCTCTCGGAGCGGTCTAAACGACCGCTGATCACTCTCTCGGTGACGTCTCCGGCCGCGTCATCGGAGTGCGTCATTACTACCCGTATATAGGTAAATGTCTAATTTTACGGGACCAGTGTGACGGATGGAGATAGGCGCTTATGGGGTGGCGGGGCCCATGTGGGCGGAAGAGTTCCGTAAGCAGGGACCTTGCGGATTTGGCAGATCTGCTGCGGTTGCGGGCTGTATAACAGGGGTTGGAGCCGGGTAGCGCGAAGGAGGGATGTGCTGGGATATTGCAACACTCCTGCCGGCCCAAGGATGCTCCGGCCCTGGGATCATCTGCCCTGCGGAGTCGTGGCCGCCGCCGGTCGGCGATCGCGGTTGCTCGGTGGCGACACGGACCGCTGGGCCCACCGGACCCGCAGATCTCGCAGCGGCTACCGGTCCGCGGCGTTGCGGACCCGTAGTTCGGCCGATCCAGGCCTGCCCCGCGCTTGTCTCGCCCGCCCGAAATCTTTCATATACCATTTCGCCGCCGAAGCGTTATTGGCGCTGATATAGTCGCTAGTCCACGACTACGGACTAGGGATAACAGCCAGCGTTCCAGGCGTCGCAATTGGTCTTCTCGCGTCAATCACGATCCTGAGGAGGTTACGCGTGCCAACGACCGTCGGACGTTCACGCGGTCGTCAGGGTGTGCATTCGGGGGGACAAGGAGCGGCTGGCGACCACATGGGGAAGCTCATGGCAACCCTGGTCGCCGCGACCGTCGTAATCGTATTCGTGCTGGCCGCCACCAAGGCCGGCCGTGACATTGATGCGGCTACCCAGCGTTTTATGCTCTATTACGCGGGGGTATTCGCGCTTATCGGCCTCACCGGCTCGGTGATTGCTGGCCTAGTCGCCACCGACCGCATCGTCATGACACCCGGACACAGGGTGATGGCGCAGGCCGTGCACCGTGCTGTCTCATTCGGCGCGCTGGCATTCCTCGTCATCCATATCGTGACCGAGATCCTGGCCCAGCGGTCGCACGTTATCGACGCGGTCGTTCCCTTCCTGTCGCCATACCGGACCTTCTACATCGGCCTCGGCACGATCGCGTCTGACCTCATCCTGCTGATCGTGGTGACGAGCATCCTCCGCAAGCGGTTCACCGCGCACGGCCGGGCCTGGCGCTGGCGCGCCATTCACTACACCTCGTACGCGGCGTTCGTGTTCGGGGTCCTGCACGGGCTGCTCGGCGGACGGGCGGCCAAGCCGTACGTCGACTGGAGCTACGGGCTGGCGATCGCGGTAACCGCCCTCGGCGTGGCGGTCAGGTTCCTGGCCATCTCGCTGCGGCCCAAGGAGACCCTGGGTTCATCTCCTAGCGTCGACCGGGCCAGGGCCCCCGGTTCTTCGCCGCTGCACGCCGCGGCCATGAGCATGGCGCAGGCGCAGCTCGGCGGGACCGTCCAGGTGCTGCCGGCCGGCCTGGGCGCACGGGGCGCCATCGGCGGCCCTGGGACGGACTCATGGGCCGCGGTCCCGGCGCCGGGATGGTCCGCGTCCTCCGGCCCGCTTCCGGCCCTGGGCCCCGCACCGGTCTACGCTGCGCAATCCTCCTCGTCCGAGGCCTACTACCGCGACCTCGGGTTCACCCCGCTGGGCGCCCCGCCTTACGGCGACGATGTTCCGAATGGCATGCGGGGCCGCCCCTACCTGGCCGTGGATCAGCCCCGGTCGGCGTTTGCCGGACCCGCCGGCGCCACGGTCCCCGCGCACGCGGGGCGGCAGCCGCTGTACGAGCCCGGGTATGACGGGCCGCCTCGGTTCGAGGGAGCGCCGAGGGGACACGGAGACGTGCCTCAGGACGAGCTGTCCTCCTACCCGTACGGCCCGCAGGGCCGCAGTCCGCAGTCCGCGGCCCCCTATCTCGACGCCTACGCGGACCGTGCGGGATCCGACCGACGGACCGGATCACGGCCCGGTCGGCCGGAGTTCGCGGGTCCCGGGGCGGCTATACCCGCACCGCCCCGCCCGGGGGACCGGAGCTCGGGGCCGATGCCCCGGCTCGGAACCGGCCCGATGCCGCGGCTCGGGACGGGGCCGATGCCCCGGCCTGACACCGGGCCGATGCCCCGGCCTGATACCGGCCGGATGCCCCGGCCCGGTACCGGCCCGATGCCCCGGCCCGGTAACGGCCAGGCGCCGCGCAACGGCACGGGTTCGATGCCGCGCCCAGGCCGGGGCCCGGCACCCCGTGCCGACTCGGGCCCCATGCCGCGGCTCGGGACCGGTCCGATGCCGCGCTCTGATTCGGGCCCGATGCCGCGTCTCGATACCGGCCCGATGCGGCGCCTGGACACCGGTCCGATGCCGCGTCGTGAAACGGGCCCGATGCCGCGTATGGATACCGGCCCGATGCCGCGGCACGATGCCGTTCCGATGCGGCGCCTGGACACCGGCCCGATACCGCGTCGGGGCACGGGCCCGATGTCCCGTCCGGACACCGGCCCGCCGCTACGGCCAGGAACAGGTCCCATGCCTCGCCTCGGTCAGCCCATGCCACCCGCCGACCAGGCTGCCGGGCCGCGCACCGGACCGCTGCCCGGGGCGGCGGCCCGGCCGTCACGCAGCGCGAAGCCCCATGACTCGAGGTATCGCGACGTACCTGGGCCGGCCGGAGGTGACCAGTGGGAATGAGCCCGGTCAAGGGCCTTGACGCGCCCACGATCATGAGGATCGGGGCGGCCAGACTGACAGCCGGCCTCGACCGGATGCCCCGGCTTGACCTGGAAGCTCACCGCGACATCTTCGGTCCGCTACCGCGGCTCTCCGCCGAGGAACTGCTCTCGATGACCGAACAGGTCGACCTTCGTGGCCAGGGCGGTGCGGCGTTCCCCTTCGCGCGCAAGCTCAGCGCGGTCATAAAGAACATGGAAGCGAACGACTGCGTTCCGGTCGTGGTCGTCAACGCCACCGAGGGCGAGCCGGGCAGCGCCAAGGACAAGATGCTCATGATCCGTTCGCCGTACCTCATCCTCAGCGGCGCCGCGCTGGTGGCCGAGGCCATCGGCGCCGAGGAGATCGTGGTCGGGGTCGCGGGCCATGAACTGGCGAACCGGTCGGTGGAGGCGGCTATCGCCGCCGAACCCGGCCTGCGCAAGATGGCTCGCGTGGTCCAACTGCCGGACCGGTTCATCTCTGGCGAGTCGGGCGCGCTTGTCCGCGGCATCAACGGCAAACGGCCCGTTCCGCCGGGCCGCAAGATCCTGGCCAGTGATTTCGGCGTGGGGGACATGCCGACGCTGCTGTCGAATGCATCCACCTTCGCCCAGCTGGCGGTGCTCGCTCTGCTCGGGCCTGAGCGTTTCGCCGCGGTCGGGACACCAGAAGAGCCCGGTACCGTCCTGCTCACCGTGGGCGGTTCCGCCGCGCATCCGGCCGTGGTCGAGGTGCCGACCGGCGTTCCGCTGGCTGCGGTCCTTGACATCTGCCAGGCTGCCGCGGGCGACGGTGTCCTGGTCGGCGGCTATCACGGCATGTGGCTCCCGGCCGGAACGGCGTACGTAGTGCCGGTCTCCCGTGAAGGTCTGGCGGCCGTGGGCGGCACTCTTGGCTCAGGGATCGTGCTGCCGCTCGGCGACGGGACCTGCCCGCTGGGCGAGGTGTCACGGATAGCGAGCTACCTTGCCGGCGAGTCGGCGGGCCAGTGCGGTCCGTGCAAGCTCGGCCTGCCCGCCATCGCACGGGCCCTGGCGGCGCTGATCGACGGATCGGGCGGCATCGAGGCGCTCGATGTGGCCAGGCGGTCCGCCGCGGGCGTAGCCGGACGCGGCGCGTGCTCGCACCCTGACGGCGTGACCAGGTTCGTGCTCTCGGCGCTCGACGTGTTCACCGAGGACCTCGCGGCGCACGTCTTCCACTCCTCCTGCGGTCGTCCCGTCCGCGGTGTCCTGCCGCTACCGACCGGTCCTGAGCAGGAAGAACAGCAGCGGCTCGTGGTGGACTGGACGCGCTGCCACGGGCACGGGCTCTGCGCGCACCTGGTGCCGGAAATCATCCACCTGGACGCCCAGGGCTATCCGGTCATCCTCAACATCCCGGTGCCCAACTGGCTGGAAAAGGACGCACAGCAGGCGGTGCACATGTGCCCGACGTTGGCTTTGCGTCTCACCAGCGCCACGCCGCCGCCGACGCGTACCGCGCCGGTGGCCATTCCCGCGCCCAGCCTGCGTACCGGTCTAGTCAGCGACGCAAGTGGCAGCCGCAAGCAGATCACAGCCGGATAGCTCTCCGCGCTTGTACGCCCTGTATTTGCGGGCAAATAGCCCACCACCATCTGACCGAAGTCGGTGAGCCCGCTCATCGATGTCACAGTCCGGGCTCGTAACTGTCCAGGACCTTTTGCATATCGTCGATGTACACGGCCCGCGAGCGGCCTGCTGACTCCAGGGCACGGAAGATCTCGCCGGCGATCTCCTGCTGGCGTTGGTGGTCGCCACGGGTATTGCGAATCTCAATCATGGCAGGGTACACGCCGCGGAGCGGGATGTATGAGCCACCGGGCCAGGCGATGTCGTCGTCGTCGAACTCGTGTCCGCCAGCGTAGACCGCTACGCTGCCGACTCGACGGACTTGACCTGTTCGAGCTGGCTGACCACCCCTATTTCGCGGCGGGGCGGGAGCCCGCCGAGGTCGCCACCATTTACAACTTCGGCGGGCCCATCACCGACACTCCGCAGTCACCCGCCCGGGATAGCGATGGCCGCTGGCTCGGCGGAACCGTCGAGCAGTGGATCGATGAGCTCACCGGCGCAGTCGTGGATCACGGCGCGTCCGGTTTCATCTACCGCGCCCCGGCGAGTGCTCCGTCCGCTACCGCGCTGGCCCGCTGGGCTCGGGAGATCGTACCCACGGTGCGGGAGGCCATTGGCCCAGCCTGACATGCGAGCCTCCTGTGCGGGAACCCAGCCGCGCCGGACCGTATGGCCCGGGAAATGGTGGCGGACATGACGTTGTAGCTCACGTTCCGCGCTTCTCGCCTCGGTTTTCTCGGGGATTAGCTGTCTGGCTGCCGGTCTTCGGGTTGGGTAGCCAGGATCAGGTCGCGGGCCTGGCCGCTGACCTGCTTCATCTGGGCGAGCAGGTCCCGTAGCGCCCGGCCGTTGCCGATCCACTCGGTGTAGAGGGCGGCCTGGGCGCTGGTGAGGCGCCGGGTGACGGTCTTCCCGTTGATCTTCTGCGTGTACTGCCAGTAGGGGCCGTGCCTGCGGCCGGGGTCGGTGTGGCAGGCACAGCCGGCGCTGCCGCACACGTTGTGGCTGCGCAGCAGGGTGCCGGCGGCGGTGAACCCGATCCGGCTGATCTGGGCGGCCAGGTCGCGGTGGCGGGCCTGCAGGCCCGCCGGCGTGGGGTCGGCCACGAGATTCTCCCTGGGTGCGGCGTGGCGGCGTGCTCCAGTCGCCGTGAGTATACATACTTTCGGTTAACGGGATGGCTACCGTCAAGGAGGTGGCGATGAACACGCCGGCCGGGTTCACCCTGACCACCCGCTACCTGGGGGCGCTGCCGCTGGTCGGCCACTTCGCCGCCCGGGCCGGCCTGCGCCGGCGGCTGGACACCCGGGTGCCCGCCGACGATGCCCGGCTGGCGCTGGAGCCGGCGGTGGTGATCGCGGCGGTGGTCGCGAACCTGGCCGTGGAGCACCGGCCGCTGTATGCCCTCTCGGAGTGGGCCGCCGCCTGCGAGCCGTCCCTGCCCGGCCTGGGGGAGGGCGAGGCGGGGCTGCTCAACGACGACCGCGTCGGCCGGGTGCTGGACCGGCTGTTCCTCGCCGGCCGGGGCAGCCTGCTCACCGAGCTGATGGTCGCGGTGATCGGCGAGTTCGGCATCGACTGCTCGCGGCTGCACAACGACTCCACCTCCGTCAGCGTGCACGGCGCCTATAAGGCCGCCGGCGGCGAGGACGTGGCCGGCACCCCGGCGGCGGCGATCACCTGGGGGCACAGTAAGGACCGCCGGCCGGACCTGAAGCAGCTGGTGTTCATCTTGACGGTGTCCGGGGATCACGCCGTCCCGGTGATCTACCGTCTGGCAGACGGGAACACCAGCGACGACCCGGCCCACATCCCCACCTGGGACCAGCTGGTCAAGCTGACCGGCGGGCCTGGCTTCCTCTACGTCGCCGGCTGCAAGCTCGCCTCGGAGGAGGCGATGGGCCACATCCACCGCGGCGGCGGCCGGTTCATCACCGTGCTGCCCCGCAGCCGTAAGGAGGACCCGGCGTTCCGCGCCTGGATGCAGGACCACCAGCCGGGCTGGGCCGAGGCGCACCGCGCGCCCGGCCCGATCGGCGAGCCGGACCAGGTGTGGTCCACCTGCGAGGCGCCATGGCCATCAGCGGAGGGGTACCGGCTGGTGTGGGTGCACGACAGCGGCAAGCAGCTGCGAGACGCCGCCGCCCGCGCCCGGAAGATCGAGAAGGGCGTGCAGGCGATCGAGGATGACCTGGCCGGGCGGCTGGCCTCCCCGCGGACCCGGTTGCGCACCGCCGCGGCAGTGCATGCCGCGGCCGGGGCCGCCCTCGCCGCCGCGGGCGCCAGCCGCTGGGTGCGCTTCACCGTGACCGAGAAGATCCAGGAGTCATTCAGGCAAGCCCGCGCCGGCCGGCCCGGGCCGGATACCGGCTACCGGCGGATCGAGAAGAAGACCTTCGCGGTGACCTGCGACGTCGACTACCAGCAGGTCGGCTACGACGCGGTCAGCGACGGCTGCTGGCCCCTGGTCACCAATGACCGGGACATGACCGGCGCCTGCGTGCTCGCCGCCTACCGGTACCAGCCCAACCTCGAGCGCCGCCACCACCTGCTCAAAGGTGTGCAGGACGCCGCCCCGGTCTGGATCAAGACCATCCCGCGCATCGAGGCCATCTTCCTGTGCCACTTCATCGCGCTGCTGATCAGCGCGCTGATCGAGCGGCAGATCCGGATGGCGATGAAGGCCGCCGAGATCGCCAGGATCCCGGCCTACCCGGAGCTGCGCGGCTGCGCCGCGCCGTCCGCCGACCGGATCTTCGAGATCTTCGCGCACGTCGCCCGGCACGAGCTCCGCGACTCAACCGGGACGCTCGTCCAGGTCTTCGAACCCAGGCTCACCGAGCTCCAGCTGAAGATACTGGATCTGCTCGAGGTTCCCGCCACGGCCTACACGAAGATCGCTCAGCCCTGGCCCGCCGCCCGCTAATCCCAAAGAAAACCGACGCGAGAAGCGCGGAACGTGAG
>WNFC01006815.1_pt1 | contig 19777 bp, 13 predicted proteins | sample 5400541 | NCBI WGS metagenome assembly WNFC01 (sample SAMN13153342, study PRJNA577476) | soil metagenome | isolation source: 120 cm saprolite under Douglas fir tree site 2 hole 2 replicate 1 | place: USA:California | collected 2015-04-18 | reverse complement strand
GGGATCGGCCTTAATCCACGTCAGACAGTTTCCAATTCGATCTTTATGTGTGCTCTGGCGATAATGATGTGCATCACTGCAATCAAGAAGCCGCGGGTTGACTTCGTTTGCTATAAGGTTCGCCCGACCGCGTTCGTAAGCGGCTACATTTTCACAGGCGCTAAAGAGCAGCGTTGCCGTGGCGGCGAGATTCTTTTTGTCAGCTCCGGCTTGATCCCACCGAATCTGATCCCATTCGGCCTTTCCTAGAGCGATGAGGTAACGTTCTTCAAGATAGGTAGAGTCAAGGAGCTTCTCGACGGCACTCAGTTCGAGAGTCAGGTTATCGAATCCTGTTTGCAGCCCGCCTGGAATAAGTGCACGTTTGGCCTCGGGCGCTTTGAGTTTTATGGCGTTCCCAAAATCTGCTAGGCTTTCGCGAGTCACTGCCCCGGCCCACGTTACGCCGTCGTTGCCGGATTCCAAGCGATATGCACCGTACAGCCGATTAAGAAATTGTTGTTCGATAACTTCCGGGGTCAATGTTTCACTAAACAGCACATGAAGGTTGATTCTGCTGAGATGCGCACCTGAACCACTGAACATCGCCAATCGCAGCTCTACCACGGGCAGTAGGAGGTGGATGTTCTGCAAACGATTGTTGTGCAGCTTCTCGTACAGAGCCCTCTTGTACCGTCCAAAAACAAATAATCGTTAATACCGATGACACCGAACTCGGCAGGAAGATCCTCGATGTCTTGGAGCCACCGCTCCCAAGCATCTGCTCCCACGAAACTGCCTGGAACAATTGACTGCGGCGTATGGACGTGGAGATCCCATTTTCTGAATAGAGATCCCTGTGGGTCGTTCATGTCAAACCTCGTGCTCAGCGTTAGCGGTTAGCATCGACCGGCGATGAAAAAGCGTATCGGATGAACTTATCCTATTTGAGCGCCGGAAGCCCCACGTTGTGTGTTGTTGGGGTATAGCCCAACCCTACGTCCGACACCCGGCGAAATAATGTCGTACTAGACTCTCTTTCTGAGTTATCGTACAGATAATGACGAAGGTCAAAGAGTCTATTCGGACATCTCGGCCCGCTCGAACGCGCAAGCCCTCCAAAGGCCAACACGTCGGCTACCTGCGCGTCAGCTCCCTGGATCAAAACGAGGTCCGCCAGCTCGAAGGGCTGGCCCTAGACAAAACCTTCACCGACAAAGCCTCCGGCAAACATGTGAAGCGGCCCCAACTGGAGGCCATGCAGAGCTTCGTCCGCCAAGGCGATACAGTGTTTTGTCACTCGATGGACCGGCTGGCCCGTAACCTCGATGACTTGCGGAGAATCGTGCTGGGCCTGACAGAGCGCGGCGTCCATATCGTCTTTGTGAAGGAAAACCTGACCTTCACCGGGGAGGATTCGCCCATGTCGAATCTGTTGCTGAGTGTCATGGGGGCGTTTGCTCAGTTTGAGAGAGAGTTGATCCGCGAGCGCCAGCGTGAGGGAATTGCGATCGCAAAGCGGGAAGGGAAGTACAGCGGCAGGAAACCGTCGCTGACACCCTCGCGGGCGGCCGAGTTGCGACGGCGAGTTGCCGATGGTGACTCGAAGGCTGCGCTTGCTCGTGAGTTCGGCATCAGCCGGGATACGCTATATCGGTATGTTCCGGTCAAAAAGCGCCGGGCTGGGAAGCTTGCAAAATGAATTGTATGCAGGGAATCGAACGAGGGAAGCGATGAGTGAATCGGAGATGCAAGCGGAGTTGGAGCGCCTGCGGGCTGAGAATGCCCAGCTCAAGAGCAAAGACAAGGGCGGCCTCACTTTGAAGGTGAGCGAGAAAGGCGCTCTCTCTCTCTCTGTACGGCATGGGCCGGTTTCCGGTCACGCTGTACAAAGAACAATGGCTCCGCATCCTGGCGAGTGCGCCGGAGATCGAGGCGTTCATCCGCGAAAACGACTCCAAACTGAAAACGAAGGAGTAGGGCTTTGAAGAAAGGGGTCCAGACCGCAATATGCTGTCCCTGCGGGAATGAGAAGATCCTCGCCCTGGGCCTCTGCGCGACCTGCTACACGCTGAAACGGCAGGATGCAGAGTATTTCGGGGGCCTGCGAGAGCAGGTCTTAGAGCGCGATGGATACGCCTGTAGGGTGTGCGGTGATCCCGATCCTGGAGTGCATCATCGGAAACCGGGCAGATGCGCTCCGAGCTCTTGTTCCAGTCAGTCACTATTCCGTTCAGGTCCTTGCTGATAATTGCATCTTCGGAAGAGTCGACGATGGCTGCGTTCGCGTCACCCTTTTCTCGTCGGCCGAGCAGTTCCGGCGCTACCTAATGGATGACTCGCCTTTTCCGACATCTGCTCCTCTATGGGGATGGCTTCGCCCTGCGAAGTCATCCCCACACAGCACGTTATCACCAAAGCCGTGGTGCGCACCCAGCACTGTGCGCTCTTCTCGGACTGGTCTAACATCTTCAGGCTGGCAGCTCTCGAACAATTCTCGCGCCCGCGACTGTGCAACCGCCCGTCCTCGTCATTAGGGTCTGACGTGCTTCTCACTGGCGCTTTCGAGCCGGGCCAGTGGATTCCCGCACGACCAAAGTCGTCTTCACGTTGTGCTGCTCTCCTTGAGCATGAGGATTATTTTTGAGATGTTCGAGCGCATCAAAGAACGCTTTTGCCAACTCGAATCTTGGCAATCTTAAGGTCGTCAGTGGTGGATGGACGATATCGCTCATCTCGATGTCATCAAACCCTATAATCGATACATCATGCGGGATGGAGAACCCCATCTTCATCGCCGCGCGCATCGCACCGATTGCCGTCAAATCGTTCGCTGCTAAGACTGCGGTCGGTCTATCTTCAAGCGAGAGTAACTCGCTCATTGCTGCTACACCGCCGGTGATTCGGTAGTTCCCGACCTTGATGAACTCTGGTCGCGGCACAATATCCACTCGCTTCAGCGCACGCATAAACGCCTCGACGCGATGATCTGAAATCGTCAATCCTGCGGAACCGCCGATATAGCCAATTTTCTTGTGGCGGAACTCCTTCAGATGCCGCAGTGCCTGGTCCATGCCACTTTTGTTGTTGATTGCCACGTCGCTCAGCCCATTAGCCGTGTGCCTCCGATCCATGGTCACCAGGGGAACGCGGTTTTGTATCAAGTCCTCAAATGGCTCCGTCTCAATCTCCGAGGCTAACAAGGCCACTCCGTCCACCTTACGAACCAGCATCCGTCGAATGGACTGCTGCATGCGTCCGGAGTGAAAGTCGGTTGTAGCCATCAACATCTCTTTGTCATTTTCGACGACAATCGCCTCGAAACACTTAATAAGCTCCGGAAAGAATGGATTTGTAATGTCCGGAATGATTAGGCCATACGTGCCGCTCCTCCCGTATTTCAGCGTCGTCGCGCTATTGTTGGGAAAAAACTTCACTTCCTCGATTACCTTGCGAACGCGCTCTACAGTTGTCGGTCGAACCAGACCTGAGCGATTAATGACGCGCGATACGGTAGCACTCGACACTCCTGCCAGCTTGGCAATATCGCGCATGTCCATTGTGCAATCTCCTTCGTAGGTGTAACGAGCCGTGTAACTTTATAACGAAGAGGGAGGGAGGCAATATAGTCCTTCGCGGATACGAAGCCGACACCGCGATTAGATAAATGGCTTCCTACTTGCCATAATTCCCGATGTACACGTATACATAGTACCGCGAGTTGTAGCCGTGTAAGGCAGTAGTTCGGTGCAGAACCAGAGATCGAACAGGCCGAGCTCTCGCGAGACGAGCCGATCTCAAGAAGTTGCAACTGAAGAGATCAGTTCGCATTTACGGCTAGAGATGAGCGGTGACAGAAGTTCTATTTGAGGTGCACTCCGACGGATATCCTGCAACAAATCGCACAACAGAGAGCAGTGACTCGGCGCAATTTTCTTCGTTCAGCCGCGATGGCTGGTGCTGCCAACCAACTTCTCGGCTTTGCTCCACTGTGCGCAGCCGCTCTGCCGCAAGGGCAAAAGACGGTCGTGGAGCACGCGATGAAGAAACATTCGCCCCTGAGGGACAGGAAAATATCCCTCATCTGATGAATGAGCTGATTCCGCAGGCGACATTCTTCACGCAGGTTGTGAACCGCGGAATTCTCGGACATTACGTGGCAACCGCAAGTCTGGCAACCGGCGTCTATGAGCGTTTCGATAACTTTGCCGATGTTGCTCCGAAGAATCCAACTGTCTTCGAGTACTTCCGTAAAGGGCTGGGTCGGCCAGCGAATGACGCATGGGTGATCGCTCCCAGCAACGGCTTCAACCGTATAGGGCAGAGTGACGGGACGCAGTTCGCGGGAGGCCTGGGAGCACAGGTCATTCTACCGAAGCGCCTGTTGACTTCTGCCTTAGGCAAGAGCTCAACGAACTCGTCCGGTCTGGAGTTTTTACTGCAAGACAACTACGAAGACCTTCTGTTTACGCCACCTTCGGTCCAGAGCGAGGTGCAGCTTTCGAAGCTCACCGAAATGCTGCATCTCTCTGTAGACGATTTCGCGCATCACGCGAAGACACTATCGAGCGCCGATGAACTTTCCGTCTACGTGATGAGACAGTTAATGCGGCAGTTTGCGCCAAGTTTGCTCTGGATCACTTTGCACGACATGGACATCGCGCATACGGGAGCTTATTCGCTGTACCTGGAGGGTATTCGGCGAACCGACCGTCTCTGCGCGGAGATATGGCAGATGATCGAAACCGACCCGGAGTATAAGGGGCGCACAACGATGCTGGTGCTTCCAGATTTTGGCCGTGATTCGGACTTCAATGCGTCGGGCAATGGGTTTCAACATCATCGGACGGGCGATCCCCTTTCGCGGACCACCTGGATGATGGCCATGGGACCACGCGTTCGTCCGAACAGGACTGTGGACAGGCCGATTGATTCCCTCGACCTGGTGCCGACATTAGGCGCGATGATGGACTTTGCAACGCCATTGGCTAAAGGCAAACCGATTGTCGAGGTGCTCTGATGAAGCCCAGCGACCTGCGGGCGGAGAGCTTTGCGAATTACCCGCCACGGGCACGGGCGCTGGCGGCGGAGAATCTGAATGTGTTCAAGCGCATGCCGCTGCTCCTGCTCGCCCTGGTGCTTCGTCAGGTCGCTCAGTACGACTGGAGCTTCCCGGCAGAGCGGGAACAGCTCTTGCGCCAGCTCAATTGTTTGAGCCACATGGATGTGGCTTCGTTCGACTCGCTCATGTCTTCCTTCTCGGTAATACCATTTGCAACCGAGCTGACGAAGATCGATTGGGTTAATCACCCGCAGCGGTTCAGCGAGCAGCTGACGGCTAATCTGTGGTCGCAGCATCAGATCGACAGCTATCACAGCGCAGCACAGAAATACCAACAGTACTTGCAAAAGGCGTTGCCGGAGACACTGCTCGCAGCCCCAAGATGGACGATCGTCGTCATCGGGAGCGGCGTCCAACAGACGGAATACCCTCTCTTCCGCCGCCTGATGCCGCACGGCACGCTTTTTACGCAGCTTGATCCCAAGGGGGGGGCTCGATACGCTTATGGCCGAGGTGAGGTCGCGTATCCTGCGATATCCGTTGGAGTATGGCCACTGGTACATCGATGGTGGCGAACCGCATTCCGCAGCCCCCGAAAAGCAAGGGCTGACAACTATGTCGTATGCCAGGCTCGTACCTGCCGCAAAGCGGGAGTTTGGCCTGCTGAATCAGTTCACGGGCCGGACGAGTCCCCACGGGACTGTTGGAGTAACGGCCGTAAGCTCCTATATTGCAGGACTGAACCCAGAGGACCTGGATCTCAAGGGGAATGCGGCCGACGCGCCTTGCGCCATTTCGAAGTGAATTTGCTTACGCAAGGCGCCGGTTGCCAGATCTTCAGCACAACTTTCGTCCAATGGGCGGCGCGCGAATGCCTACACCGTGCACAACCGCTTACGCTGTTCGCGCGGTTTGCCACTCGTCAGTCCAATGCCCCGATGGAGCAGTTGCTGATGCGTGACCCGCTACGACAGCCTCAAGACAAGGAAGGTTCCCTTATCGATGCGGACATGGGTGCTTACTACTCCTGGATTAATCAATCCCGGCTTGCCGGTGCGGAACAGTCACGCTTTCTCGTGTGGTTCGAGGACCATAGCCTTGCATGCGCAATTGCTCCTACCCTGCCTCGAGGCACAACCTCCACTACACCCATAACAATGCGACAAATCTTGCAGTGGATGGGCTAAACGTCTTCGATACGTTAGACCACCGCCGCAGTTCTCACAGTCCATTCGAACAACAACGAGAGGAAACCCATGACGGCATTAATGTTGCATTTCAACGAGTCAAGCGGTGTCGATCAACAGATCGGCCATCCTGAGCTTCGGAGCACCCGCTTATATCGCTTTTTGCTTGCGCCTGTTCTGGCAGCAACAGTCTTTTTGGGATCCATCCCTTTCGGATATGCGCAGTCGCCGGGAGTTGCAGAAAAACCGTACCTGGGCTGGAGTAGCTTCAGCCAACAGACCATTTCCAGTAACTTCCTTACGCAGGCGAACATTGAAGCCCAGTCGGATGCACTGCTGGCTTCCGGTTTGCAAACGCATGGCTTTAACTACATCAATATGGATTCCGGATGGCAAGGAAGCTTCGATACCAACGGGCGGCCCATTCCCAACACCGCGATCTTTCCGGATATCACCGCTCTGGTGACGCATATCCATCTAAATGGACAAAAGGCCGGTATCTATTGGATTCCGGGTGTAGAAGAGCCTGCGGTTGATGCCAACTCACCTATCTTGGGAACGCCTTATCACATTAGAGATATCCTTACGGTTCCATATACTGCAGGCAATGCCTTCGGCGGATCTGGTACTTCTCCATATCACTACAAAATCGACTTCACCAAACCCGGCGCACAGGAGTACATCAATTCCGTCGTGAACCTGTTTGCTTCCTGGGGCATTGACTTTATCAAGCTCGATGCAGTGACACCGGGTTCCTACAACGACAATCTGTCCATCGACAATCGAGCCGATGTGGCGGCGTGGGCCAAAGCGATCGCGCAGAGTGGACGTCCCATCTGGTTCACGATCTCCTGGGCATTGGATCAGGACTATCTCAGCACATGGCAACAATACGCGAATGCTCGGAGAATCGAGGGTGATGTTGAGTGCGAAGGCAACTGCTCCACCATTACAAACTGGGCGATGACCTCTCTGCGTTTTTATGATCTTGTGGGATGGCAGAACGATGCGAGCGTCACGGTTGGCTGGAATGACCTGGACTCACTTGAAGTTGGCAACACCAATACCGATGGATTGAACCCCAACGAGCAACAATCCGCAGTGACGTTTTGGGCGATGGCGAATGCGCCGATGTTTCTGGGCGGTGACCTCACGACCTTGGATAGCACAGGAAAGCAGTTGCTCACCAATGACGAAGTCATCGCGGTCGACCAATCTGGACACCCAGCAAAGCAGGTTGCGGGCGGCAATACACCGGTCTGGGCAGCCGATTCGGGTGATGGCAGCTACTACGTCGCATTGTTCAACCTGAACGCATTTCCTTCTCCGGTCTCGATCCAATGGAGCGCGCTGGGATTCAAAGTTGCACCGCACGTTCGTGACCTATGGAACCACATCGACCTTGGAGGCTACAACGGCGGGTTCAGTGCAGTTATTCTGGGACACGGCGTTCGTCTCCTGAAGGTCACCGCAAGAGGGCACGCTCAGCCAGCCTACTCTCAGGCATATGAGGCGGAGGCAGCTACGCTAGGTGGATCGGCGGCGATTGCTGATTGTGCGGCCTGCTTGGGCCGGGCCAAGGTGGGCAACCTGGGTGTAGGTGTCAACAACACCTTGACGTTCAACAATATTTACGTCGATCACGCGGGCACGTATCAGATGGAGATCGACTCGATGACGAGTGGTGGAAGAGACTTGCTCTTCCAGGTAAACGGCACGCCGTTTACCTCGCTCAAAGTTGGCGGTGGAAGCTTCAACCTTCCCTCAAGTACAACCGTTCCGGTGACACTGAAAGCCGGACTAAACATTATTCAATTTGGTAATCCCACAAGCTATCCACCTGACCTTGATCGTATTGTGATCAGCGGCGATGGCTCAGCTCCTCGTCCCACCTCAACAACCTATGAGGCGGAACTGGCCTCACTGACAGGGACTGCCAGCGCATCGTATTGCCAGTATTGTTCGGGCGGATCTGAGGCTGGTAATCTCGGCGGTGGCAGCGGCAACACTGTGACTTTCACGAATGTTACGGTTGCCGAGGCAGGCACGTATCAGATGGAGATCGACTATCTGACGAGTGGGCCGCGCTCGTTCTTCATGAGTGTCAACAACGCCGCAAACATAGAGCTGGATCTGAACGGTAGCAGCTTCAGCCTGCCCACCAGCACGGTCATTCCGGTGGAGTTGAAGGTTGGATCAAACACGATCCAGTTCGGCAACAATACTGGCTACGCACCTGCTCTGGACCGTATTGCAATTTCCCCAACAGTGGGGCCTGCGAATGTGACTGCATCGACTACTGGCAAAGCTGGAGGCTCCGATCTTCGTATCTGGAAGCTCACACTGAGCAACTCGGGAACCAGACGCGCTGACAGGTCTCAGATCAACATCTTCTCGCTAACGCAGTCCAGTGGCAATGGGACATGCCATCCGAGAGTGATAGGGCAGCTACCAATCAACGTGGGAGATATCGCGCCTGGCACTCATGCCAATGTTGCGGTTCCTATCGATTTCTCCAGGTGTTCCGACAGCGCACGGTTCAACGTGAGCCTGGTGTTCTCCGCGAACAACGGCGCAGATGTCGGCAACGTCATCGAGAGCAATGAAACAAAGTAGCGATTCGGAATCCTCACGGAATAGAAAGGCCCCTGCGGCAGCTCATCAATACCGCAGGGGCCTTTGCACATTTAAGGGCGTTAGTGCGCAACTGTCGCCAATGTGAAGGCTGCGGCCTGAAAGTCTCCTCGCAGACCCACATCGACGCCATGCTGCATCCAGAAAGCACCACTGGCAGCCGCAGGGGTGTCGGCCGAGATCTTGCCATTGAGTGCTGCGATGCGGTACATGGCGCCCGGCTTCAACCCACGAAGGTAGATACGCGGAAAGGGATAGAGCATCCGGCTGGAGTGGAGGAAGGCGAACGTAACGGCACGATCTTGATCTTTTGAGACTGTTTCCGTCACGGACTGCTCGCTTCCGTTTTGCGGCGAGATGAAACGGTAGAGTGATCCTCGCTGCACGGTCTCGCGAACCTGCTTGTACTGTGCCACCATCTTCTTCGCGGTCGCAAAGTCTTCGGGGCTCCATTTGTTGAGGTTCGTCCCGATTCCAAGCCATCCTTGCATTGACGAGAGAAATCGATATTCGAGCGAGAGAGTGCGCTGATTGACCCACGTAGGCGAGTCGGTGACCCACGCCATCATCACGCCGGGACTGTAGGCATAGGTAAATCCGTCCTGCATCAGGAGACGGTCGAAGGCATCGGTGTTATGCGAAGGCCAAACCTCATCGGTATAACGCATGATACCAAGGTCGACGCGGCTGCCACCGCCGGAGCAGCTTTCGATCTCCACCGTCGGATGCTTCGCGCGCAGCTCTTCAAGGATGGAATAGAGATTCTGCAAATAAGTGATCTAGTCTAGACCCTCTTCTGGTCCTCCGTTGCCACGGCAGGCCATCCTGGCTCAGACTAGTTGCGGTTGTAATCCCACTTCAGAAAAGCGATATCATTTTCACCTAACAGTTTGTCGAGAAACCGAAAACATAGTCGCGCACTTCGGGTCTGGCGAGGTTAAGCGTGAGCTGATTTCGTCCCTCGGCCGAAGTCCATGCCAAGCGAGTGAACCTTGTCTATGAGAGGTTCCAGGCAGCGCGGAAACTTTACGGGGTTTACGTACCAATCACTTAATCCTGCCTTGTCGTCCGCTCGCTGACCGAACCAGCCATCGTCAACGACAAAGCGCTCAACACCAATGCTTGCGGCCTTTTCTGCGAGTGCCCTCTGTCCGGCCTCATCTACCTTGAAACCCGTGGCTTCCCAAGAGTTATAGAGGATGGGCCGCAGCTTCGGGTTTGGCGCGTGCGGCAGGATGCTGGAGAGTTCGAAGCGGTGCAGCAGCCTGGAAGCACCCCCGATGCCGTCGTGAGAGTAGCCAGCATAGAAGTATGGCGTTTGCAGATGCTCTCCAGGAACCAGGCGATAGCCGAAGGCGAAGCTGTTTGGGCCGCCTGTCACCCGTACTTGCTGGAGCTGGTCCTGTTCGATGCTGATCTGCCACGAGCCACTCCAGCCAAGCGCGCCAAACCAGACATCACCAGTGTCCTGATCACCGGAGCTGTTCCGGTCGATAGCGAACCATGGGTTGTCCCGGGCGCCGGTTCCACTCCCCAGCCCATCGACCCGTCAGACAGCGCAAGCGGTAGTCCGTTCCGCGAGGCAGGTGCCACGTACCCGAAGCTATCTGCTCGATGGTCAGTGAAGAGGAGGTTCTATTCTGCAACTGTGCCGATCGTAGGAGGATGCCAGTGGTCACGTCTGCCTGATACTGCAGGTCAACATAGACCTCCTGCGAGATGTCCTTAAGCCGGATGATGAGCTGGTTGCCCTCGATGGTGTGCGAGACATACTGCAACACGAGATCGCGATTGCCGTCCGGAAACGTGACCTTCAGATCGGGCTCAACGTAGAGGCCTCCACCCCAAGCAACAAACTCTTGCCCGTGGTGGTAGTAGGAAGATCAAATGATGACGGGCCAGGGGCTGCATGGGCCGCTGCGAAGGAGTCCGCGTTGCTGAGGCGCTTGCCCCAATAGAGCGTCTGCACCTGTTTCTTCTCGTTGGTACCGAGCACATAGGACATATCGGCAGCATCAAAATGCGGAAGACCTGCGTCTGCTGGTCGAAACGAATGCAGGCCTTGTCTGACTGTGCTTGTACCAACCCGGGAGCGATGAGACTTAGACGGGCAATCCCCAATAGAGCTGCGTGAAGAGTGCGGAACCCACACGTGGGTTCCTTGCGGGACAGGAACGAGAAACCTAGGCTATTCATTGTGGTTCCACTAGAAGTACGCATCAGTACGATCCATCCGACAATTTTGTCAGGGCCCTTCATTTTGTGATTTGAAACAGCCCGTTGAGGTCTCATTGCGATTGTTTAACCCAAGCATGCTTGTCTGGACCCTAACGGAAGAGAATGCTCAGGAACAGGCAGATGGCGATGGCTGAGAGTGCGAGGAACAGTGCTGTCTTGGGTATCCGAATGCCTTGATGCGTCGCAGTCCAGCAGGTGAGGTCAGCGAGTTCCTCGCGCGACCTGGCAGGCGTGAATATGCTGAGAAGAGCTGTGACCATGAAGCAACTCGTCCAAGCGAGGATCGCGCCATAGAAATTTGCGCTCATATCACTGCCGTATGTAATCCAATGTGTGCGGTAGGCGAAGTTGTGCGCGACAGATGAGAGAGTCCCGAACAGGAGTCCCCAAAATCCTGCCTGGGGAGTGGCCCACGTCGTGAACATGCCGAGCAGAAATGTAGCTAGAAGTGGCGCGTTGAAAAGTGAGAAGAGCAGTTGCAGATAGTCCATCAGGTTATTGAAAGAAAGTGCGAGGTACGCTGTTGCAACGCTTAGCAAGATCGCGACGAGCGTAGAAAGCCTTCCTACCAGAACGTAATGCCCGTCGCTCTTGTTGGGCGCAAGAGTGGCTCGATAGACGTCGTGTGTCCAGATGGTGACAAGGGCGTTGATGTTGCCCGCCAGTCCAGACATGAGGCTCGCGAGAATAGCGGTTATTCCGAAGCCCAGCAGGCCATGGCGATAGTAACGTATCATCAGCGCTGGCAGGGCTTGGTCATAGTTGAACCCACGTTCGGAGCGGAACAGAACGGCTGCTGCGAGGCCGGGAAGTACGACCAGAACAGGGAAAAAGAGTTTCGCGGCAGCAGCGATCAACGGAGTGTCGATGACTCCAGCGGTGCTACGGGCAGCGAGGGCCCGTTGGATGAGTACAAAATCAGTGCACCAATACGCAAAACTCAGGACAAAACCAAGCCCCATGGAGATGCCGAGGACATCCAATCGGGACGTGCGTGGACTGGCGATCGGAAGTCCGACCCAGGTATGACGCATGGATGGCTCAAGGTGGGAGGCGATCCCGGCCAAGCCATGGAAATCGTGCAGTATGAAGAACACGAGTGGCAACAGTCCGAGAATGATAAGTGCAAATTGGATCACTTCGTTGTACATCGTGGCGGTGAGGCCGCCCAAGGAGACGTAAAAGAAGACGACGGCGGCTGCGGTCAACGTGGTTTGCGTGAAGCTCCATCCGAGGAAGGTGCGTAACACTTGCGACAGTGCGTAAAGGCTAATACCCGAAACGAGAATCATCATGACGCCGCAACAGACGATATTCGCGCTGGCGGAGACGATGCCGACAATCTCGAGCGCTCCACAGTTGGCAGCGAGAAAAGCGATTGCGGTCACTGCGGTGGGCAACGTGCGAGCCGCATGGAAGAACTCAGACGATGAATGTGCTTTTCTGCGAAAGAGCCACCCAACCACAATCGTGGCGACAAAATAGACGCCAACAATTGTGAGATCAGCCGAATTGGAAGGGAAGGAGGCCAACAAGCGATATAGTATCTAATGGCTAGGGAAAGCAGGCTTGATGTCGGGGAGATTCTCTTGAACATCGAACGAAGTTGTGTTTTGTCAAGGAATGGTCCATCGGAACAATGATGGTTGCCGCAACAGATTTATTATTTGACAACCCTCCATCATTTCCAATATATATTGCCGACGCGTAAAATTTGTATACCTATACATGGCAGGAAAGCAGGACACATTCAACCGAATGTATACGTATGACACTCGAACGCCGCCAAAGCACCCGAGTCGATGCTTTGAATTGAAAGGGAAGCCAACAACATGTCTAGAGATTTGGTCCAAGGAAGCCGTAAACGCACCTTCCTGGCGTCGTGGGTAGCGTTCTGTTTCTGCTTGTTGTCGTTCGCTGCGCAGGCGCAGGTTGATCAGGGAGCCGTCACTGGTACCGTGTCGGATCAACAAGGAGCCGTGATTCCAAACGCCAATGTGACGGTAACGGATCTCGGCACTGCGCTTAGGCTGGAGACCAAAACCGATCAACGTGGGGTGTATGTCTTCTCTCCATTGAAGATCGGCCACTACTCGATTACCGCTTCAGCACCGGGATTTTCTGCGACTATCATCACCGACCTGCAGTTGCAGGTCAACCAGCGTCTCGGCTTGAACATAACACTGCAAGTCGGAGCGGCAACGCAGACTGTCGATGTCTCAGCTTCGAGCATCCCCTTGATGCAGACCGAGGACGCCTCCTCTGGGCACGTTTTCGACTCCCAGACGATCAACAACACGCCTTTGTCCGGCCGCAACTATGTGTTTCTGGCGCAGCTGACGGCCGGCGTCAATCAAGGACAGCAAGGAGCGCGAAATGCGGGAAGTGGAGATTTTTCCGCAAATGGCCAGCGGACAGAGCAGAACAACTTCATCCTTGACGGTGTTGACAACAACTCAAATCTGACGGACTTCCTCAATGGAGCAAGTTACGTTGTCAATCCTCCGCCTGATGCGCTCCAGGAGTTCAAGATTCAGACAAGCAACTATAGCGCTGAGCTTGGTCACTCTGCTGGAGCAGTCATCAATGCAAGCATCAAATCGGGAACAAACTCGTTTCATGGGAGCGTATGGGAATATTTTCAGAACGACGCGTTGAACACAATCACTGGAAATAACTATTTCAGTCGCAAATCACCGGAGCTACGTTACAACCAGTTTGGGGCGACCTTTGGTGGCCCAATCTGGAAGAACAAGCTCTTCTTCTTTGGTGATTATCAAGGCTTGCGTCAGATTACCGCGAGCTCTTCAGGCCAGTACACTGTGCCCACCGATTTGATGCGCCAGGGAAACTTTACTGAGCTGTTGCAGTCGACGCTCACCAATAACAATAATAGGCAGCTGTATAACGCAGGGGGGCCGGCACCAGGGACAGGTGGTGCAAGTAACTATCTCTCGTGCAACGGACAGGTGAATGTCATCTGCCCATCGCAGATCAATGCCGTTGCCAAGAAGCTGCTCGCAGCATTTCCCGAGCCCAACTTTGGAATTCATGGTCAGACGTACAACAACTACATCTTCAACGGACACCAAGCGTTCAACCCAAACCAGTTCGATGTAAGAGCAGATTGGAATATCTCCAATCATGATCAAACCTTCGCACGGTACAGCTTTCAGAATCAGCCGAAATTTTCGCCTTCACCATTTGGTGTTTTGGATGGAGCTGGCTTCGGTAGTTCGACAGTCATAAACCAAAGCCGTAGTTTCGCATTTAGCGAAACCCATCAATTCACTGACAGATTTGTGAATGAGCTGCGATACGGCTACAACTGGAATCACTCGGCGTTCTACCAGGCAGGCTACAACCAGGCAGGCCTGGCAGAATCGTTCGGACTTGGGGGGCTACTTGCAGGCCCCAACCTTGGTGGCATACCTGGTTTTAACATGAGCGGTATCAGCAGCTTTGGCGCATCGGGGTATGAGCCGTCCAATGAGCACCAGAATGTCTGGCAGATCAGTGACAACATTACCCGTGTTGTCGGCAACCATTCGCTGCACTTTGGGGTATACATTCAGAGCCTTCGCGTCGCTACGCTTCAACCCAACAACGGAATCGGGAATGTGACCTTCAGCGGCAAATTTACCCAGGACCCCAATAATCAAGGCCAGACTGGTTTCGGCGCAGCGGATCTGCTACTCAACCAGATGACCAGTTCTGCTCTCTCAAACATATCAACCACCAACAATATCTACTGGGTACGTGCAGGCTACGTCCAAGACGACTGGAAAGCTACCTCGCGGCTTACCATTAATGCTGGACTGCGGTATGAATACACCACCCCAGCGCGAGAGCGTAATGATCAGATGGGAAATTTTCGCCCTAATGTGCCGGTGTTGAATTACAACCCGTCACAGAACATCACTGGTGGAACATACCTCCTGCCAAGCAGCGCCCGTAACAACCCTTTGCCGGCGAATTTGCTTGCTAACTTCGCAAAGGACGGCGTTGTCGTGAAGTATACGGACAATCACTATCTGGTTGCTCCCAACTACACAAATTTCGCTCCACGCGTCGGATTTGCCTATTCCATTGACGACAAGACTGTCATCCGTGGCGCCTATGGCATTTTCTATGGAGCCCTGGAGGGTATCGGCTATTCGCTAAATCTGGGAGTTAATCCACCATTTGCGTTCAACAGCAACTTCAACAGTGCTGGTTGCGCCTATGGAAGTTGCCCTACAAACGGTCAGACACTTGAGACGGGATGGTCTAGCGTTCTAGCTCAGGGGATTATCCAGGCAGCAAATTCTCCAAACCTCAATGGCTCTGACGACGTAAAAACACCGTATTCTCAGCAGTTCAATCTTTCGATTCAGCGCTCGTTTGGGTCAAACATAACCGCTACGATCGGTTATGTTGGTGCGACCACGCACCATCTGCAGACTCCAGTCGATCCCAACAATCAGGCGTTGCCAGTCGGTCCAGGGGACAACTCGCAAGCCGCGCGTCCTTACCCCAACCTGAACTACGGAAGCTACATCGTGTACGGTTCAGACGCAAACTATAACTCGCTCCAGGCAAAGTTGGACCGCAGATTCTCCAAGGGCCTTCAGTTCGCCGCATCTTACACGCTCGCTCACTCACTGGATGATTCGCGTCAGCCACTGAGTGATGCTTCAAATGGCATTGATTACCGCAATGCTCGCCAGCTTGGGCTCAGCTATGACTATGGCAGTTCCTATCAGGATGTGCGCAATCGGGTGACTTTGACAGGCGGGTATGAGCTTCCTTTTGGCTACGGCAAACACTGGATGAATCGTAAGGGGATTGTTGATACAGTCGCTGGCGGATGGACGGCAAACATTGCCTTCTCTGCGCAGACTGGCCAACCGTTCAGCATTCAGTCCAGCAATAATTCAACCGGTGGAGTTGGAAGAGCTAATGCCGTGAGGGTCGCGGATCCCTTTAAGCCAGGTGGAACACCTGGTCCGGGCCTTGGCTTTTCCTGCGCGACTAAAACCAGAACGTTGAAGACCTGGTTCAATCCTTGCGCTTTCGTGAATCCTCCTGTCGCAGTAGATCCAGGCAAACCTTTGCCAAATCCGCTGCCTCCGGCCGGCGTAGTCAGCATCGCGAATGCCGGTGCGATGGCCGCGTACGGACCAAGAGGACGGACCTTAGTGGATAGCCCGGGTTTCAACAAGACCGATCTCTCGCTTGCTAAGACATTCCACTTCTACCGCGAAACGGGCCTCAAGGTGCGTGGAGATATTTTCAACGTCTTCAATACTCCAGCTTACGGACAGCCAAATAACTATCCTGGTAGCAGCAACTTTGGCCAGATTACGAGTATCAATTCTGCAGGCCGAACAGTACAGCTATCGGGAGATTTTTACTTCTAACAAGTCTTCGATCTATTCAGGAAAGTTGCTCCTTCGGACGAAGTGGACTTAGCGAGTCCACTTCGTCGGGACTTATCTCACTCACCAACATCGCCCCGTTACTGTATACCTCAAGAGTTATTGGCTGGGGTCTTTCGCTGTCTGGGGTCCCTCCAGATGGCGGCTCTTCGGTTTGCATTCCGATATAGGAGGCTTGCATGGGATGTGTTTTTCAGCGACCACTGATGGCCGCAATGGTTAGGCTAATCGCTTTAACCACGCTTGCTTGCCCCACGATTTCGCAGGCAGCTGATCAAGCAAGCTCGGCAGTTCGGGGCAAAGAGATCATTTTGCGAAACGAGTTCGTGTCTGTTCTTTACCATCGACAATCCGGCACGATGGATATTGTGTGGCAGGACGGGCATAAACTTCTTGGTTTAGCCAGCAGCGCAGTTCTGGAAGACGGGCGTTCGCTGACCACGACTACTTACGCACAGCACGACCTGGAGAAATCTAACGACGAAGTAAACGCAGAAGCCTCAGTAGGTACAGCGTCATTGCATGAGTACACGATCCGTAGCGCTGCGCCTGGTATGCCCACGTTCCTACAGCATATTTGGCTCTACGATGGAAAACCATGGATCGCAGTCGAAGCAGAACTGGGTCCTGATGCGAGTGCGATAGGTACCAGGCACTTCGACGCAGTTGTGCTCAAAGGTGCGAGTGCTGTGCAGATTGACGGAAGCCGATCTTTACGGGTGCTCCACGTGCCGTTCGACAATGACATGTGGTTTCGCTACAACAGCTTCGCGGTCGCAGACATGAAGCCCGCTCAGGCCTACACGAGCGACGAGGTCACGGCAATCTATGACAATGTAACCCGCCAGGCGCTCATTCTCGGCTCAATCGCTCACGACACCTGGAAGACAGCGATTGAATTGCATGCTGCCGATGGCCACCTTACGGGTATGGACATCTACGGCGGGATCTCTTCACCAACGGGTGTGCGAACTGATACTCACGACACGGTAGCGCACGGCCTCGTTCGCGGCGCTCATGTGATCTCACCACGCATCTTTATTGGTTCCTTCTCCGACTGGAGGGACGGACTTGAGGCATACGGCGCGGCCAATGCGGCTGTACATCCGCCGCTCAAATGGGCCGATGGCGCCCCCATGGGATGGAACAGCTGGGCGGCCTATGCGGAGAAGATTGACGATCACCGCTATCTTGGTTCTGCCGCATTTGTGAGGGACGTACTGATACCACAGGGCTTTGGCAGAAATAAAATCGTCTATATCAACCTCGATGCCTTTTGGTCAAAGCTGGATGCTGTGCAGCTTGTCGATGCGGTCGCGGACATCAAGGCCATGCGCGGGACAGACGGTACCCACTTCGAGCCCGGCATCTATTGGACACCTTTTGCTTACTGGTCAGACGATCTGGATGCCTATGTCGAAGGCACGGGAATGAAGTACCGATACCGCGATATTCTGCTGAAAGCGCCGGACGGTTCTCTTCTTCCCAAGGTAGATGGCGGGCTGGCAATCGATCCCTCGCATCCCGGAGCGAAGGCGCGTGCAGCCTTTTTCCTTCACGAATTCCAGAAGCTTGGATTTAAGTATCTGAAGCTTGATTTTCTCTCGCACGGTGCTCTCGAAGGTGTTCACTTCGATCCCACAATACAGACCGGAATCGAAGCTTACAACGTGGGCATGAAGCAGATTGTCGATGAGACGGGTAATCGTATGTTCCTCAGTCTCTCGATTGCTCCTCTCTTCCCCTCCGGATATGGGCATGCTCGGCGGCTCTCGTGCGATACGAAGGGACACATCAGCGGTGGCGATCAGTCGACGGAATACATGCTTAACTCACTTACCTACGGCTGGTGGACCGACAAGAACCTATACATCACAGATCCTGACCATGTCGTTCTAGGTGAAAAAGCTGATCAGGGCGCGCGTAGCGTAATCGAAGGCAAGAGTCGCCTTCTCTCAGCGATCATCAGCGGCGGCATGATACTTGACAGCAGCCGACTGGCGGACGATCCGCAGGGAAGGGAACTCGCGAACTCCGTCTATGACAATCGCAAATGGTTTGATGTGGCTAGCGAAGGCAAAGTATTTCGTCCGATTGAGGGTGATACCGGAGACAAGGCGGCAGCTGTTTTCATCCGGCCCTCGGCACATGGGGTGTATATTGCTTTCTTCAACTATGACGAGAAGAGTTCTCAAACGATTACGGTCCCATTGGACCGCATCGACCGGACCCTTGCAACAGCGCAGTCCGTTTCGGTTACGGATGTCACATCTGGCAAAGAGCTTCAGCCCGTTCATGACAACGTCAGTGTGGAGCTATCGCCATCAGAGTCGAAGTTAATCGAGTTGCGTCGAAACTAGTCGTTCACTCTCCGCTTAGGACGCCTGTATCGTCCACGAAACGATTCGGAAAGGATTTGCGTGACCACTACAAGAGGTGACTTTGTCCGTGGGTCAGCTGCGCACGCGGTGTACCCTCCGCGACTGATACACGCGGCGATAAATCACCCTGTTCACAGGACTGAGCTTGGTTTTCTAGGCCGCTGAGCGTTGGATGGAAGCAGTGCCAATCGGTAACGGCCGCATTGGCGGTATGGTCTGGCGGTAGCTCAATCGAGCGATTTGATCTACCCGTTCAGCACGCCTCATTTTTAAGAGCGTTCCGTCGTTACCCTCCATGGCCTTCGAGTTTTGGGCCCGCCCTCATTAGTACGATATCTCCCTGCCGTGTCCCCCAACTCCAAATCGCACACAGACCGATCGCAAGACGCAGGAAGCTTTGAGATCGGGTAGCTAGACAACGCGTGGGATAGGTAGTCTCCTTGGTGCTTGCAGAGGAATCTTTCTCCTTAAACAATGCCATGGACGCTCCGAGAAGTGGGCTTTGCACTTCCCTTTACCTGGACAGCCTTTTCGCGCGTTGCCTGCAGCTTCTACGCTGCCAGACCCAGACCGCCTCTCTTTACTCCGCCTACTTTAGGAATGAAATCACTCATACAGAAATCGTCTCACGCCCCGAGGACTTAGAACCCGAAAGGCCCTGGCGCAGCCTTCATTTCACGTCCACAAGCATGGTTCAAAGCGCTCCATGAACAGGATACGACGGCAGCCCATCGTCACGCAGACATCGTCGAGTCGCAACTCCTTCACCAAGCGGTCCTGAAGCGTACGGTTGACTCGTTCCACGCGGCCCTTGGCCTGGCTGGAGTTCGCGCAGATGATTTCGATGTTCAGCTCGGCTAAGGCGCGGCCGAACTG